>Ga0208648_1002218_pt1 | contig 13920 bp, 12 predicted proteins | sample AntAceMetag02UKL_FD_184772 | JGI IMG/M metagenome (GOLD analysis project Ga0208648, IMG submission 184772) | Saline lake microbial communities from Ace Lake, Antarctica - Antarctic Ace Lake Metagenome 02UKL (SPAdes) (version 2) | ecosystem: Environmental > Aquatic > Non-marine Saline and...
TTCTGTATTTACAATTTCATCCATTAATCTATGAATAGACTCCTTTTCAGGAGTATCACCGTACACAAAGTTTTCTAATATATTTATAGTGTCTCTATTGGCAAGTACTTCACAAAATGATTCTTCTCCATCTCTTCCTGAACGACCAATTTCCTGGCTGTAACTTTCAATTGATTTTGGCATGTCATAATGAATGACTCTACGAATATCTTTTTTATCGATACCCATGCCAAAAGCAATTGTTGCGACAATACAATGAACAGCACTATTCATGAATTTGTTTTGAATGAGCTCTCTCTCATCACTTTGCATGCCTGCGTGATAGGCACATGCACATATCTTGTTTTCTGATAGGAAATTTGCGACGTCTTCGGCTGTTTTTTGTAGTGTTACATAAACAATGGTGGAAGCCTCAGGTGCACGATTAATGCAATCAAGAAGCACCCTCTTTTTTTCTGCTTCAGGGACAGAAGTAATTTGTAAGGTTAGATTTTTTCTATAAAAACCTGTAATAACAAAATCCTCAATTTTAATATTTAATTTACGACTCATATCATCAACAACTTCTTTTGTAGCAGTAGCCGTCAAAAGGAGGATTTGAGGAATTTTAAATTCTTTTTTATAGGTCGGTATTTTGAGGTATTCAGGTCTAAAATTATGTCCCCACTCTGAAATACAATGAGCTTCATCAACAACCATAAGCGAAATACTCATTTGGGCAAGTTGACTTCTGAAACGTTCATTTTTAAAACGTTCAACAGAAATCATAAGAATTTTCAATTCTCCTTTTTTTGCCTTGTGCAGGATTTGATTATACGTATCTCGCTCCAGTGTAGAATCAAGTCGTGCCGCAGGTATGTTTTTACTGTGTAAAAAATCAAGCTGATCCTTCATTAATGATAATAGGGGGGAAACAACCAATGTTAAGTGAGGAAGTAACATCGCAGGAAGTTGATAGCATATTGATTTTCCAGCACCAGTGGGGAATATAGCTGCGGCAGATTTACCCGCAATAATTTTTGAGATAACATCCTCTTGACCATTAAGGAAGGTCTCATATCCAAAATACTGTTTTAGTCTATTTGTAAGCATCCGATACCTTTTTTGAATAAATATCCTGACCTGCCGCCGGTGATGGTGCAACTTTTTAAGTTAGTACCGGCATCTTTCTTGGGGCTACCCCTTCTTTGGATAAACAAAGAAAGGGTACAAAACAAATCTGTTCATTACTCTGAAGACCTATGATTTCGATCATAAAATCTACCCGGCAAACAACCAACTACCACCCGAAGCCCTGTTAGCTCTTTACATAACTGTTAAAACAGGCTCAAGGCGCGAATCGATAGCTTTCAAGAGTTGAGAAAACTTATCCAGAGATGGCCTCACTTTGCCCTGTTCATATCTGCTGTATGCGGCCGGCGAATTTGAACCAAGATTTTTAGCAACATCTCGCACACTCATATGCATGCTGCTGCGCTGCTGCTTGAGCGCCAGGGCCATAAGCAGCGTGTCATTGCTGGAGCCTACCATAAAGGTATCTGCAGATCCCTTGGTAACACTAACCGTAAAGCTTTCTTCGTCAATGATTGCTTCAATGGCGTCTTTGGCCATAAAATAAGCATCTTTTCTGCTCTTTCCTTGAGTGAAAATTTTTAACAGGGGTATTTCTACAGCCCACCATTTACCTGCTGGGATCAATTTGCCTTCAATTTTCATGTACGATCCTTTCTTGTTTTACAGGGACTGGTCTGGGCAGTTTTCACAATGGCCTCTGCGGTATATTCGTTGATCTCGGCATGCCGGGTAACGACTGTTTTCTGTTCACCGTTTGTCCATTTTTCATGACTGCCACCTTCGCCGTATTTCCACCAGCCAAGTTCCCGAAGCCGTTTGGTAAGAGTTTTCTTTTTCATTTTATATTGTATACATATTTGTATACAATGCAAGTCAAAAAGTAACTTTCCCTTCGAGAAGAAAACAATACATGGCTCTCCCGGATACATCCCGATATCATCTTCAAGCATTGCCTGATGGGTAACATACCATGAATGCTGCCTTGTCTTGTTTTAGGGTTACCAGGCATTGTGGTGAAGTTATTCATAATGAAGAATACCGTCTGGATAAAAATGTAGCCTGCCAGTATCCCCGGTTTTTTTGATTATCATCGGACGGTCAATGTTCATAGTCGCGGTGCGGGCGGATTTGTTCCACGCAACTCCACTTTGTGCTGTCTAACAGTCGAAGATCGACACAGCCCCGGCCTGCCTCGTCAACTGCTCCGAACTCCCGACCTCGTACTTACCTTTCTCCGAACTTACCACCGGTCCTTAAATCGACAAACCCTCAAGAATTAATAATGATGTATAGGGTAGTTGTGTACACTTTGCGTAGTCCGACCCCAAAGATAGTTTTTAGAGCGCCTCCGAGATGTTTTCTGGAAGGTATCGCATTTTGCGATACCATACCGTCTATCTCGACTGCGGTTAGCTGGAACTTAAATTATGGGTATTCGGGGTCACAGAAAACTAATGACCATAAGGAGTTTTTATAGTATAATTTTATTATGGCTATCGGAACATTACCCTTAAGCAAGACCAATCCGCACCTGAAAGATCAGGCCAAGCGACGGGCTGGTATTATCAGGGCTGTTATATCCTCGTCTGCAATCGAGGGTATTCATGGAGTCGTAATAACCGACGCTGATATCCCCGCAAACAAACGTCCTACACACCGCCGTAAATCTTCAACGTCCTTGAAATAACCCCACTGAACACTTTTTGCATAGGCGTATAATTACGATCCATCCCTGCGCGTACGGCCAAAAAGTATTCTTCTTTTTTCATTCCTTCAATTTCGCTGAAATCCAGCAACGGCAGTCCTGCCTGCAAAGCCATAAACGTTGCAAGCAACCGCGCAATTCGGCCATTGCCCTCACGGAAAGGATGAATAAGCAGCAGTTCAACATGGACAATGGCCAATGCTGGAACAATTTCAATATCTGATTTAAAATTGCAGGGCGTATAGCGGTTGAGAATATCCTTTTCAAAACCCCCCATTAGATTTGGTATAAAATTCGGGTTTGAAAATGAAAAATCCCCCTTGCTCAGTTTTACGCTCCGGTACTTTCCAGCCCATACATAGATCGAGCCGAGCCAGGCCTCGTGCATAAAGCAAATATCGTTTGCGGTAAAACGGTAATCACTTGCGTATCGCTCAACAAACTGGTCGTATGCTCGCAGCAGTTCTTTTGTCTCAAGCGCACTAATCTCCTGCAAGCTTTTTATGCCGGGAATATTTTTAAGCACCTGTCCATTAGGGCCATCTTCGTACTGATCCTCAATTATCCCCGCTGTATCGTATCGGTTACTTTTTTTCATCTCTGCCCCATGGTGGCATTGACCAGTCGATGAATTTGTTTGAACTCATTCTGTACGCTGCTTATGAATATTTTTAACCGGGTTGCAGGCATAGCGGTTAGACCTTTACAGGTGCAATGTTATAGCGCGGCTTCCATAGCTTACTGGATTTATTCATACCGGCGCCTCTTGATAAATTGCTATTTCGTTTAACCACTTTGGTTTTATCCTCTGTCACGAGTGTAGACCCGACCCTTTACTATTGCCTTGATTCTCCAGCACCAGTGGGAAATATAGCTGCGGCAGATTTACCCGCAATAATTTTTGAGATAACATCCTTTTGACCTTTAAGGAATGTCTCATATCCAAAATACTGTTTTAGTCTATTTGTAAGCATCCGATACCTTTTTTGAATAAATATCCTGGCCTGCCCCCGATGGGGGTGCCACTTTTTAAGTTAGTACCGACACCTTTCTTGGGGGTACCCCTTCTTTGGACAAGCAAAGAAAGGGTACAAAAGACTCTTTAAAACCTTTTTTGTTCGCTCCAAAACAAAGTATCGACATATATATATAAGCTCAATCATTCATGCTTCACAGCATGATTCCGATCATAAAATCTACCAAGCAAACACCCTACCACCGCCCACACCCCTGCTAAAAAAGCCCCAACAAGTGCCACGGCCCCAATCCCAAGCCCGATCCCTTGCGTCAATCCGGTAAAGGCCCAGGCAGTCATCATATCGCCTCCGCGGTAGACCACAATATCGATAACACTTTTGGCCTTAAAGCGGCTCTCGCGGTCAACAACAGTATAGAGCATCTCGCGTCCGGGCCGGGTAATGCTGTAATTACCGGCGCGGCGCACAACCTGCAAACAAACTACCACCCACAACATAGGAGAGATAAATATCATCAGCAGACCCAAAACGATAATGACCGGAACCAAACCGAGCGTGCCGGTAAGGCCAAAACGGGTGGCAAGGCGCCCGGTTCCAAACATGGCCGTTGCAATGCTCAAGATGTTGACCGCAAGGTCCATGCCGGCCCACAATTGCGTGCGCGTGTTTGCATCCAAAGGAACCATCAGGTTCTTGAGCTCGAAATACACAAAGGTGCTGATGGATGTGTAAAGCAGGATAAATATGGCGATGCCAAGCAAATACGGATTGCGCACAACCAGCATGAACCCGGAGAAAGGATTGCGGCCCAGGGTCTGCTTAAAGTCCTGCTCAGCGTTGCCCTCCTCATTGTGCAGCTCGCTGTGCTTCAGACGCTCAAGCCAGATGATAATTCCCATGGGAAGCAGCAGGATCGCGGCAGACAAAAGCAGAAGTTTTTCACGGCCGATAGTGCCTGCCAAAAGTATGGCCAGCAAAGGGCCGGCAATTGCCCCTACACTGCTGCCGGATGCTATGAAGCCGAATAGCCTGGTCGCCTGCTTCTTATTAAATATATCCGCCATGAAGCTCCAGAACACGGACACGTGAAACAGACTGAAGATACTGGTCCAGACATAAAAGGCCTTATTGACCAGCTGAACACCGGGCATTGACTGCAGCAAAAGATAAAAGCCCATAAACGACAGGGCAAACAGCGCGTACATGCCGGGTACAAGGATGCCAATACGAATGCGCGAACAGGCAGCGCCGTACAGGGCAACTGCCACGGCGCTGAGGAGAAAGGTAATCGTAAAGAGGGTGCTCAGCTCGGCATCGGTCCAGTTGCTGGACATAGCATCACGAATAGGCCTCAAAATGTAGTATGAGGCCATCAACGTGAAGACAAATGCGAAGCTAAGAAATACCGCCTTGATCTCGTTGGGCTCAACTTTGACCGCACTGCGCATCAGGCGTGTAAATAGATTGTTCACAGAGTCCGCCGAATCATTGGATTAGCCCGGCATCAGGCAACCGGAAGTTTAGTCTTCTGCCAGGTTTTGCTCTGAACAAGGTACGGAGCGGTCAGCTCAACCGATGCATTCCACAGCCTTGTTGCAAGCTCGCGGTCTGCCATATGCGGCCCGTCAGGCGTGATCGGGTTGCAGTTGGAGAACATATGCCCTGAAACTTTAGCAAGCTTCGGATTTGTTGCAACATAGCAGCCTGTAGCAACGCCCGCCTCCACGCTGCGCATAAATGTCCAGCCGATAACATCGCTGAGCAGCAGTTTCCATTTCGGGTAATGGCGCCCTAGATTGGTGTAGATAATGCCGGGCAACACTGAATTCGATGTAGTGGCTATTCCCTCAAGCCTGCGCGAGAGTTCCTGGGCGAACAGGGCGTTTGCCAGTTTGGATTGACCATACGCTGTCAGCGGATCATACCCGGCATCTCCGGAAAGATTATCAAACTGAATACCCTCTTCAGGAGCCGACTTGTAGCGCCCGCTGCTCATCACAACAACCCTGCCCTGTTTGGCCTCGTTAACGCGGTCAATTAAGTTATTGGTCAATACAAAGTGGCCCAGATGATTGACTACAAACTGTTTCTCAATCCTGTTGACTTTCTCAAGCTCTTGCAGCTCCATGATACCGGCGTTGCAGAGCAGAACATCAATGGGAACGTTCATGGCCTTGACCGTGTTGGCGCACTCAACAACAGAGGCAAAGTCGCTCAGCTCGCAAAACGCAGGCGTTGTTTCACCCTTGACCTTGGCGCAGGCATCTTTGGCCTTTTGCATTGTCCTTGCAACAGCAATAACATGAGCACCCCGCATGGTGAGCACGCGCATGGTTTCAAAGCCCAGGCCGGAATTGGCACCCGTAATCAGCACAGTCTTGCCCTTTAAATCAATCCCCTCGGTGACCAACTCTCCGGTTGCCTCTTTGGTGAAGGGGCCCATGTAGGGATTAAGGGTCTGCGCCCAGGCGGTTCCATACAAAGCTGTACCGGCGGTAAAGGTTGAGGATGTAGCGATGAATTTCCTGCGGGTCATTTTAAACGACATGGCATGCCCTCCTGAAATGATGGTCATCGTGAAGTTACGTAGGGATATGCGGCAACTCTATTAAATGTGTGATGGAAAGTCAAATAGATGAAGAATGGGAGTAAAAGAATTTGTTTGTTCATTGAGTCAATCAAAAGCGATTGACCGCTACGCTCTTTGTCGCTCCAAAGGGCTATAACTGCCAGCCTACTTGGCTGGCTCAACGAACCAAAGAGCGTAGCGGTCAAGCCTGAAAGGCTTGACTCAAAGGCGCCCAGCAGCTTGGCCTTCGGCTCTCCTCGCGAAACGCAAGAACACGGGGGCGTCAAGAACTCATCCCGCTTTTCGCGGGACTTAGAAAGCTTGCCACCCTTAATCCGTATTCTCACGCTTCGCTCGGCTGCGCTGCAACGGTTTTTAAAATCTAAATCAAAAGAAGATTAAGCTAAAATTGCTTTAAAAAGATTTTGATTCTTGCTTTTAGGTTTTTCCATCGGAGCGCAGCCGAGACGGGTGCATGAGAGCGGAATAGAACGAGAAGCTGTTTGAGCGGAGCGAGTTCTTGTCGTTCCCGCTAACATGTGCCCGGCGAGGGCAGCCGCAGGCCGCGAAACGCCAGGATGTCCTTTCTTGGGGGTACCCCTTCTTTGGACAAGCAAAGAAAGGGTACAAAATAATCCTTTAAAAATTTATACTGTAAAAGGAAAAAGCAGGAGGGGGAAATTATAAGAACACCTTGTAGCCGATATTGAGCGCTGCTCCAAGTGTTTTGGCGGTTTTAATGCCGATCGGACGCCTGCCCTGCTCCATTTCAGAAATATGTCCCTGCGCAATACCGCTCTTTTTTGCAAGCTGTTTTTGCGTAAGGCCCTCTTTTCCGCGTGCGCCCCCAAGTATAATGCCGGGCTTTTTATCCCCGGTTACGGTGGGAAAAAGCTCCTCTACGGAAATGGACATGTCTTCATCAACAGCAACAAATCCAAGCGCCCTCAACGAAGCGAGCGCTTTACTACGATTCGCCGCAGGACCGATAAGTTGCAAGGCAACCGTGTCAGTATGGCGCTTTTTCGTGTGTGCCAGCATACGTTATCTCAACAAGCCTTATTGTTTTGTCTCTTTCTTCCCAGACCGCCACATAGGTCGGCCTGCCTTTTCTTATATGACAGTGATGACGCCCACCTGTGAGCTTGCCATAGTTGGGCCAGTTGCCACGCACAGGGCCATGAAACTGAATATCGACCATAAGGGCCAGCAGGCTGTCTTTAACCCTCTTCGGTAAGGCATCAACCTGTTTGTGCACTCTCCTGCCAGCATACACCTTCCATTGCATACAGCATATCCCAAAAATGGTATATTTTCAACCCTGTATTTCTGATATGATACTAGTCGCACTGCATTCATTCTTCTTTCGTGAAAAAGCATTTTTTGCCCGTTCTGGTTTTCGACTCTTTATTTTTAGATACGTTTTAAGAACGCAGCAGAAGAAATTGCACATAGTATTCGGCAGGAACAAGGATGAAAGCAGATAGGCAAAAGGTGGGTTTGTTAAAGCAGTCTTTTTGCCCCCGAAAAGTGCCTTCTAAGAACTAAAAACGTGCGTTTTAAAAAGCTTTTCAAAGCTATTTCTTATAATTAGCTAGGTCCGACCCCCGAATTCACTCTTATAGTTAGCGTGGTCCGATCCCAGAACTTCTCACCCCTCTCACACTCGCAGCCATAGAATAGCAATAAAAAACTTGCATTCCATGCAAAAAAAAACTAGAGTTTCTCCATTTTACATTCACAGAGCTTTGAAACGCAAAAAAGGGGCAGTGCACTGAGAACAAAGGGGCTATATATGGCATTAAAGAAACTAACGGTTTTGATCGCTTTTTCACTTCTGAGCGCACTCTACGGTTCAACCGCGTGCGCCTACGACCTGCCTAACCTCAACCTCGGCTTTACAAGCTATTATGACGCCGTACCGCCTAATGGGCCGGGGCTCTACTACTCGCAGTACCTGCATTATATTGCAAGCAGTACATTTACCGACAAAAAGGGCCACGACCTCCTGCCGCACAGCGCCGGGGAAAAGCTGAAAGGCTTTGTGGCGATGCCGCAGTTCTTGTACCTGTCGTCAACAAAGCCCTTTCTAGGCGCCAGGCTCGGCCTTGACCTGGCCCTGCCGATCGTGTTCACTAATCTCAGCTACCGCCAAAACGGCCCGTTTCCGGAAAACAACAGCGACGGCATCGGTGACCTGCTGGTGGGTCCGTTTCTGCAATGGGATCCGGTCATGAAGAAGGACGGCACCCCCCTGATGTGCCACAGGGTCGAATTCCAGCTCCTCTTTCCCACGGGCAGATACAGCAGCAACCGGGAGATCAACCCGGGCAGCAATTTTTTCTCCTTCAACCCCTACTGGTCCTCGACCTGGTGGATAACCCCGCGCTGGACCACATCGGTGCGCCTGCATTACCTGTGGAACGCCAAAAACCACGACCCCAACAGATCCTTCGGCAACGTGGGCCATACACAGGCCGGGCAGGCCTATCACCTCAACTATACACTGTCCTATGCGGTCATCCCGCACAAGCTGTACCTGGGCATCAACGGCTACTATCTGAACCAGTTTACCGACACGAAAGTAAGCGGGCATTCGGTACGCGGGCGCAAGGAAGAAGTGTTCGCCATCGGGCCTGGCGGCCTGATCAGCATCACGAAGAAACTGCATATATTTTTCAACACCTACCTTGAAAGCCACGCGCGCAACAGGGCCGAAGGCTTCCGCAGCAACGTACGCATCGTCTACCAGTTGTAAGACGGCACCCTGTTCGTGAGGGGAAGGTTAATTGGGATTCGGGGAGTATTGTGGTACGCAGAAACACATATCATGCGCCCTGCTTTTCTTGCATACGACCTTAAACTTTGATGAAACCGTAATAAATCGTCCCACCGGTGAAAACCGGTGTCCAGTATTTTTGCACGTAAATAAAATGCCTGGATTACGGCCGGAGTTCATCCCGCTTTAGCAGGACCGCAATGACTGAGGATGCAGCGCAACTCAGCATCCTGACTTTTTACGAGTGCGTCAACTTTGTATCTCACTCATTCTTCCAAATAACATTCCTCATCCCCTGCCGGTAGCACAAACGCCTGATTTTGCAGGACTCGATCGTAATCACGTTGAAGTTGTAGAACGAGACAGCGCCCCCCCAAACCTGCTCCTCAAGCTGCTGCATGTAGCGCGAATACGACTTGCTCTTCTTGAAGCGCTCAAGATCAGTATTCTTTCTGAAGCAGGGTCGCACAGCCCCAGACCTGCATTTCCGAAGCTCCGAAAAAATCTATTGCCGGATCGCAGGGCCCGGCAGGCTCGTGCGCTCCGGTTATTTCGCGGGCTGTTTCGGCTTCGGATAATTACTGATCGGCTGAAGCGAAGCCTGCAGATCTTCCTCGGACAGCACATAGTCGGTCAAATCGCCTGCCATAAATTTTTCGTATCCGGCCAGATCAAGCAAACCGTGGCCGCTATAGGTAAAAATAATGACCTTCTCGCGTTGCTCTTCGCGAGCCTTGATGGCTTCCTGAATGACAGCAGCAATAGCATGACTGGTCTCAGGCGCACAGACCGGGCCTTCCGTGTTGGCCCACAGCATAGCGGCCTGATAACATTCCATCTGTTTCAAGGCCCGGGGAGCAAAAAGCCCCTCAACAATGGCCTGACTCACCAGAGGCGCCATGCCGTGATAACGCAGGCCGCCTGCATGAATGGGACGCGGGATAAAATCGTGACCCAGCGTGTGCATGGGAATCAGCGGGGTCTGGCATCCGACATCACCATAGTCATAGGCAAAAGGCCCGCGCGTGATCGTGGGGCAGGCTTCGGGCTCAACCGGTATGATGTCGATATCGGCCCCGTGCATCTTATCAAGAGTAAACGGAAACGCCAGGCCCGCAAAATTGCTTCCACCGCCGGCACAACCAATAACAACATCAGGCAGTTTTTCACCCGCCAGAGCCAGCTGTTTTTTAGCCTCAAGTCCGATCACGCTCTGGTGCAGCATGACATGATTCAACACGCTCCCCAGCGAATAGCGCGTCTTCCCGGTTTCATCCGCAACCGCGGCCTCAATGGCCTCCCCGATAGCAATCCCAAGACTGCCGGGTGTGTCGGGGTATTTTGCCAAAATGCTGCGACCGACCGCGGTTTCAGTACTTGGACTTGCCACACATTCACCGCCCCACAAATTCATCATCACCTTACGAAACGGCTTCTGATCAAAGCTGATACGCACCATGTAGACCTTACACTGCAAGCCTAATAGGCTGCAGGCGAACGAAAGGGCCGCGCCCCACTGCCCTGCCCCTGTCTCGGTCACAATGTTCTTGATCCCGAACTGCTTATTATACCAGGCCTGGGCCACGGCCGTATTAGGCTTATGACTGCCAGCCGGACTAACGCTTTCATCCTTATAGTAAATGCGCGCCGGCGTCTTGAGATATTTCTCTAAAAACACCGCGCGACGAAGAGGCGCCGGTCTCCAGCGAGAAAGAATGTCCAAAATCGGCTCAGGGATATCGGTCCACGGGTCGGTACACATCTCCTGCTCAATCAGATTCATGGGAAATATCTTCGCAAGGGCTTCCGGGCCAATGGGTTTGCCGGCAGCATCAACCGGCGGCTGCATGGAAAGTTCAGAACCCAGGTTGTACCACTGGCGCGGCATTTCAGATTGGGGAAGGTTGATCGTAATACTCTTCATACAAATTCTCCTATAGGAAGGAACAGGGTCAGCTCAGGGGAGCGAAAGCATCCGAAAACGGCTCTTTACAGCGCAAGGGCTCCAATGTGTTTGACAAAAAAAACTACTAATTATAATATTTTTGCGATTGATTCGCAACTTATTGTTGAACACCGCTCGGATACGAACTCCCTGCATGAATATGCCCCTGCATGCCAAACAGTTTACCTCGCAGCATCTGGCGAGTAATAGGAGTAATAAGGGACGGAGTCAACTTATCAACTTATAATCGTTTTTCACAACCTATTAGTTCTTAAAGCAGCCTTTTTGCCCCCGAAAAGCGCCCTCTAAGGTCTAAAACCATGCGTTTTAAAGAGCTTTTTAAAGCTATTTCTTATAGTTAGCTTGGTCCGACCCCAGGTAACCTCCACTCTCCTCACTGAATATAAAAGGCTCAACATTCAACGTTGGAAGTTCGATGTTCAGCGTTGAAGGTTTAAGAACCTACATATACCGGGATGCATCCACATCCACCGGGCTACAGAGATTGTCGTCAGAATTGGCGGCCCGGCCGCAGTTAAGACAAATATAATGCGGATCTTTGACCAATTGCTTTATATCTTCAAACTTGCCTTCTTCTGACAGTTTACAGATATGCTGTGAATGATCGCCCGTGCATTTTTGCTCTGCCATCGCCCTTCCCTCCATGAAATAAAGAATTGAACTATCATTTACAGTTAATAGGATTCTGAAGCGATGATTTCAAGGGGAATGTTTTCGTACCCGTTCTTTACGTGCACAAAAGATTGGGTACTGAATATTTTTTAGATACTTTTTATTCGTTCATTGAGTCAATCAAAAGCGATTGACCGCTGCAACGGGTTTTAAGACCTTAAAATCAAAAAAAAAGGGTGAACATATCTTTTTAAAATTTTTGGTTTTTTATTTTGGGTTTTAAATCCCTCGTATTGCAGCCGAGACGGGTGCATGAGAGCGGAACAGAACGAGAAGCTGTTTGAGCGAAGCGAGTTCTTGTCGTTCCCGCTAGCATGTGCCCGTCGAGGGAAGCCGAAGGCCGCGATACGCCAGGATGTCCTTTCTTGGGGGTACCCGTTCTTTGGACAAGCAAAGAAAGGGTACAAAAAATCTTTTAGGTTCAAATCATTTAAACGTTCAGAGAGGAAAACTTTTTTTAACGTTCATTTCTTTGCTCACTCCAAAGAAACGAACCAAAGAAAAGGTGCCCCGGCGTTTCGCGTCCCGACATATAGTCGGGATTCCCTCGCCGGGCACATTCTCAAGGGGTCGTTATGAACTCGCACATTCGGGCGCTCAGACAGCATAACGACCGTATCCTTGATTATGCACCCGTCTCGGCTGCCAAACGATGGGGATTAAAAACCTTCAAGGCAAACAAGACAATCAAATGCAGAATTACAGAAGGGAGATGCCTTTAACCCGCTTCTTGTTTCGGAAAAAGACTTCTTAAGGCAAGTACGGCAATGACGATGTACGCTATAGTTTTTGGAATCATCAGCATGGCAATAAATGGCACCTCATTAAGCAGGAAAATAACCGGCACGTAACAGGCAAACGACACAAGGATCAACACGGCTATCCATAAAAAAAGCCTGTCCTTCTTTGCAAGAGCATCACGCATGAACAGGTAGGCAACAATAAGCTGCATGAGCATCAGTGGCACATTGCGATATATGACCCAGTCATAAGTAAGCTCAAAAGAATTCCAGTTATTTTCCGGGCAGGCCATGATCAAAAACCTCGCGGCTGCCAGGGCAAACCCGCACAAGGCCCAAAAACTGTAGCCTTTTTTAAAACGCGCTTTCAAGATCACCAGCATGCAGATATAGAAAAACGTATATGTAATAGCCGTTGCAAGTGCACCCATAGGTGCAATCAGCAATTTACAGCCGAACAGCTGCACGCTGGTTTCTAACCCGCCAAGCGCAAAGGCAACAAGCCTAAATCCCACATGGCCGATGTCGCCCAGACCCAGGAAGAAGAACGCCAGCATCATAAGTCCGGCTGTGCGTTTATCCTCATCAACAACCAGACTTCTGCGCTGCCACATCAGCAGCACAATCCACCAAACAGCTATCAGGTACATGATATTGAATGATGTCTCCACCCACAGACGCGTTGCCTCTGGCATACTGGCTCCTTCCAAAAAACGGTTTATCGGATATTGTTTATTTACTTATTTAAGGGCGTCCCGCTTACTATATTTACTACCCAAATCTAAGAGCAGTCTTTTTGCCCCCAAAAAGTGCCCTCTAAGGCCTAAAATCAGCCATTTTAAAGAGCTTTTTAAAGCTATTACTGATAGTTAGCTTGGTCCGACCCCAGAACTTCGTTCCTATGGCTAACCCGAACTAAAAATCCTTATTCCACGTAACCTTCCGCCATAATTGTCCGGGCAGCTTCCCTGTCGCGGCTGCTCAATTTAGCCAAAAATCCCGCTTTGTGTATGAAGGTTATAGCGGAATGCCCTGCAGCCTTATTAAAGTCTATTGCCCCTTGCGCCTCGGCCCTCAGTGTCCGGCGCAGTGCGAGGTTGCCATCCGAATTGTAGATATAGCAGAGCGCATCGGGATGCCGCGAAGCGATCCACGGGTCCTGCAGGTCTAAGTTTTCCAGTATTTCCGAGAAATCAATATAGAGTATGGGTGCTCCCTGTTGTGATTTCACTATACCCCGTTTGGCTTGTTGATCCATGGTGTCGAATTCATGCCTGAATCGAACGGGCTGATTGCGCAAATCTTTGCCGAACTGCAACAAAAGATCGTGAACAAAAATCCCGGGCTTGATAGTTGAATGCTCGCGAACCAGAGAAATAATAAAAGCACTTAGCGGGTCCATCACCTCGGGCACCCTCTTTTGCGCTATGCCGTATTC
>Ga0208648_1002225_pt1 | contig 13887 bp, 11 predicted proteins | sample AntAceMetag02UKL_FD_184772 | JGI IMG/M metagenome (GOLD analysis project Ga0208648, IMG submission 184772) | Saline lake microbial communities from Ace Lake, Antarctica - Antarctic Ace Lake Metagenome 02UKL (SPAdes) (version 2) | ecosystem: Environmental > Aquatic > Non-marine Saline and...
CTGCAGTACACAGCAGTTTGCGGGCCTCATCAACAACGATTTTTTCAATTGATCCGCCACCGATCGTCCCCATCGCAGTGCCGTCCGAATAAACGATCATGCGTGCGCCGGCACCGCGAGGCGCCGAACCTACTGCCTCTATAACTGTCGCCAGAACCAGCGACTGATTCTTTTTTTGTGCTGAAACGATATGTTCAAAAATATCCATAATGAAGATCCCCTAAGAGAAATGATAACGCACATAATTAAAATAATTTTTTACATTACTCCCGTTAACAATATCCGCACGCTACGTACGGGCCTCTACTGCCTTGAACTCTGCATGTACATTCTATTCAAATTTATTACAAGCCATATTGTAAAAGCATCAGCGGCAAAATGTCGTTAACTACTCTTGGCATTATAACCCATCACATGCATTTTCTAAATCTGTTTGACAACCTCCAAAAATCTTTCAAGCGTTTCAACGTTGTGGCAGGGCAGGAAATGATCGATGTAGGGCAGCGCGGTGGACATGCCAAGACACAGGGGCTCATAGCTATCATATTTCAAGTGCGGATTCAGCCATATCACGCGTTTAAAACCGCGTTTCATGCGGATCATCTGCAGTCGCAACTCTTCGATATTGCCTTTGTCCCAACCGTCAGAAAGCACAACTAAAATGCGGTTTTGGGCCATATAGCGGCCGCCGTATTTTTCGTTAAAATCTTTTAGACTGCCGCCAATATCAGTTCCGCCGCTCCAGAAAAGCACCTGCTTTGAAACCATGGAAAGGGCAGTTGCTACCGAGCGCTGTTGCAAAAGATCTGTTATGCGCTTCATGCGGGTTCCGAAAACAAATGTTTCAGTGTCGCGCAAAAAACGCTGCATTTCATACATGAATTTAATCAAGAACCGGCTGTAGGCATCCATGGAGCCGCTCACATCAGCCAGCAGTACAACTTTCGAAGGCTTGGGCTTGCGATCGCGCCATAAGATATCGACAATTTCACCGCCGCGTTGGGTTGAGTTACGAATGGTACGGCGCAGATCAATCATGCTACCTGAATTTGACGGTTTAAACCGCCGTCCTTTTTTTTCTTTAATTTTTATCTGCAACCGTTTAAAAACCTGATCCATCATGGAAACTTCGGCCTGTGAAATCTCTTCAAAATCTTTTTGGCGCAGGTTTTCTATTGAGGAGTAGGTAAAAGTTGGCACTTCTTCATATATATTACTGTGCTTGCTTGATCCCTTGCGAGATTTGTCATCAGACGGACTTTCATCAAGTTTTCTAAAAACAACCGATTTTTCGTCCTGTTCGGTTTCCTCATCATCTCCATCTGTAGGTTTTTTAAGCTTAGGCCCGGTACCCCAAAACTGCAGATAAATACGGTTAAAAGTGCCAATCTGGGCCCGACTGGTAAGCAGGCAGGTTTTCAGAACAAGATAAAATTGAAACGGATCGTTAATGTCAATCAATGAAAGCGCGTGCATGGCATCGATCTCGTTTGATGTATGCACGGCCAAACGATTCCTGCGTAAAAGATTTATAAACCGGACAATACGCTCAATAAGCTCTACTGCCCGAATCTCGTAATCTTCCGTGCTGAAATCGCGCTTAACGCGCTTAAATGCCTTTTTAGGACTTATCAGTACCCGCACTATCATCCTCCGGTGGATTCAAAACTTCGCCTTTTACTTCTTTATATTTATTGACATCTTCCCGGAATTTAAACAGACAACCGGCGGTCATGTCCATAGTCTGCTCATCAATATCGTCCTTATTAAGCAGCGATATCGATTCTGACCAATCAAGCGTTTCAGCAACGCCCGGTCGCTTGTAAAAGTCATATCCCCTGAGCGTGGCCATAATATCGGCAATCTTGCGGGCAAGGTCTTTTTTGACCTTGGGCACTTTGGAAAGAATGATCTCCATTTCACGGTCGGCATCAGGATATTCGATAAAATGATACAGGCAGCGGCGCTTCAATGCGTCATGCAACTCACGAACGCGGTTTGACGTTACGATAACAATCGGCTTATGCTCTGCTTTAATCGTGCCGAGCTCAGGAATTGACACCTGAAAGTCAGATAGGATTTCAAGCAAAAAGGCTTCAAATTCCTCATCGGCCCTGTCAATTTCATCAATCAGCAGCACAACTTTTTCCTGCCCACGCAAGGCCATCAGCAACGGGCGAGGAATCAAAAACTCTTCAGTGAAAATATCTTCAAGGTGAAACTGCGAATCGTGCGCAGCGTCAATAGCCTTGATTTTCAAGAGCTGTTTAGCGTAATTCCACTCGTAGATGGCAGATGTTGCATCAAGCCCCTCATAACACTGCAACCTGATCAATTTGCGATCCAGCACGTCGGCGATTACTTTTGCAAGCTCAGTTTTACCGACGCCGGGCTCACCCTCAAGCAAAAGAGGCTTTTCAAGGTTCTGCGATAAATACAACGAAAATGCCAACTCGTCATCGCAAATATATTTGTGTTTTTTGAGCGCCTTTTTAATTCTCTCGATTCCTGCCATGTGTTTCATAAGTATACCCGTTGTACGTTGTTATAAACAATAATGGAGAGGAGGGGCTGACAGGAGAAAAGCGGATGGGCAGTCTACTAAAACTTCTGTCAGATCCCACTCCTAATTGAGTTTACTGTTTTTTTATACCGCTCTTCAAATCGCTGCTCTGCATCAGCACGGCTTCCAGCACCGATCCGCCCAGAGCACGGGCCTTATCAGATATGGTGAAGCAGTGTTCATAGATCGGACGCGGATCAACATCGCCAATTTTGAGGCCTTCTGGAACCTCGCGGCCCTGCATGATCAACCCCCTAATAATGCCATCAAACGAGGCACACACATCCACACCGCTCACACGGCAAATCACATCACCCTTTTTTACCTCACTGCCGATGTCCAACACATGTTCGATTTTTCCAACACAGGGAGAGCGCAGAACCCGCTCGGAAGCATGACCCATAACAGGGGCCGGCGCACCGGTATCCGGTTCGGCCATGCCTGCAAATATCAGGCGCCCAAGATCATGGCCGCGGTTGGTTTCAATCACAACATCAGCATGCACGCCGGCTTCAAATCCGGGGCCAAGTGCAATTGTAACGGGGGCCATGCCAATACGAATGCCGGTATCACGCTTTGCCAGCGTGGCGTCGACAAGCACATCGGGTGCAATTTCAGCAAGACACTTCATTTCAGGATCAACCAGAATCGGTATCTGACCCTGCTGCCAGGCAACTCGAACTTCATCAACTGAGTTGACCTTAACGGCCGTTAGGCCTTCAAGTTCGCAACGCCCGTCTAACACTGCCTGGGCAAACGAAACAGTGCGGCGCACTACCAGCGGTTGGGCAACCTCCAGAATCAACATTTGCATGCCACTACGATGCAGACGATGTGCTACACCCGACCCAAGATCACCACCACCACGCATAACAATAGTAAACGCTTTACTCAACATAGTTTCTCCTCTGATAAGCCGGGTTTAAAATACGATGGGCTCAATTCGAGATGCTTGTTGTCACTTACCATGAGACAACAATATTTACGCGTATCTGCTAAAAATAAATCCATCCATTATCACAACGCTTTATGCGTAAAAAACTTTTTAAACACACCGAAGGCATGATGCCTTTAAAAAACTTCTTACATCCGTCGTTTCATTGAAAAATATTCCGGTAGGCCCCATAGAGCGGCCTACCGGAATACAACAACTATCTACTATGCAAACGTTTTACCGCTTTCCTTGATACCCCTCAGAATACGCTCAGGCGTAATCGGCGCTTCAGTAAAACGAATACCGATGGCATCGGCGATGGCATTCGCCACTGAACCGATGGGGCCCATCAGAGCCGACTCACCGCAACTCTTGGCACCCATAGGACCAATGGGATCCGGCGCGGTCTCGACCAAAATGATCTTGGCCTTGGGCATATCAGTTGGTCCCAGCATTTTGTAATCAGTGAAATCTGCGTTGAGGCAATGACCTTCTTTATCGTAGATCATATCTTCACACAACACCTGACCCAGACCCTGCTGAGCACCACCCTCAAGCTGTCCTTCAACACTCGGCGGATGAATAGCCTTGCCGATATCGTGCGCGTTCACCAGTTCAACCAGTTTCACCTGACCGGTTTCAACATCAACTTCAACCTCAGAAAATGTTGCGCCCATGGGCGGTGAACAGTGATTGGCCAAATAGCTTGAATAACCCTGAATCTGACCCGGAATACCGATCTGCTTACCGGTGGCGGCATCGAAAAAGTTATAGACACCCTGTTTGGCAATTTCACGGGCATCGATAGATTTTTTCGAGCTTCCCTTAACAGAGATGATTTTTTTGCTATCCATCTCAAGGTCCTCAACACGAGCTTCCAATAGCTGTGCTGCACGTTCCATGAGCTGCTTTTTGACGCTCTCACAGGCTTCCATCGTTGCCGGGCCACCGCAGTAAACAGTGCGACTGGCATGGGCGCCGACATCAAAACCATTTACATCCGAGTCACCTGTTGTGAGGTGGATATCTTCCATCGGCCAACCCAGGGTATCCGCTGCCATCTGTTGAATTGCAGTATGACCGCCGGTTCCCAAATCAGAGACTGACTGCATGATCTCAACAGTACAGTCCTCATTAAGTTTAACCGTACTTACCGTATGCTCTAACAGCATCGGCCAGGCACCGGAGGTGTGGTTCATAATGGCCATGCCGATACCGCGGCGTTTGGGGCCTTTCTGCGTGGCATATTTTTTCTTTTTCTGATACCACTTAAACTCTTTGGCAGCAATATCGATACAGCTGTTAAGATCGTCAGAGGCATAGGTTACACCCTTCAACCAGGTTTCATCACCTATGGTCTTATGCCATTTTTTGCGCCATTCCACAGAATCCAGTCCCAGCTTCTCGCAGGCAACGTCTACCAACTGCTCCTGCACAAAGGAGGTCTGCGGGTTACCGTATCCGCGAAAAGCGCCGACGGGTGCCGTGTTGGTAAAATAACTATCGCCTTTCATACGCATGGTCTGCCATTTATACATCCCGTGCACAAATGCAGCGGCACAAAAAATCGGACCGCCACCATGGGTGTAATAAGCACCTTTGTATCCAGTAAAGTGGGCATCAACAAATACCGGGGTTCCATCTTTCTTGAAACCCATTTTCATCTTATAATCACCCGGGAAACGGGTTTCTGATGCAATCCAGTCCTCTTCCCGCGTCATTTCAACTTTAACCGGCCGACCCTGCACTGCCATGGCCATGGCACACGCATGCGGTTCGCAGACCATACCCAGCCGCGCACCAAAAGCACCGCCGACTATAGTCGTAACATACCGCATCCGGGACAGCGGCAATTCAAACAGCTCTGCCAGCAGCACCTGTACCGGTTTCGGCATCTGGGTTGATGACCAGCAGGTCAGACGGCCACGATTGTCATACAATGCGACCGCACAATTGTTTTCCATCTGGCACTGTTTAACCTTGTTGAGATAAAAATTATCCTCAACAACAACATCGCATTCAGACTCAAGGTCATCGCCCCACTTGTCTGTTTCAGCGTCAGGCCAGCCATAGGCTTTATCCGGAAAAAAGCCCGGGTCGAACTCACTAGCCAGGTTACCCGGTTTAGAAGGCGTGAACTGCACCGCGTCGGGCTGGCGTGATTCTTCAGCTGTCAAATAAACCGGCAGTGGCTCATATACAATTTTAACTTTTGCTGCAGCCCGCTCAGCCTGTTCCTCGGTTTCGGCAATAATACCGCACACCGAGTCACCCTGATGTTTAATATGGGTATTAAATATGTACATTTCAGAAATTTCGCCGAACACCTCGTTAAATGCTTCCGGCACTAGCAATTTCATAATGGTGGTGTTGTAACCGTTTTTTGTAACATCCTTGGGAGCCAGGCACTTAACAACACCGGGCATTGTCTGGGCTTCCTTGAAATCGATGCTCTTCACTTTTGCGTGGGCATAATCAAGGGAACGTATTATTTTGCCATACAGCATGCCTTTCATACGGATATCACCGGCATATTCAGCGGTGCCGAGGCTCTTATCTTTTGAATCAACTTTTGGAATTCTTTTACCTACAACAGACGTAGTCATAACTTACCGTCCTCCGTATATAGAAGTTACTACTTTTTGTTAATTACCTTCTGGGCTTTTTTGATTGAATCAACAATCTTGACATAACCCGTGCAGCGACAGATATTACCCTCAAGCCCGAAGCGGATTTCTTCTTCGGTTGCGTTAGGGTTTTTCTCCAGCAATGATGTTGCCTTCACGACCATCCCGGGAGTACAAAATCCACACTGGATGCCGCTTTCTTCAACAAACGCCTGCTGCACCGTGTTAAGCTGGCCATTTTCACCCAGCCCACGCGAAGTGGTTATTTTTTTACCATCCATGGTTACTGCCAGCGCCAGACATGAATCAATTGCTTTGCGTCCGCTGGCCTCTTTTTCATCATCAACAAGTACTGAACAGGCGCCGCATTCTCCTCTGCCGCAGCCATATTTTACTTCGGTCAGGTCAAGCTGATCACGCATGACCTGGAGAAGCGTGTGGTGATCTGCAACATATAGATTATATTCCTGCCCGTTTATTGTAAGCGTTATTGGGTGTTTGCTCATAGCTACCTCTCCTACGTTGTATACCAATATTCATCTGTTCGAATCTATGCAATAGCTTCTTCTATGGTTCTGCGCAGCAGCACCGGTGAAACCTGGTTGCGATAATCTGCTGTTGAGCGCACATCATCAATAGGACTGATTTCTCCAACCACCGAAGCCACAATCTCCTCAAGAATCGAACCTGTAATTTTCTGACCTTTAAGCAATTCCTCAGTATCGGTCAAACGAATAGTTTTAGGGGCTACAGCGCCCATGGCGATACGAGCGCTTTTACAAACGCCTTTTTCAACCACAAGGCTTACGGCAGCATTAATTTTTGACAGGTCAAGCGTGGTGCGGGTAATCCGGTTGAAAGCTGACACCTCACCTTTTTTAGGCGCAGGAACTTTAATTTCAACAGCAAGTTCGTCAACTTTGCGAGCGGTTTTTTTGTAATCGATGAAGAAATCATCAATGGAAACTTCACGCTTACCGCGTGGGCCTTCAAACACAATCTTGGCACCAATTGCAAGCAGCGCGCAGGCACAGTCTCCGGAGGGTGACGCACGCAGTACGTTCCCAACAACAGTGCCCATGTTGCGGATTTGAGGTGTACCGTTAATAGCAGCTGATTTAAACAGCGCAGGATACATCTTCTGAACATCTTTATCATCGGCCACCTTCTGCAAGGTTGCCATAGCACCAATGCGCAGACCTCCGGTTTTGCTGAACTTAACCGTATCGATCCCTTTTATTTTTGACAAGCTAATAACATACGGCGTGATGAACCCTTGCGTTCCGGAAACGATAACATCGGTACCGCCGGCCATGATGGTTGCATCTGATTTATGCTTTTTAAGCATCTTTACCGCTTCCGCTACGCTTTCCGGCAGCAGCAATTCAAATTCTGGTAATATGCGACTACTTGGCATAATGTGTCTCCTCATTGTTAGATAAAATTTATTACATGCCAGTTCTTGTGGAACATGAATCCTTTGTCTAAACGAGACCTCCTTTCACGCTCGCAGTTCATATCTAAAAAAATAAAAAACCGGCCCGCGCATAAACGTGGACCGGCATGTATTACATGCGCCGATCTCCGGTCCAATCGTGGGAGACAACGCTCTTTCGGGCGCTGCCCTGTCGGCCTTGCTTCATACCGTTAACGGATTAGAAGGTTCGGCTCGGAGATACCTAATTGTAATTTTTCTTATGCTGCTATGAGGCTCATACCTATGGATGCCTCACTACGCATAATGTTTTTCAATAATAGCGCTCAAGCAATCTGAGTCAATGCGCCGGAAGACATGTTGTGCAACAACAAAATGTCGCATCCATGCAAACCGAAAATGTCATAGTTATCCGGAAGGGTATGTCCAGGCATAATCGGCGCTGCGGGTAGTGTTGCGTTTCACAGAGGTCTTGGCCCTCAGAGGTTCAAGCAGCGGAGTGGAGGCATGTCTGCCTATAACGCGCTCGCCTTTATACACACGCCAGGACCCGTCAAGCATCTGCCGAACTTCTAAGCTCCCGCGTGCATGCGAGGCATAGCGGTTTTTTTTATCAAGCGCTATACTGACATTACCGATGCGCAGCATGCCATTATGCTCAAAGGCTCCCTCATAAAAAAAGCTGCATGCACGCTCCACATCAATTCCAGCTGAAGGCGCGCGCCAGCATGAACCGGTCTCGCAGGAGACGAGCGCATTGCGGTCGTTAAACTCTTCAATAAAATACTCGTCTAAAAATCGATTACCCGCATGCAGATCATCAATGCTGTGCTCTGCCAACGCTTCAACCAGACTGATATGCAGGGGTTCAAATATGCGCTCAAAATAGCGTTTTTGACGGCGGGTCTTTATAAATACGCTCTGGATATCAAGCGCATGCAATGCTTTTCCAACCTGCGTCGGATCAGGAGCTCCGCGCAACTGTTCTTCAATGCTCAAATCCCGTTCACCGGGCTTTAATAGCGCATTGCAATCCTGAATAATCTGTCGCGACATACCGTATGTTTTAACAACATGCTGCAGGGCCCACAGATAGGCAGAGCTTTCCTCGAATGGAAAAAACCGGGCGGCCAAACAACGACCACTGGCATCATCAATCGCAGCCATCAAACAACAGGCATACCCGCTGGCGGCAAACCACTGATGCAGCATTCCGTCCCAGAACATACACTGCCCTTCACGCGGTTGTACCCCGATAAAGGCACTCGTGGGCGGACGCCTGATTTTCAGGGGTGCAATATCATGTGTACGCCGAATCTTCCTGACGGTTTCCCGGCTCACGTTAAGACTGTGCTCGCGCTTGAGCATTTCTGTCAATCGGCCGTCATTGAGTGCGGCAGCACTGCCGCAGGAAAGTTCTAAAATCAGGGCATAGGCTTCTTCACTGAGTGCGTTTGAAGGACACCTGCCGGTATTACCATGAATCAGACCGCGCACCCCGTTTGCAATTACGTTTTTTTTCATCCGAATTGCCTGCCGGTAACTGAGGCCAAGATCAACGCAGGCATCGCGCAGCGTTATTTCACCGTCGATTACCTGTTTCATGATCTGCCAGCGTTTAATCGGGATATGTTTATCCATATAGCCAGTTCCTGCGGACGTCATGACATACGCCTGCTACATTCAAAAAAACAACCCTTACTACTTACCGAATCCACAATCTGGATAGCGGCACTCTGCGCACCCTAAACAAAAACCACCGTGCCCTAATGAGGCAAAATCCTTTTTCTCAAGTTTCTCACCAGTCAGGAGCCGGGGAACAATAAGTTCAAATACAGTTGCGGCGTGATACATTACGCATCCCGGCAGCCCCACAATCGGCACGCCGTCAAGATACGAAAGCAAAAACATGGCACCGGGCAAAACCGGAGCGCCATAGGTTATAATCTCGCCGCCTACACGGCGTATGCCTTCAGGGGTGACATCATCTGGATCAACCGACATGCCACCGGACGTGGCTATAAAATCGGCTCCTTCGTCAATAAGCTTTCTGATGGAATCGGCTATCAAGTCGGGATCATCAGGCACTATGATCTGGCGGACTACCTCACAGCCAAGTGCGCTAAATTTTTCACGCAGCACAGGACCGAACTGATCCTTGATCCGACCTTCATACACTTCCGAGCCGGTTGTGATGATGCCGACCTTTCTGGCGGAAAGTTTTTTAACCTCAATAAGGGGAGCGTTTGCATGCAGCAGGGCAACCGCCTCATTCACGGCCGCGCAACTGATTGTCAGTGGAATAACACGTGTGCCGGCAAGTTTTTTTCCGGACGCTACGACCTGATTGGTGTGAATGGTAGCCAGGATAATATCATCCAGACTATTGAGACGCTCAAGAAGGCTGACATTGATTTTCAGCAGGCCCTGATACTCGGCCGTCAGTTCAATCTTGCCCTCCTTCGGTTCAGACAGTGCAATGCCCGAGCCCACTGCGGCATGAGCAATTGCACCGGCAGCATCATCCTCATGCAGGCTGTCTGCCTGCATATCCCAGACATAAATATGTTTTTTCCCCAGATCAAGCAGGGCCTCAATATCCTCGCCTTTAATAATATGACCCTTTTTAAAAGCACGCCCTTTGGTTACACCGCGCACAATCCGTGTAATATCATGGCCGAGAACCATACCAACTGCATCTTCAACACATACTGATTTCATTCGCAACTCTCTCCCGTTTTTCCATAAAAAAAGCTCCCTTAAAAAGGGAGCCGGCAGCTATACAGATCAATAACACTGTATGGATGACCGTCTCCTTGCCATATCGGGAGGCCTGCTTCTTTCGAAAGAGGCCCTATCGGTCATGTGTCCGTAGATTCAAGATCCGTAGGCGCGCATGACTCGGAGAAGGACTTTAGGTTATATATTGTAATACAAAGTAATAATTTGTCAATATTTTGCTTTGGCGGCGGGCAAGGAAAGGCTTTCGGCGTGAGGATCAAGATTCTTTTGTACCCCTTATTTGCCTGTCCAAAGAAGGGGTACGGAAACAATCTTTTCAAACCTTTTACGTTCATTTCTTTGCTCACTCCAAAGAGCGCAGCGGTCAAGACTGGAAGCCTTGACTCAACGAACCAAAGAGCGTAGCGGTCAAGCCTGAAAGGATTGACTAAAAGGTGCCCAGCAGCTTGGCCTTCGGCTCTCCTCGCGAAAACCATAAACACGGCGTCGTCACAAAATCGTACCCGCCCTGTCGGGCCTCAGACAGGTGACTCCTTTTTTCCGTGTTTATGAACTTCGCTCGGCTACGCTGCAACGGGTTTTAAAACCCTAAGAGTTTTTTAAATTCGATTTATCATTTTTTGAGTTTTTGATTCTAAGGTTTCAAACCCCTATCGGAGCACAGCCGAGACGGGTGCATGATCAAGGATACGGTCGTTATGCTGTCTGAGCGCCCGAATGTGCGAGTTCATAACGACCCCTTGAAAATGTGCCCGGCGAGGGAATCCCGACTTTAGTCGGGACGCGAAACGCCGGGGTGCCCTTTCTTCGGGGTACCCATTCTTTGGGCACGCAAAGAAGGGGTACAAAATGATTTTTGAAAACTGTTTGTTCATTGAGTCAGCCCATTTGGGCTGACAGCTATAGCCCTTTGCTCACTCCAAAGAAACAAACCAAAGAGTACATAATTAACCTGTCCCTTTGCTTTCTTTAGAGTGCCCATTCCAGCAACAAAAAGGGGCTTTTAAGCATAAAAAAAGCCTCTAAAAAGAGGCTTAATACTGTTATTACAGATAGTTAGCTTGGTCCGACCCGCTTGACCTATCCGTTATTGGCTTAAGATCAATACATCATCCCGCCAACATAAACTCCTGCACCTACAAGAAGGTTTTTTGTTGGAACTTTATAAATATACGTAACCTTCTTAGAAGATGATTTTTTCCCTGGTTTGGGCCACATATAATCTACCCACCCCTGGCCGGGATTCCTGGCAATATTGACAAAATGGACGAAGATTGCTTTGCCGGTGGTATCGGTTTGGAGAAGTACATGCTTATGTTGGGTAAGTTCCGGCCGCATGGGATGCGCCAGCATTTTTCCATTCAGGTCCATCAGAAATACATAGGAATCTTTCCATACAAAAGGGCCTTGGGGATCGCCGATCATTTTAATAGCCTCCTCCAGCCCTCGCGCATTTACCATTGCGGCTGCTTCATGGGCTTTCAGAATACATTCTTCCGTTGTTGCTTTTTCCGCGGCAAATCCCTGAGATGAGAGAAGAAACACGCTTGACACGACGAGAGCGATAAGAAATTTATACATTGTATGTATCCTTTTTTTGTCTGTTTTCCTTGGGGACACGCATGTTAACAGGCTTATTTTATCCATGGTTTTCCCAACGGTAGAACAACTCGGCCAAAAACTTGGGTATAAATGGCACTCGCCATCATATACCAGGCAGAGACAGCGCATAGCATAAGTTCATATCCTGCAACCTTTGTCATTTCAGGATAACCGAAATGTGCAAAATCAAGGAGAATGAATCCGATAAGGAGCAGCGTAAATGTTGTGGCCATTGCACCATGAATTTTCATGGCCGGAATCCACATGATAAAAGTGTAAATGGTCCAAGCCACCAAAAACCATCCCACATCGGTCGTGCTGGAATGGTAAATGTTAAAATGGTTGAGAATGAAAATTATTCCAAGCGAGATCCAGAAGCACCCATAGGATACAAAAGCGCTGTAGCCAAAATTATTGCCGCATTTGAATTCCTGGAAACCAGCGATCATTTGAGCCAAGCCCCCAAATATCAAGCCAAGTGCCACGATAGGCCCGAGATCACACCATCCCACATTATGTACTTGCAAAAGCATCGTAGTGAGCGCAAACCCTGCAAGACCGACAACACCCGGGTTCCCTTGAGCTACTTCTCCGTCAGACATGAAATAAACCTCTTATCGGAAAACAAAAGTTATTTAAAAATATACTCTATTAGACAATGAAGAATCACAAGATATACGCAGCATGGAAGAAAGATCGAAATCAAATGGTTCTTCCAATAAACAATAGCTACATTATGGAACCATCGCACATCTTCCCGGATTTTTCAAGGCTGACAGACCACTGCTTCAAATTGTAATTTTCAAATCCGACGGATGGGAAAGAGACTAGGGGGCAGACAATACATATTTATAGTTAGGAGTATTGAGTTCGGAGGGAAAAAGGTTCAAGGCGGGGCAGGCTCTCTTAAAAACCGTCACTCCGGCGCAAGCCGGAGTCCAGTACATAATGTGCCTGTTGTAGATGCTCACTAATTAGGTAACTCTTTTGGTCCGATAATATCACCAAAGGAGGAGCCCCATGAAATACGTTAACATCATCATTGTAAAACGCTGGATCCCTATCCTTAAAGAATATGAACGCACAAAAGCAAAGGTTACGCCCCGGCCATTCAGATATGTAAAAGATCTTTGTGCTGCCCACCAAATCTCAAAAAAAGAGCTTAGCCGCTATTATCATAAATGGGTTGCAGGCGGCAAAACTTCTGAATCTCTTCTTCCTCAAAAACGTGGTGCCAAGCCCGGTAGCAGACGCACACCGAAAAACATAGAGCGAAGCATCATCAATGCATATCGACGGTTTGGATCCAATCGTTATGAACTGGTGCTTTTGTTTAAGCCGTACTATCTGGACAAGACACCGTCACCGGCCACCATGGATCGAATCAAGGCGCGGTATCCTCTCAATGAAGCAGCAAAGAAGATTATCAAGCGCTATGAAAAACAAGCCCCTGGTGAGCTTGCGCATATTGATTTAACAAAGCTTCCCAAGGATCTACGCTGTTCTTTAAAAGTTAAAGAGCTCTATGTCGCAGGAGTCTGCGATGATTGCACGAGACTTGCCTATGTTGAGATTATTAAAGACAAAAGAGCTTCTACGCTTACGTATTTCATGGTTCGTGCACTGTCCTGGTTCAAACAAATATATAATTTTGAATTCGAGGCCGTCATGTCAGATAATGGGCCAGAGTTTAAAGGTTCCTTGGAACGAGAGCACCCTTTTGAAACATTGTGTCAAGAGTTAGGCATAAAGCATCTTTGCACACGGCCTTACAGGCCTCAGACCAACGGCAAGATAGAGGCGTTTTGGAAAATCTTAAAAAACGAATTCTGCGCCCCTAACACATTTGATTCACAGGAAGATATTATTATGAATCTTGGCAACTTCCTGTTTGAATATAATCACCTCCGCCGACATGGTGGATTGAATTATGAAACGCCTTTTGATAAACTTCAAAAGGTTACCGAATTATTGAGCTAGTACA
>Ga0208648_1002227_pt1 | contig 13882 bp, 13 predicted proteins | sample AntAceMetag02UKL_FD_184772 | JGI IMG/M metagenome (GOLD analysis project Ga0208648, IMG submission 184772) | Saline lake microbial communities from Ace Lake, Antarctica - Antarctic Ace Lake Metagenome 02UKL (SPAdes) (version 2) | ecosystem: Environmental > Aquatic > Non-marine Saline and...
CTACCATCCACTGCGAGACACACCCTTTTTAAATCTATTTACACCCAAACTGCTTAACTGTCAGATTGCCCATAGTAAGTTAGCCGGACATTGAACTTGCTTCGCAAAATTATCTCCATTTTTTTCCGGTCCAAACGCGCATGCGAATCCGGCCTGAAGTGCTGACAACAACTGCACAACAATCCCCGTCCCGATTAGCAAAATAAGCTGAGCCGGCATTGCTTAACCCGCGCTGATTAAATGTCACTTTTCTGGGGTTGCCCTGAAAGGTGACAGAAGACGCGGGCAGCCGTGATGATGTAGATGCAGCACTTCTTGTTGCCAGACCAAAACCAAAACAGACACCGCCTCCATAATGGCTTGCAAGCGTGCCCCGGTACGGCACTGTTTGCTCGCCAATGCTATAGATATTACGAGCCTGATCAAACACAATCCGTACATTTTGGGTTGATTGTATGGCTTTTTTTCGCGCCAGGCGTAGATTACCGCTAAAATCACGCGCGGCCGCGTGCAGCTGATAGCGCGGCAGCACCTCCAAAGCACTAAATGCAGACACAGCTGCCATAATACCGATAATGGCAACAACAACCATCAACTCTACAAGAGTGAAACCCTTGCGGTTCCAACCCATATGCCCCTCCGCTTGCTTTGCACTACTGCATTGACGACTGCAGGTTGCCAATACCGCCCTGCAGTCTAATCTTTCCAACTGCTTGCATTACACATGCTATCAATCTGAAATAGTCGCAAAAGCAAATATTTTATTGCATCGATACTGCAAAAAAACAAAAAAAACCCGGAGAAAAACTCCGGGCTTGGTAATACACTGTTACTGACTATCGGCCCTGCGGCCGGAAATATCAGTCGGCCATCAGCTTTTTGATAGCTTCGGTCAGCGGTGGAACAATCTTAAACAGATCGTCAACCACGGCATAATCACACTTGGACAGAATGGGAGCTTCCTCGTCCTTGTTGATTGCCACGATTACCTTGGAGGTACCCATACCGGCATAATGCTGAATAGCACCGGAGATACCGCAAGCGATATAAAGATTCGGAGACACGACCTTTCCGGTCTGCCCAACCTGATCAGAAACCGGACGCCAACCAGCATCAACTGCGGCGCGTGAAGCACCCACCGTTGCGCCCAGAACTTTGCCCAGGTCTTCCAGAATACTGTAGCCGTCGGCATCCTTCATGCCACGACCGCCGGAGACGATGATTTCAGCTTCGGTCAGATCGACCTTACCCGCGTCGCCCTTCACTACTTCAAGCACCTTCACGCGAATATCGTCCGCGGAAACCTCAGCGGCGACATTAACAATCTCGGCAGTTTTTGAAGCATCCGGTGCAGCGGCAATCAACACATTAGGCCGTACCGTAGCAATGGCAACCGCAGCATTCTGAAACGAAACATCTGCAATCATCTTACCTGAATACATATAACGTGTAACCGTAAACGCATCACCATCAACTCCAATGGCGGTACAATCCGCCGCCATGGATGCACCGATACGTGCGGCCACTTTCGGCATCAGATCCTTACCGGTTCCGGTCGCACCGGCCAACACGGTTGAAGGCTCTTCTTTGGTAATCAAATCAGCCAGAGCCTTCGTATATCCATCAGCTGTGTAATCCTCCAACAAATCGTTTTCAACCACGTAGACCTTATCCGCACCGTATGGCGCGAATTTGTCGGCCAGACCGGCAACACCCTTGCCGATGATAACCGCGCACAGCGGCTCAGCCTTAGCATCAGCGATTTTACGGGCTTCACTCAATATTTCAAAGGCAACCTTGCGGATGGTCCCCTGAGACGGCACTGAAACAACAAAAATTCCTTTACCCATGAGAATGATCTCCTTATATCATGAATGGTATCTATTCATTTACATACACGCCACTACTTAGATGACTTTGGCTTCCTCACGCAGAGCCTTGGCAAGATTGGCGGCTTTCTCTTCCGGGGACTCGCCCTCAATAATTTTAGCGGACGTGCGCGTCGGGGGCGCAGTAAACTTCACAACCCGGGTGCCGGAACCAGCAGCGCCGACTGTGCCGGCATCTACGCCGATATCAGCAGCTTTAACAGCCTGCAGCGGTTTCTTCTTGGCTTTCATGATACCGGGCAGCGAAGCATAGCGCGGCTCGTTGAGACCTTTCTGGCAGGTCAATACGCAGGGCAACGGAAGCTCCATGATCTCTTCGCCGCCAACGATTTGACGATTCACTTTTACGCTCTTCTTATCATCCGCAACTTCCACCTTTGTTACAACGCTGGTATGCGTGAGGCCCAGCAGCTCGGCCAGCGCGGGACCGACCTGACTTTGATCATCATCAATGGCCTGACGTCCACAATAAATTATATCGTACTCCATTCCTTTGAGCTGAGCAGCAAGTACCTTGGCCGCAGCCTGGGCATCGCTGCCGTTGAAGGCCTCATCATCAAGATGGACTGCTTTATCCGCTCCCATGGCCAGACCGGTGCGAATGGATTCAACCACGCGGGCCGGGCCCATGCTAACCAGGGTCACCTCACCACCGCCGGCTTTTTCCTTCTGAAGAAGCGCCTCCTCAATCCCATACTCATCGTAGGGGCTAATGATAAACTTAACAGCGTCAAGCTTAACATCCGATCCGTCCGAAGTCGCAATAATCTGTGCTTCTGTGTCAGGAACCTGTTTTAAACATACAATACTGTTCATTTTTCCTCCCTTGCGTGTTCTGCAACATATTTTTAATACCTATATCTCCTGCCTAAACTGCTGTATCTCTATAAAGCGCCACAGAAACAACCATGCGACAGCGCTTCTTTACCACACATACCGTGTTTACCATTGCACCAGGCTCTACAAGCAGCCCTAAACCTTTTGAAAAAACTTATCTTTATTTTTTATATCAAACCTAAACCAATGAAATTCCATGACTTTCCGACAAAAACCATATGTCCCGGACAGTCAGCTTTTTCTTTATATCAAACCAATTAACACTTCTATTATCCTGTGAAACCAACCAAGAATCATACACTTTTTTTCAAAAAAAACAAGCACTGCGTTTTCCCAAAAGCACACCCCGACCATGTTTTCACTGCCGTAAATTTTCAAATTCGGTTTTTAAACGTTTAAGCTCCTCCTGGCCTTTCTCATCAAGAGATGGCATCATGGGCTCCAGTTTTTCCCACTCGCGCTCAGCCTGTTGGGCAACAGCATCGTTTTTATCATCGCGCATCAGTTTTAAGTCTCTTTCAAAACGCTTACGAATGGCATCAGTCGAGGCGGCCTTTTTCGACGAGGCCTTGGATTGCGCCTGCAATCTGCGCTTTGACTTTCGATCCTGCCCGGGCTTTTGTGGGGATTCTTCAGGCTCATCCTCGTCAATCTCCGTTCTCTCCACAGTGCGCTCTGTCTGACCGTCGTTCATAAAAATGTCATAACGCGTATTATCATAAGGATCTTGCAGCACCACACTCTCGGACAGTATTTTGGCAATCTGGTATCCACCAATAAAATCACCGACTGCGTAGGGAAGTTTATTCCCCGATACATCCTGTTTTTTACCTTTGGCAAGCCGACCTCTGCGCGAGGCTCTGCTCTTTTTAGAAGGCTCACTCACACGCATTACGGCATATGAGAGTGAATCTTTGATAACCGTACCAAAAAGTTTAATTTGTTCAAAATCCTGTCGACCTCCGGGACCTACTTGCGATGCAGACCCCTTGCCTTGAGATTTTTCCATTTCCCACTTCTGACGCTGGTCATGAAAGAGGTTTTTTTCTATAATAATGTCATAATCATCCGCATTTGCCGGAGCGGCACATAGTGCTGAAGCCAGCATCAATGCCGCGAGCACACCGGCATACTCCGAATAAAACCACCCGAAAACGGAGCGCAGTACCTGCATGCAAACCCGCAAACAGCCAGCTTTCAAAAGCTGCGCATTCATAGTGTCTTCTTTCCATTGAGTCGGTAATACTGCTTGAGCATACGGGGCGTCCATCATGCATTCTGCTTTTTCACACGCACCAACCTGCACGGTCTCGTACCACAGGTACTGAGCACGCATACACCACACTGTAAAAGAACTTTCATATACTAAATCCAGTATACTAATTTAGCATACTACCATATTTTTTGAATGCAAAAAAAGTGTTAAATAAACCACAACGTTTGTGCAGTCATGCTATGCAGGAACAAGGCTGCTCAAATTAACCTAAAGCACCCTGCACTTACAACGGTAGCAACAAAAAAAACACCCCTGCATGATGCTACCTACGACTATACAACTGCACGGCAGGCCTCAAAAATCTGAAATTGCGCCTTTATGATATTCTTCAAGTTTTTGTATCGCTTCACGGGATGAAAGGCCCTTCTTGAGATAACCGGATACGATTGCAGCAAATATTGCTCTGAGCATGGCAATATTTTCAGCATTGGAATCGCGAATAAGCTCCAGATACTTCTCATCTAAAGAGATTTCTTTTGTGCACAGATGCTTAACCAATTCACTCAGTTGCCGGTTCGTTGCAACACAGTAACAGACATCATAGGCTATTCTGAACATCCGGTCTACTTCCTGATCATCGAACTCTGGAAAGTTTGCCTTAATTTCCTCATAATAGTCTTTTCTGAACTCCTCCAGCGTATAGTCAACCTCACCTTTAACCACCTGTTCACCGGTAAATTCCCACTGCATAGTCACTCTCCTTTTCACATCAAACCACGCCGCATAATAAAAAGCGGGCGCATAAATAATGCACCCGCTTGAAGACCAATAAACGGCTGGAATTCCAGCGTATTTACTTGCTCATCAAAGGCTCAATATGCTTGAGCGCCATACCGATAAAAGGCTTCGGCGTAACTTCCTTAGTGCACTCGATAACAATATCCTCGGTTACGGTTCCACCATCACCGGCCTTATTCGCAATTGCCGCGCTCAGCTTCTTTTCCGTCATAGCGCGAAAAGGTTTCGGTGAAGATTCAATCAATTTAGCAAACATTTCTTTACTGTTACCATCCCATTGTAAATCTGCCATCGTGCTCTCCTCTCTCAAGTGTTTACGCTACATTACATCACATTATCAGCTAACACGTATCCAGCCTCTTACCCGTCCATCGCCATCAGCATCAGGTCGGTCAGATCATAGAGCTTCATTTTTTCATGATTTCGCTTAAGAGGATCATTCAGGTTCTGCTCACAATACGGACAACAGGTCGCGATTGCCTCGGCCCCGGTTGCCTTGGCCTCTTCAATCCGTTCCTCAGCTACTTTAAACGCATGGTCAGGATAGGCAATCCGCACTCCGGCCCCGGCTCCGCAACACCAGGCCTGATCTTTGATGCGCTCCATCTCTACCAGTCGCAAGCCCGGAATGGCTTTCAGGATATCACGCGGCTCCTCATAGAGACCGCCATGCCGGCCGATATGGCAGGGATCATGCCAGGTAACGGTCATGGGAACCTCGCGAGTAAACTTGATGGTACCGTCGGCAACAAGTGGTGCCAACACCTGCGAAATATGCACGACCTCAATCCCATCGGTTTCAATTCCTGGAACCTCGGGGAAGTCGTATTTGAGCACGTGGTGACAGCCGGCACAATGCGTGATAATCTTTTTCACGCCCGCCTTCTTGAACATATCCATATTGCGCTTGACCAGACCAAAAAACGTCTCGCGGTCACCGATACGAATAGCCGGGCTGCCGCAACAAATTTCTTTTTCTCCAAAAATACCCACACTGATTCCGGCCTTATCAAGCACCTTGACAACATTAATAATTTCATGCTGCAGGAGCGGATCGAATGCCGGGGTGCAACCAACAAAGAACAAATAATCGCATTTTTCCTTCGACGCGTCCTTCACCGGAAGCCCCTTGGCCCAGTCAGCCCGCTTGGTGCGCGGCTGCAGCCAGGGATTATCGTAGTTTTTAATACTCTTGAGCAGCTCTTTGTGCTGCGGTAGCGGCCCGATTCCCAACTCAATCAGCCGGGTTTTCAGGGCCTCGGCCGCCTTGAGCGGCTCTTTTTCGGCCAGGCGCAGGCAATTCATTTCACATGCGCCGCATGAGGTACATGTGTAGCAAATTTCAAGCATCTTCTCGGAGTCTTCAAAATCGAAATCGCCTTCAAGCAACGCACGGATAATATGAAACTTTCCCATCGCGCTATGGGAGAAAAAGCGGTTATACTTAAACTCAGGACAAATCTCGTTATACTTGGAACTTTTGACGTTCCAACCCCACTGATTCATGCACCAGTTACAGCGCGCATCACCCCAAGCCATCTCGCGATAGTCTTCTAAAGTGCGCTCATATACTTTCTTGTCAATTTTGGGATACGTCATTGCCTCTCCTGGCCCCCGCGCAATCGGCCTGTGCAGTACGGGACAAAATTCAAATTAAAAAAACTAACAGTTATCCAGGCGTTATTCAAGCACTTTTTGTGATAACGTCCGTCACGATCCGGTTCAGCTCATCAGCGCTAAATTCATCCCACTCAGCCGACATCTGAACCAGCTCAATAATCTTTTCTTCTGTGATTTCAGGCGACATCGCCATAATCATAGGATCAATGCCGACAATCGCTGCAAGCGCCTGACGTTTCTCATCCTGGCTGTTGCCGAAAATTGAGTCCGGAACAGCCGAAGAAAAAGCTGATGCCTTACCTGCATCCTCGCTCACACCCTCGGTCTTGCCAGCCTTGGCCGCGGCTTCAGGTTCCAGACCCTGCCGAAAGCACTGCTCCATAGCCTGGCCCGCATCAAGACCGGCCGCGTGCAGAGCGGCAAAGCCCTTGATATCCGACACCATACATCCCGGAGCAGGATGACCCTTCATCTCCATCACGGTCGGGTCTTCATTGTATTTCACAAACGTCATAGCCGCGTATGGACAGTTGTATCCAGCATTGCTACGGTGCGTCATGCTCGAGAGTTTTTCAATCGCGCCGGCATCAATACCGATATCCTGGGCAATGTCCTTCAACCCGGACTTACCGCTTATTGCGCCTGCGCAGATTTCATCCTTCAACTTAATACACTTATCAAAAAAGCCCTCAGCAACGTCCAAACAATCCAGACCGCGCAGAGCAATCGCTTTCAAGTTTTTGGCGCCAAACACCGCACCCAGAGCTGACTTATCAAAGCTGCCCCAGTAGTTCACTGCAAACTGCGCAGCCTTTGACTGTGCTTCACCAGCCGGTCCGATCAGCAACAGCTGAATCATCTCATCGCCGTAGGCTTCACGCATTTTATCAACCGATTCCCAGACATCCTTGCCCCAAATATCAGAGGAATCATCAATGTCGGAGAGCCCATCATGCAGCCACAGGCGCACCGGACTGTCAGCCTTACCCAATACCACCACGAAATCAAAGCCGGTCAGCTTTAATTCAACTGCGGCTTGCCCGCCAAAGGGCACATGGCACAGTTTACCCGTCAGCGGACTTTTTGCGGTAACCACTCCCGCGCATCCAGCCGGCATAAACGTACCGGTAAAAAACCCGGTCCCGATAACAAGCGGATCGCGATCCTGATACTGTTCATATAAAGCTGTGGTAATACCCGCGCCGCCCAGACCTTGGGCAACAAGCTCTTCTGTTAAATCTTCCGTGTCACATTCCTTGGCATCAAGGTCAACAACCAGAATCATTTCTTTATAATTATTCATTAGTTCCATAGCATCAACCCTCCTGCAAGCTCAAAACACCATACGGACAAGCGCGCACACACAACGGCCCGCCATCCTCTTCTTCACAACAATCACAGGCTACCCGCAAAAGGATAGGCTTGGCACTAGCGCCCGCGCCCTCAATCTGCTCACCCGCTTTCAATATCTGCCCACCTTCAGGGCGTCCCAGATACAATGTTTTTGCAAGTTTGACCATCATGCCGTAATAATTCTTCTTTTCTTCAAAATAAAACATCAGGCTTGATCCGATTGATGAAATTGTCTCATCCTGATGATAATTGCAGGCAAACTCGCATATGCGACAACCGGTGCATTTCAGGGAATCAACCTTCAAATCCATAGTATCTCTCCTTGTAAAGTGTGTACCTCAAAGCCGCCCGCCTAGTCTTCCATCGGGATATTATGCGGCGGGTTTGAAACAATGTTTGGATCAATTGCCTTCTTAATGCCTCTGAGCAACTTGTCATAACCGAAGACCTCGCCGGCCATTGCATGATAGGTGCCACCCAGAAAAGGCCCGACACCGTTCTCCAGACCGTTCTGCACATCTTCCTTGGTCATCTCCAGCAGCTTGCCCATCAGATCGCCCATAGCTTCAGCGGTTTTTTCAATCGGAAAATCGGTCTCACCGAACCCGAAATGCCCGAAGTCATAGCCACCAATCCAGTCAGGACCATCGCTGTCAAGAATCGGCGGAGAAAATTTATCAACCCATTCATAACCGGTCTTCACCTGTCCGACAGCATAATCAAGCGTGTCGGTCTGCAGGCGCACCGCCAAAAACGAGCCCGAGGGTCGCATCATGCGCGAACCATTGGTATCGCGAATCCAGTTATTGGCCGTACGCGGCACCCACATGTCGAAAATCTCCTGAGAAACCATGCGTCCACCGGTTTCCTCAATGATGTCTTCAAGCACGCGCTTTTCATACTCAAGCTGCTCATCTGAGGAAAAACCCCACAGGCACACACCCACAGCATTTTTAACATTGTCCTGAAACACCCGTTTCTTCCAGGTTTCCCAATACTCCTCATTTGAATTCGCCCACCACCAGTTATAATACACGGTCGGCCATTTCTGCACCAGCCCGGCAATTTCCGCCTTACCGACTTCATACATAAAGTTGATGGCGGTCTCCAGCGAATCATATTTAACCAGATACCATTTAAAACGGTCTTCAGGCAGCGTGGAGGTCATGTTGGGTATCAGACCTTCAGCAGGCCAAACTTTCGGACCCGGATACGGATGCAGCTTGACCGCCATTTTCGTCACCACGCCGACACCGCCCATGGCGCCCGCGTAACCGCGCAGCATGCCGCGCAGATCAGGGCCGGGACCCTCACCCCAGAAACCACAGGTGGCATCTTGGGCGAAAGAACCCGTGCGCAAAATTTCACCATTGGGCAGCACCCACTCAATGCCCAGAATATTGCGATAGGCAACACCAAGGCGATAGCCCGTGCCCCACATACCCTGAAACAGATGACCGGCAACCGCAGATGACTGGGCGCTTGCCTCGGGCGAGCCGATATACAGGCCGCGTTTATAGGCTTCACCCTGCAGCTGTGCAAGCGTTACCAGCGGCTCAATCACAGCGTACATATTATTCTCATCAATCTCGTGAATCTCACCCATACGCTTGCAGTCAATCAGCACAGTATGGGGCCGATTGGGTGCGCTCGTCAATGACCACTGGTTGGATCCAACCGGAATAAAAGGAGTTTTAAAACGGTTGCAAATCTGCACAATGGCCTGCGTTTCAAGTGTGCCGTTGGGCAGCGCCACAAATTCCGGCGGAACGGACATACCTAAAACCTTGGTCGGCATCCAGTCACCAAAATAGGCGTTCACCGTGACGGCGTTGTCTTTAACATTCCCAACGCCTAACGCGGCCTCTAAGGCATTCATTATTTCAGCATGTTTTTCGTGTCGTACCATATTTTCCATGGTTGCTGTCTCCTTTTACAGTGCCTGCATCATCAGGTCGAAGATGTCAACGATTTCCATTTTTTCTTCCATACCGTCGCCGCCAGCCCGCAGGTTGGTTTCACACCAGGGGCAGCTAGTAACCATAATGTCAGCACCGGTATCCTTGGCCTCTTCGATACGCTCACGCGCGGTCTCTTGCGCAAAATCCTTAAACGCCGTAAAAGCACCGCCACCACCGCCGCAGCACCAGGCATATTCTTTAATACGCTCCATCTCAACCAGTTCAACGCCGGGAATACCTCTTAAAATTTCGCGCGGCTCTTCATATACCCCCTCTATATCCTTACCAGGAACATAGGGACGGCTCATGCGACCCAAATGACAGGGGTCATGCCAGGTCACAGTAACGGGAACTTCGCGTTTATACTTAATTTTTTTATTTTTGGTAAGCTGCTGAATGTACTCGGTGACATGCAGAATTTCAAAATTCATTGTTTCGCCAAGCTCGGCATATCCAACACGCATGGTTCCATAACAACCCGCGCACGGCGTCACAACGGTTTTTACGCCAAGCTCATTGAACCTCTTGATATTGGCCCGGGCCAGACGCTCATATTCCTCAGGATTACCGGTTTTATCAGGCGGACTGCCGCAGCACATTTCCTTATCGCCAAGCGTTCCAAAATCAACGCCCACTTTTTTTAACACCTTGGCAATATTAACCACGGTATCCTTGAGTTCCTCTGACAGGCCATAGGTACAGCCGGCAAACAGCAGCACATCAGCCTTTTCCTTGTTGAGATCCTTAATGCCCAGATCTTCCAAGTCCTTGGCCCAGCTGTTGCGACGCATGCGCGGCTGCAGCCAGACATTGTCATACTGCTTAAGGCTGTCAAGCATGGCCTTATGCTCGGGCAGAGGACCGAAGCGTTTTACATATTCGACGCGCAGCCAGCGATACATTTTGACAAGTTCAGCATCCCGGATGCTCTTATCCATGGCGTCGCATCCGCCGCACATAGTGCACTGAAAAATAATATCCTTGATTTCGGGATCCTCGTCCCACTTCATTTTGCCGTCAATCAGCGCTAAAGCCAGATCGCACTTGCCCTGGGCGGAATGTGAATCATAGAGATACTTCGTGTGCTGCGGACAGATGCGGGCATAGCGATGACCCTGCACACGCCAGGAATCAACCCACTTGCACACTGAACAACGGGAACAGTTAAAGGCAGTCCAACGTGCCTTTTTTTCATCAAACGGTCCATCAATAGGATATTTATGGTACCATGGATGTTTGGGAAGCAGCATTTCGTCAGCCATGAAATCCTCCATTAACAAATATTTTTTAGTGACACAATTTCCCGGGGTTCAGGATATTGTTGGGATCGAACACCACTTTGAGCTCTTTGAGAATTTTGGTATATTGAGTGGTCCGGCGATAGACAATATCAGCCCAGAGACCGTAGGGACGTGTAAAAAATGCACCCTCTGAAACCAAACGCTCGCTCAAATCAGCATGCAAATCGCCAACACGCACGAGATCGCGCTCACAAGTCGCGTCACAGGGAAGGCTAAAGCTCAGGTGACAGGCGCGGCCGCGTTCCAGGGGCTGCATGTACACACCGACTTCCTGCGCGTTCAATCCGGCGCTGGCCGCGTATCCGAGCGCTATATCAGTATAGTACTGCGCGCGATCCATGGTAGTGATGAAGAAAATATCCTGCGAGGTATTTTTAAACTTGGTTTTCCAGTAATCACCGTCTTCAGAAGAATTTCTCAGTTTGTCGAGCATAGTTGTGCCCAGACCGGACACGCCGCCAACAGTCTTGGTCATTTCAAAATTCAACGAAGCGGCAACCTCGTGCATGGTCTCCTCTTCATAAGCAATCCGCTCAAGCGGACGACGCGGTGCTCCGGCAACAACCATCACCAGCGTATAAGGAGGTAAATCTTCCATCAATTTTTCAAAATCGTCGCTTGTTTCAGCCAGCAGCTGAGCAAGCATAAAGCGATTCAGTACAAAACATTCATTGCCGACATGGCGTCGCTGCAGCTTGTAAATCGGCTGGGCCGCATCTTCCAGGTCTTCAAATGCTCCAAACCAGACCTTCTGATGCTTAGGTCGGTACTCGGTTTTAATATTAAGCCAGGAAACAATGCCCATTGTCCCTTGAGCGCCGAGAAAAAAGCGGTAAAAATCAATACCGGGGCCTTCGGGATAAGCGCCTTCACAGTGCGCATCGGATGCCGTGCCGGTCCTGAAAAGCTGCCCATTGCCGAGCGATATCTGCATGGGAAGAACAGGGTCGCCATACTCATACTTGGGAATCAGCATAGGCTCACGTTCAATTGAACTGGTGAGCGCCGATGTCAGAGGATGCGGAAACAGCGGATTAAGCGCCATCTGGTCATGTTCCTTGAGCGCAGCCTGCAGCTGCGGCCAGGTAACACCGGGCTCTATCTTAACCTTCCGGTTTCTGGGATCAATTTGCAAAATTTTGTTCATTCTTGACAGATCAACCACGACACCGCCCTGTTCCGGCAGTGTAGCCCCGTAAAAGTGAATGCCCGAGCTTGACGGCACCAGCGGCGTCAAGGTTCGGTTGGCGAACGCCACAAGCTCCTGAATTTCCTCAGCGCTCTTGGGCTTTGCCACGGCAATCGGCTTTTTGGGGGAAGCAAGGCTGTGGTCAACAGCGTAGAACTCCAGAGTCTCCTGATCATCAAGGACATTTTCCGAGCCGACAATATCCTTTAGCTCCTTAATCATAGCTACCTCCTCAGATGGGTTCTTAAATCATACACCATACTTCAGTTATCAAAAGCAGTACGCGGGCAGAATGGCGCACCATCTTGCCTTTTACCGCCTTTAAAGGTAAGTTGTATCTATAACATAAAAGCATGTTTTGAGACAATGCTTTTTTAACGGATTTTTAGCCCGAAACCGTATGCACCCGGACAGGAGCCCTGCGGGGCCGCCACAATTCAGACAGGATGAGCACACATGATCGACGCCATAGCCCAGATTCTCCTTGCTGCCTGGCAGATATTGTGCACCTCAGCGCCGTATGTGATCTTCGGCCTGCTGATGGCCGGTCTGCTCAAAGCCATTATCCCGGACTCATTTGTCTCCCGGCACCTAGGCGGCAAATCGGCCAAAGCCGTAATAAAGGCTTCGCTTCTGGGCGTTCCCCTGCCGCTGTGTTCCTGCGGCGTGGTACCGGTTGCCGCCTCGCTCAAAGAACAGGGAGCCGGCCCGGGACCGACAACCGCATTCCTGATATCCACCCCGGAAACAGGTGTTGACTCTATTGCTATCACCTATGCCCTGCTTGACCCGGTCATGACAATTATACGGCCGCTGGCAGCCCTTATTACCGCCATTAGCGCGGGCCTGCTGGTAAATCTGCTTCCGGTCAAACCAACTGCAGCACCATGCGCCCCTGCCGACTGCTGCTGCGAAACAGCGTGCAAACCGCCAACCACCACCGCCGGCACGCCCCTGCGACGCGCAATTCCAGATGGTATCCGCTATGCCTTCAGCCAGCTTTTACGCGATATCGGCCCATATCTGCTTGCGGGAATTGCAATCGCCGGCCTGATTACCTGGCTGATCCCGGATGGTTTTGTTGAACAGCATCTGGGCAGCGGCATAACATCCATGCTCATCATGCTCGTAGCCGGAATCCCAATCTATGTATGCGCTTCAGCGTCAACACCTGTTGTGGCCGCTCTTGCGCTCAAGGGCCTCTCACCGGGCGCTGCCCTAGTCTTTTTAATGGTCGGACCGGCAACGAACGCTGCCACAATTACGATTATTGCCAGACTACTGGGCCGACCGGTTGCAATTCTGTACGTGTCGGTTATTGCGCTGTGTGCGCTTGCAATGGGAATGGCAGTAAATGTTTTATACGCGTGGCTTGCCATTGATATCAGCTCTTGGACGACCGGAATGAAACACAATACGGACGGATGGTTCTCAGTACTTGCAGCAATTGTCTTACTGGCACTTATCGCCAGATCGGTAATAAAAAAGCCCTAATCCCGCCCCCTACCGCTATCTTTGAAATTACATGGATAAGCAAGCCACCCCTAATTATCCTCCTCCACTTAAACCATTCCTAAAAAAAGGGGACGGTTGTACTAGCTCAATAATTCGGTAACCTTTTGAAGTTTATCAAAAGGCGTTTCATAATTCAATCCACCATGTCGGCGGAGGTGATTATATTCAAACAGGAAGTTGCCAAGATTCATAATAATATCTTC
>Ga0208648_1002229_pt1 | contig 13877 bp, 12 predicted proteins | sample AntAceMetag02UKL_FD_184772 | JGI IMG/M metagenome (GOLD analysis project Ga0208648, IMG submission 184772) | Saline lake microbial communities from Ace Lake, Antarctica - Antarctic Ace Lake Metagenome 02UKL (SPAdes) (version 2) | ecosystem: Environmental > Aquatic > Non-marine Saline and...
CCTTCGCAGGGAACAGGCCAAGCTGGGGACCATAGATTGGAACATGGTTGTGTGCGATGAAGCGCAATATGCCAAGAATCCAACCGCCCAGCGAACCAGTGCCGTGAAAGCCATGAAATCACGGCATAGGGTCGCGCTCACGGGAACGCCTGTTGAAAACGGGCTGATAGAGTTCTGGTGCATCATGGATTTTGTTCAACCGGGACTTCTGGGGAGCTGGTCGGATTTTCGAAAGAAATACGAACGACCCATCGTGGAGGGAGAGGAATCCGAGAGAGAAAAAACCATAAGCAATCTTTTAGCTGAGATAAAGGGTTTTTACCTTCGAAGACTCAAATCAGATAACTTGAAGGACTTACCATCGAAAACCTCCGAATTTCGTATAACATCTTTGAGCGATCATCAATTTCACATTTACCAGGAAATCGCCAGAAAGGGGAAAGCTGGAGGAAAAGGGGCCGCTCTCGGGGCCATCCAACGGTTGCTGATGCTCAGTGCGCATCCTTTGGCGGTGCAAGGCGCGCATATCGACGGAAAAGATGCCGGCAAGCTAACTTGCCCGAAACTGGATGAGACCCTGAAAGTTCTATCCCATATCAAAGATGCCGAAGAGAAAGCCATTGTATTTACCGATTTCAAAGCCGTTCAACGCATTCTTCAAGACGCCATTCGTAGCAAATTTGACCTTTGGGCGGACATTATCAACGGTGAAGTTACCGGAAACCGACAGACCATCATCGATATCTTTAGTGAAAAGGAAGGATTCAACGTCTTGATTCTGGGGCATCAAGTTGGTGGAGTGGGCTTGAACATCACTGCGGCAAACCATGTCATCCATTACACCCGGCCATGGAATCCCGCAAAAGAAAACCAGGCAACGGATCGTGTCCATCGCATCGGACAGACAAAACCGATTACTGTTTATTACCCCATTGTCAAGGATGAACGATTCGTGACTGTCGAAGAGCGTTTAGACGAGCTGATCCGTTCCAAAGCGGATCTGGCTCGGGATGTTCTCAGGCCTTCGGCTGAGATGAAGCTAAAGCCGGAAGACCTACTCAATTGTTTAGATATTGAAAAAAATATGGCTATGTGACCGGGGGACGTCCTTCGATAATTCAGTAAATTTGCAAATCCATCTGCTGGCAAAGAAATTAAAAAGCATTTCAAGAAAAGGTAATCTAATTGAGAGACAAAAGGAAGAATCTGTCGGTTTCGGCCCTGGGGAAGAGGTAGGTTAATGGGCTCAAGGACTCAGACTGATGTCTCGGCTCTGCTGAGTTTTTATCTTGCATGTATCGAAGAAGAGGATCGGCGTAGTCTTCAAGTAAGCGCCAATCCCAAATTCGGCCAGTTTACAATCCCGCCCGGTGAGCCAGGGGATCTGTTCCGCGGTGGGTCGGAGATTTGCTGGGAGCCCAAAGGCAACGACAGGCGTTTCATTGAACGCTATTCCTTCGCGCTGGAGAAGCAGCGGTTTCTATACGGATATCCGTTATTCCTCGATTATCAAGACTATGTGTCGCCCTTATTTTTCTCAGAAGCTGAATTGAGTTTCGATGAGAAAAATAATCAAGCCAGAATACACCTGAGCCATCCAAGCAACGTTCAGGTTAATCTTCATCTATTCCGCAAAACACACCAGATGCTCCTTGAGCGACTTGATCTCCAGGATTTCCTGGAGGCTCCTGATTTTGGAACCATAGAGGCCAGAATCTCGGCCGCCCTCGAGAAGCTTGGTGTATTTCCTCCTGAAATTCCAAAGATAGCCAAGCCTAAGGGTCAGAAAGGCTGGAAGAACTCGAACTTGCTTTTCAGAGATGTTGGCGCAGGGTTTACAGCGCATCTCAGACGGGAGCTTTCAGACCTTAAAGAGCGTGTTCCTGAGATGTCTCAGACGGCGCTTACCCCACTTTTGAGGACCTCGAGCTTGATGTCGTCCTCAGCTGCCCGGATGCTCGAGATTGCCCCCCTTAACCCCTCCCAACGCGAGGCGATAGGTTCTGCCCTCTCTCAGCCCCTTACGGTTATCACAGGCCCCCCTGGGACGGGTAAGTCCCAGATCGTCTTGAGCATGCTCGCATCATTGGGGGCAGAGAATCTGCCCGTCATGTTCGCTAGTAAGAATAACCAAGCCGTCGACGTGGTGCGGCAGAGACTTGCCGCTCTCCTGGGCGAAGCAGATTGGTATTTGCGTTTGGGTAATAAGACTAACATCGACGATGAGATGTCATCGAAGATCGATGAAGCCACGAAACTGGCTGTTTCATCTACTAAACAAAACGCCCCCTCAGGGGAGGAGCTCACTGACGCAGTAACCAAACGAAATGCAATTGAGAATGACATCAAAGATCGAGCGGCATTGGTGGATAAATATATTGCGATCAGACGGAAGGAGCGCTCGGTTCTATCTGCGCTCAGCAATAACTGGTTGGATTGGATTTTGGAGGGTAACTCCGCTGACTGGATAACGAAAAAAACCGAAAGGTCTCTTATCCGACACTTGCCGGATGTTCAAGCGTTCGCCGGCACAGATTGGCCCGGGCTATGGCTCTGGTTGAAGCAGTTTATGCTCGGAAGTCGTATCCTTCGGGGATACCAGGATTTCCTGATTGAAATCATTTCCGGGTGTTACGATGAGGTTCCCGGCTGGTCCTCTGTTGATGAGTTGTCCTGGGAGATATTGGCGAAGGACTTCTCGGACTTAGACGCGCTTCGCCGGCACCGAAATGTGAACTTGGACAAAGAGAAGTTATGGCAGATCCAGGCTGGATCGTCTTCCGGAAAGGAACTGAAAAAGTCCCTAGACACAGCCTCGAGGAAGCTCCAAAAGGTCTCACTGGACATTGCCAGGGAACTGATACTGGGTCGTCTTAATAAAAAATCGATCCGGCTCCCGACTTTGATCAAGAAGTATTGGGAGTTGACGCAAAAGGCGGCCAATCTAACGCGGCAGGCCTCCGCTAATATCCAGTCCGATTTTGGTCGTTCTGCAAAGCAACTTTTGGAAGTCGTCCCAGGGGTGATCGTAACGAGCCTGTCGGCGCGGCGTTCGTTGCCACTGGAGCCCGGGCTTTTCGAGTGCGTGATCATCGATGAAGCGAGCCAGTGTGATATCGCATCGGCGATTCCACTGCTATTCAGGGCCAAGAGGTTAGTAGTTATCGGAGATCCGAAGCAGTTGAGACATATTTCATCTATCAAAGAGCAGACCGAGCAAAAGATCGCATCTGAACAGAAGGCCACGAAGTTATTGGGACAATATTCTTATCGAACTAAGTCGCTCTATGACTGCGCTGCGGAGACATTAGAAGTCCAAGGCGGAGCGCCGTACTTCCTTGAAGAGCATTACCGGTCTCACCCCGATATCATCGAGTTCTCCAACAGGGTCTACTATCAGAGGCGACTCATCCTCCGCACTGAGGTGGAGGCTGAATCGGAGCAGGCGATCTTCTGGCACGACGTCCCGTCCAAAACAGACGGTAGCCGGGGCAGCCTAGTTAACCACAAGGAGGTCCAGGTGGTCCGGGAGCTGGTGTCGAAGATTATCGGAGCCCCATCCTTCGAGGCAGATTGGACCATTGGCATCATCACACCCTACCGAAAACAACGGGATAACCTGGAAAAAGCTTTGGCCGGCGATCCGGGCGTGAGGAAGCTGGGCAGGAGGCTTACGATTGGAACGGTCCATACGTTTCAGGGTGCCGAGGCCCATATCATCGTCTTTTCTCCCGTTGTCACGAACGGCGTGAAGCCTCGGGCCGCTGAATGGATATCCAAGGAAGAGGGGTTACTCAATGTCGCGCTGACTCGCGCTCGTAGAGCGCTCCATATAGTGGGTAATAAGTCCTTCTGCCAGGAGACTCCAGGTCCGTTGGGGGATCTGGCCAAGTTCGTTAGTCAGCGGGACGGCGTTGCGCATGTCGCCCGTACGGGTAATCCTATTGCCGATTTGATTCGAGAGAGCCTTCAGGAGCTGGGCCTTTGGTATCAGGAAGAAGTCCCCGAGGCCACCTCTACGCGAACTTATTACCTCGACTTCCTCGTTGTCGGACTGTCGGGGACCCGCTATGATATCGAGATCGACGGCCGTCAGCATTTTTTCAGCGCAGAGGCTATAGCCGAAGATGATGTCAGGGATTCGGTTCTTACTAAAAGCGGATATAAAGTGTTGCGGCTGCGAGCATCGGAATTGGTCAAGGATCCAGAGGGAGCCAAACAGCTTCTTGCGAGCCTTATGTAGGAATCGAGATGTATGAAATCTTAACTAAAGCCATTTTGCCGTAGCTGACCTTTACCAACAAACTAAAATCAATAGCAATGACAACTATCGAGCGAATTCCGAATCTTTTTGCCTCTATATGAGAAGGCTACCAGAATGGTGATGGAGATCTATTATGACCCTGTAAAGGAGTTGACTTTTCGCTTTCTTGATTTCGGATATTTCGAGAAGAAGGATTACAACAGACTTAACAAATGGAGCATACTTGGCTTTGATGTGTGAATCTGAGCTTTTTTAAAATGGACTCACCAGAATGACAACAAACATTTCAACGGCGACAAGGCCCGGTCTCTGGCCGAGTGAGTTTCCAAGACATACGGAATCAGAGGCTGAACAAAAAGTCTATAAAGCGCTCAAGACATCGCTTCACGAGGGCTGGTACGCATGGCACTCGTTAAGGCTGCGAACCAGGGAAAGAGGGGAGTTCAGCGAGGCGGATTTCATTATTGCCGACCCCAACGTCCCGGGCATATTGATACTCGAAGTCAAAGGCGGACAGATCGAGCAGCGTGACGGACGATGGTACCAGAACAGCATGCAGCTGAAATCCTCCCCCCTGGACCAGGCATTTTCATTTCGCAAGAAGCTCGTCAGGCGTTTCGAGGAAGAAGACGTAAAGGCTCCGACCATCGGGGTAGCCGCCTGTTTTCCGGACGTCTTCTTTGATCAGCAACCTGCCCAGGACGATATCAAAGGTCTTGTCATCGGAGGGCAGGACATTCCCTACTTGAACAAAATCCTCTCGGATGTGATGACACACGCAATTCCCGACCCCTGGCCGGTGAAGGGACCCTGGATCAGGCTGCTACATGCCCTTTGGGGCGAGACATGGATTCCCGACATCTGCCTGGGAGGCAGGATAGAGATGGACGAGGAAAGCCGCCTGCAGCTGGACCATGCACAGGTGTCGATCCTTGAAAACCTGGAAGAAAACAACCGCCTGCTCATTAAAGGATCTGCCGGCACCGGCAAAACTCTGCTCGCCCGTGAGGCTGCTCTTCGTGAAACGCGGCAGGGAAAGCGGGTGCTTTTTCTGTGTTACACCGAGGCGCTTGCAGCATTTCTGAATACATGTTTGGACGAACCCGGACTCACGGTAGCTGCTGTCCGGAATTTCGCATCCGATCTTCTTGGAGGAAATGCACCTGTAAAACCCGTTGGACAAACTTCTGAATACTGGGAAAATGTCAGTCTGAGGGCCGCAGTAGATGGGCTTCCGGCGATGGACGAACGCTGGGACACCATGATTGTGGATGAGGGACAGGATTTCAGCGACGATGACTGGGAGTTGGTCAAGGAATGTGTACATCCTGATGGTAAACTCTGGGTATTTGCAGACCGGGCCCAGGCCTTCTGGAGCGACCGTGGCGTACACGATGAATTGGTAAAGGGGTTTATGAAATACTCCCTTAAAAAACCATACCGGTGTCACCCTGCGATTCAGCATCTGGACGAGTGCTACACAGGACAGTGCGAGCCGGATCTCAAAATCCTTCGAGATGGCCTGAAAGAAGAGGTGATTCGGATAGTGACCAGTTCAGAAGGGAAACTTCTCAAACAGATTGCCAAAGAAATTAATCGCCTGCTGAGCGGCGGCCTCAAACCCGCTGATATCGCGGTATTGTCATTGCGAGGAAGAGGCCCGAAAGAAGGGATCACCCATAAAAAAGAAATCGGCGGCCACCCTATTGTCCTCGCCACAGATCCCAAAGCCGATAAAAGCATCATCTGCGAGACCTTCCTCCGCTTCAAGGGTCTGGAGCGGCCCGCCGTGATTGTTACGGACCTGCGTCTGGTATCGGATCTGTATAAAATGCGGATACACATCGCCGTTTCCCGGGCCTTGAGTCTTCTCCGCATAGTAGGGGTGGAAACGGAGATAAGAAATGATTCGATTCTGGCGAAACTTATATGAAACTTTCTTCTTTTTGGCACCCCAGATAAATACGTTGTGCTGTGGCTTAACCAATTTAACGGGGCGCAGCGGATGTCACGGATGACACGGTTGCTTTTTCATCTAGGTTCCAGTTTCTGTCTGGCAGGGCAACCAGAAACCAGGATTCAGAGGAAAAAATGAAAAAGAGTCAAAAAAAGTTTCTGAGTTGTGACCGTATCTGACAAACCCGTATGCTATGATCTCATTTCAATCGCAGAATATCGTGATTCCGAAGGAGGAGCTTATGGAATGGGACGATGAATTTGAGGATGAATATGAGGATATGGCCAACAATTCGCATTCCGGCTCTGCCCTGGATGAGGGGCCTACGGGCGGAGTTGATCCTCTGGACATTGCCAATCCGGTCAGTGCGTACCTTTTCTTAAGCGACGATGCACAAGATGAAATAACAGGAACCGAGAAAAAGAGAATGAAATGCCTCTCATGCGGGGACCGATTCATGGGTGATATCTATGACAGATGTCCAGAATGTTTCAGCTATGACACAGAAAGCATAGAAAACTGAGTAGGTCCGTTTAACAGGGTGGCAAGCTAAACACAGCATTAGTCCTTAAGTAAGGCACTGGGAAAACCATTCCTGAATACTTGTGAAGGAAGAAAGGCATCGTGCCTACACAAAGGAACAGCGCAAAGCCTGCAATAAGAGGTTACGGCAATGAGTGTCAAAGATGACTATCTGGCGTTTCGAAACACCCAAAGGCTAAGAACGAGTAGCTTCGATGATCGGGTCAAGCTACAGCATTTCATTAAAGGTAGACTCCCTGAAATTTGGCAAGGAAAACCGAAATTCAAGAACGGAGGGTTGTTGTCCAATTACATGACACGGTTCGCGGTCGGCTTTGCATACTACGATTGCAGGCCCACCAAATTCTGTCGAGGACGATGTTATGGTTTGCCTTTAAGCGACATGTATGACTATTTTATGCTTAGGCTCGGCGTAATTACATCTGAAGCTTTCAAGAACGGTGACAAAGGATTTATCTCTTTAGTGGAACGTAAGGTCAGGGAGCTCAACCTAAAATGTTTGAAGATCGGCCATTGGGGAGATGTTGTGCTTGAGCAGGTTCCTCACATAGTTGGGATGGTTAATCGTCTGCAAGAGACCGTTGCTTGGTGGTACACCCGAAAGCGAGAAATCGCGATCGCTGTAAATGAATATGGACTCCCGAATCTGAGGGCATACCTGAGTCTTGACCCAGCATCTGAATATCCTGACAAGAAGGAATATCCATTTGGAATTACATATCTTCTCGGGGATGGCCAAATGCACAGAGATCACGATGATATCCTGCTCGATGAGCGCCTCGTTGCCGTATTTCTTCTCAAAAAGGGTAAGTTCATCGAAAATCCTGAAGACTATCCTGGGGTTGCTTATCATCCGAAGCTTTGCATCGAAAAAGAGAAACTGTCCGATTCCGGGAGAAAAACCGATGAAATATGCTTAGAATGCGTTGGTCGCTGCAACTATATGAGTGAAATTGAGAACGGTCTCAAGCAAACACACTTCACTTAGCATGCGTTAGGAACGAAGAATCCGCCAGCAATTCAAGGACGTTCACGAGAAATTGCAGGTGAGAGGCAAAAAGGTTTGGACGGTTGCAACACATCATAAGGAGGGTGGCATGGAAACATCGCAAGAGAGGAAAAACAGAATCGTGGCAAAAGTTTTGAAAGATATGGGCGCTCAACCCGGCCAAAATAGAATCTACCGAATTGGGAATAGGCATTTTCGTTGCTACCATATCTTTGCGATGAAGGATCAACCAATTCAATATGCCTATTCTTTTTATTATGGTATCAGCCAGAAGATCTTACAGAATATCAAACAGTTTAAAGACCCACATATACTTATTATATGTGACCACAAAAGCAAAGATCTTAATGGTGAAGATGCTTTTGATATACTATTTATCCCTGCCAGTGTTTTATGGGATAATCTGCAAGATGCTCCTTTCAAGCCGTCCTCTCTAAGAAAAAACGACCCCGCATGGAATATGAACATTCGGGTTACTAGAGATAGAAAATATCATCTAGATATACCAGGAAGAGACAAAATTCCTTTAGGAAACTATTTGAATAAGGTTAGCGGGTTGGGGGCTTCAAGGGAGTTTCGCCCTAATAGTTTCCCTGCAGAAGTGAAAACATTACAAACTGACAACACGAATAACCTCCCTAACAAAGCAGACTGTGAAATGGCGTTGGCGGCTCTCCGGAAAGGCGCTAAGGGCTCATTGATAAGCAAGGAAGAGGTTTTCCACTGGCTGGAGCTTGAGTTCGAACGAAGAGGGATCTCATTGAAAAGCAACTGGAAGGTTATCACTGAAAGGAACCTTAATATCTGGTTTGGTTAGAGGGGGAAGATATGGACATCAAATACAAAGATGGAACATTCATTGTTGACCAGAAAGATACGCACCTCTATGATTTTTTTGAGGGTAAAGGCTTCATTTTTTCCAAAGAGATGCTCTCGCGTTATTTTCTCTCGCTGAGAGCCAAGCCTTTCGTCATCCTCACCGGTATATCCGGCACCGGCAAGACAAAGATCGCACAGATTTTAGGGGATTACATATGTCAGGACGACGAAAGGGAAGATGCCCAGAGACGGAAGGCCTTTATCCCAGTCCGTCCTGACTGGATGGACAACAAAGGGTTGTTGGGCTTTTATAACATACTTGATCAGAAATACCACTCCACGCCTCTCCTTGATTTGCTGCTAAACGCTTTGGAAGAGCCCGAAGAACCTCATTTCGTCATTTTGGATGAGATGAACCTTGCCAAGGTGGAACAGTATTTTTCGGATTTCCTGAGTATCATGGAGAGCCGGACGTCTGACAGACCGGAAGGTGAACAAATCACACTTCATTCAGGGAAAGAGGTGGAGGCTGAAGATGGGAGGTCCATTCCGGGAAAGATCCATATCCCGCCGAATGTTTTTTTCACCGGGACGGTAAATGTGGACGAGACCACCTACATGTTCAGCCCCAAGGTGCTCGATCGGGCCAACGTGATCGAGTTCAACGAAGTGGACCTGGACGAATACAGTGGCGGTGTATCCCATGATGATACATTCAGCCTTGACGATCCGGATGTGCGAGAAGCGCTCATGGATTCTGAGACCACACCATTCTGCTCCAGGGAAGATTACAACAAATTCAAAGAAATAGTCGAAGAGGAGACGAGCCCTTTTCAAGAACTGTTGAACCGATTGAAGCCATACAATCTGCATTTCGGGTATCGTGTTGTCAACGAGATGTCACGGTTTGTATGGATAGCTCAGGGGGCCTGCGGCGATCATTTTAAACTGTCCGACGCAATCGACATCCAGATTTTACAGAAAGTTCTGCCCAAGTTCCACGGGACTCAGGGAAAACTTGAGCAACCCCTGGCCGATCTCCTCTATTTTTGTTATGGAGAAAGTCAGAGGGGAGAAAGACCTGCCCAGGAAATGATCCAAAAGGCGCTTGATTTAGATAAAGAAGCCGCCTATCCCCGATCGGCTCAGAAAATAGCGAGAATGATAAACAATTTGAAAATCCAGGGGTACACCAGCTTTATCGAATAACATGAACATCCTCTATTACGACAAAATCGATCAGATTGCCATCGCAGACGAACCCTTTTTCCCCGATGAAGCCGAGGTAATGGATTCTGCCCCCTCAGAAGGCGAAGTGGTTTCTGTCGATGAATGGAAGACCTATTATATCAGAGCGTATGGAGAGAAAGAGCCGGCCTTTCTGGGTGAACCGCCTTTCTATGGAAAGCCATTTCACAGCCGCGTCTATGAGATCAACTTCAAAAACTACGTGGGTCTCAGCCGGATCGGCAATATCAACATTCGTGTAGAGAACAGGAAAATCAGCGACGCCCTGTATGACTCGATGCTCAGTTACATCACGGAGAAATATGCAGACCTGATTTTCAGTTTCAACACCTCGGTGGGCCTCGAATACGCCAAAGACAAAGCAGGCCAGGACATCCTTTATGTCCAGCTGCTGTTCCTGAAAAAATACCTGCTTGACAGCACCCCGAATCTCAACGAGATCACGGGCCTGATTGCTGCCAGACCCCACCGCAGAATCGAAACGGAATCCCATAAATGCCTTATCGATGAAATGGATCATTTTGATCCGGGTTTGGTCCTGGGTCTTTTTTCAGCCCCCGAAAAGATGGCGGTGCTCGGTTCAGGACACCCCATGATCTCATCGCCTCTGGCCCGTTTGATTTATCAGAGGACAGGGGATTACCATTATCCTTCAGAGGCAATGAAGATCAGGAAGTATCACACGTTTGACAACAACGAAAACAGGTTTGTAAAACACTTTTTGCAGAATATTTCAAAGAAGCTCGATTCCATCGAAAATGCTCTCAGCGGTAGATCAGGGAGCTACCTGAATCCGGATATTTCCAGAAACACCAGGGTATTGAAACAAAAGGTGCGATACTTTCTTTCCGATCCCATGTGGGCGGAAGTGGGCCAGATGAACTTTGTGCCTGCACAATCAACGGTTCTTCAGAGAAGGGACGGATATCGGCATCTCTTCCGGCTCTATTCCTTGCTTCAGCTGATGACCCGCTATCAATTTTTGCTGGAAGATTTCAGGAGCCTCATCGAGATCAAAGACGTGCCTACCCTGTTCGAGTACTGGAGCTTTTTCCTGGTCAAGGACATCATGGATCAGAAGTTCAGACAAAAAGGGATTTCGATCATTGTCCCTGATTCTGACACCGAACGTGTGGTACAGGAAGGCGTGGCCATTGAATATGAAGATGATATCACGCTCGTTTACAACGCCATTTTCAACGGATCTGCCGGGATATCACCGGGACAGACTCAGATGGATGAATATTGGACGTCAGAAAGCTATTCCCATGCATTGAGACCGGACATCGTCCTCATGAAGGCCAGCAGGGGTAAGCTGATCTTAGACGCGAAGTACAAGGGGAAAAACGCACCCGGTACGATGTACGGCGAGGAAACAACCGAGGGTACCATCGGTCGTTACAAAGAGGAAGACCTGGACAAAATGCACACATACCGTGACGCGATCCAGGATGTCTACGGCGCATTTGCCCTCTATCCGGGTGCAGAATCGGTCATCTATCCGTCCCACCGGGCCAGGAGGAATTTTCAGGGGATCGGCGCCCTGGCACTCAAACCGGTTTCAGGCGGTAAACCCAGACCCGAGGATATGGCCAGGATGGAAGAAGCCATTGATGATTTTATTGGCGCGCCATAGGAAAATATGAGAATGTAGTGACTGACGATGTGGGGTCGGACCGAGCCAAGCCGTTGATGATACAAATAGAATCTTCATAATCGAGGAACGGGGGGACGTAGGTGCAGAGAGTGCGTAGACTTCCAGACTGCCCCCAGCCCAAAGAAATAAGGTTCGTAATCTCCGAGCGACCACAGAGTGGAATAGCTTGTCCGCAGCAGCTCAATGCACTGCATCCATAGTCGCTCCTCGTCAGGCCGTAGGATGATCCTTGGTGCAGCCAGTTCATGCTTGTTGTATGAGGCCGCATTACGAATGGATTGGATGATGGATGTGATGACGGTAATAAGATTTTATCTTTCAGTTATCTCGCGGCGGTTGTTTTGGAGGAAACATTTTCATTCCAATTGTCCGGTCACTGACCGGAAAATCTCAGATGTCGCGATCAGTTGTACCTGTGGACTTAGCACCCCACCCACTCCACAGCGTGGACCAGCTCATCTTCCCAACAGGGTTTCCATCCGCGCAATAAAACCAGCACATTGCTCAACGTAGAGGGCCACCTCTTCGGTCTGGAATACCCGTAGAGGCTGATAATCGCCTTCATGCCGACTGTCAAAGATCTTGTTGTAGAACTTGCCCCACTCCGGTTCCAGTATCCCTTCCTTAATAAGGTCCTTATGCAGTGCAGCCTTTACCCCGGTATGTTTCTTAAAAGAACGGCCTTTCTTCAATAACAAAGCGGTCAGGGAATAGAAACAGGCATAATAGAGATTCCTAACGGCTGTCGTAAGTCTCCCGGATCTGTATTCGCTGCGGCCGGCCGCGAGCGATTCATGCGCCTTTTCCATCCAATAGCCTACAAGGATGGATTTGTGGTCCGTCTGGCTGGAGCCCGACTCTGTCATCGCATCGCCACCCCCTCCCTGTTGATTTCCTCATGGATCGGGAGAACGGTGCATATCCCATCATTCCAATCATGAAGCGTATTGACGATGATGCTGATTACGACATCATTCTTCATCTCCACCTCAAAAAGGGCATCCACTATCTCATGCCGCTCCTTCCAGTCAAGGGGGTTCGTGGTCAACAGGAGCAAATCAATATCCGATTCCCGGTCGCTGTCGCCCCGCGCCTTTGAACCAAAGAGGATAACCTCCTTTACTGAGAACCGCTCCTTGAGGATTCGCGTCGCTTCTTTGATGGCCGCTTCTTCGTTTCTTTTCAATTTCAAATCTTCAACAGTTCTCAATCAAATCACCCCCTTTTTTCATTTTTATGAACACGGATAGAACGTATAAAGAGGATGAAGGTTAATCCTGTTAATCTTGTTCATCCATGTAAATATATTATATAATTGTACTTTAATTTGCAAGATAGTCAAGGAACAAAAAAATCATTCCGGCAAATGTAGGAGAGATCTTTTAATCCACAGATAACTCCAGCATCCTCTCGCGCCGCAGATGCGACCGTTCCTTGCCTTCAATCATGGCCACCGCTTCTCGAGCGGTCTCCAACATGTGATGCAGGCGTACTATGTCGTCATGCTGCGTCATAATGCACCACTGCTTCGGCAAGAACTTTATCACGATAATATTTACTGAGGAAGCCAGGCGTGTTCAAATCTGCCTTTCGCCCGAGTATTTCACTCAGTTCAGCCTCTATCCCCGTCAGCCGAATCATACCGACACGCGTATCTGGTTCAAACTTTACCAGCACATCTACATCACTATCGAAGCGGAAGTCTTCGCGGAGTGCAGAGCCGAAAATAGATAATTTCCGAATATGGTTTTTCTTGCAGAATGCGACTATTTTTTCTTTAGGGATATTAAGATTCGTTCTTGCTTCCATAATCATCTCCCAAATTTCAGGACTAACTTCTGAGAAGGGATACAAACGTTGTCATAATTATAAGAAAATCTGGTCATCAGGTCAAGGATAAGAAAAACCTTGGACCGGAAAAGAAAAGGCCTCACGCAAAGGCGCGAAGACGCAAAGGGGGAATGGTTATGCCGGCAAATGTGAGGGAGATCTTTTAGCCCACAGATTTCGCAGATTACACTGATTTATACCTGGAATCGATGTTAACCGCCATTAAAGCATGCCTATCCTCAGATTATCAGGCAGCTTTTCTAAACTCTTTCACGGATTTTGATATCTTTTCTTCTTGGCCCTGAACTTGCCATAAATCATATTGTGAACAATGTGAACAATGGGACGCTCTTTCAAAATTCAATATCATGTATCAGTTCGGCCCCAAGGTCGAGTGACTGATGCAAAAGATGAGGGGCATCGGTAACAATCTGATGTATTCGAACTGGGGACACCCAAATGATATCTCATGATGTCAATGGCTTGAAATATCTATAGGATATCATATATTATATCAACAAGTTGTCTTGGCCAGACCCTCGCCGCTCGT
>Ga0208648_1002231_pt1 | contig 13868 bp, 13 predicted proteins | sample AntAceMetag02UKL_FD_184772 | JGI IMG/M metagenome (GOLD analysis project Ga0208648, IMG submission 184772) | Saline lake microbial communities from Ace Lake, Antarctica - Antarctic Ace Lake Metagenome 02UKL (SPAdes) (version 2) | ecosystem: Environmental > Aquatic > Non-marine Saline and...
AATCGAAACAGCCTGCACATCAATGGAATATGCGGAGAAATAGCGCTTGATTTTTTTAATATAAACGCAGGGTTTTGGGGTTGAAGATTATTAGTTTCTTAACCGAATAGGAATGTTTCTTAAACGAATGACATTGGATCTGTGAGGGGATAGTTGGGTAACTGGCTGTTCTACCTTGATAGTGTTACCCAGTCAAGCTGGGCACAAGCTTTATCGGGAACCTCTTTGTCTACGTAAGATTCCTGCTAGAAGCATGCAGGAATGAGGATAACTCACCCTAAAAAGGGTAAACTACTTTTAAGGATGCCCAGATTTTCCTTGCTGCATGCGCCTAAGCAGCATTAGAGTACAATCTTGAAGAAGTTTAACTTTCGTGAAACAAGGATGTGGGCTATCCACATTAATTCTAAGTTTACGCTGAAATCACTAATAGATCATGCTTAAATCAATGACTTATATAACACTAAATTTTATTCTATTTGTTTTTTGGCTTTGGTGTAGCGTTGCCGTTTACTTTATTATCCTGCCTGATAAGCTTATAGCATTGATTGCCGTCGGAGCCTTTGCTATTGTAATTCCGCTGATTTTTTTCCTGCTTGCAAAACGTAATTTAGCCTTGCTGTTAATTATTCTGGCCTATATTGCTGTTCTTATAGCCTGGAATAATATGCAGGCTTCTAACGGTCGTGAGTGGATGCCTAGTGTTGCAAGATCACCTTATGCTATTACTCAGGGTAATCTGATTTCTGTGTACAATATCCGTAATTTTGACTATCAAACAGAACTTGATTTCAGCGAAAATTATTATGATAAGACTTATAACCTGAATGAGCTGCAAAGTTTGAGCATGACCTTGTCATACTGGGATGGCGGTACTGCAGTTGCCCATACCATTCTGAGCTTTGGTTTTAAGAATGGGAATTATCTCGCCGTTTCAGCTGAAACTCGTCTGGAAAAAGATGAGCCTCAGGAACTTATTCAGGGTTTTTTTAATCAGTATGAGTTAATTTATATTCTGGCTGATGAAAGTGACATTATCCGTTTAAGAACTAATTTTCGTAAGGAAGAGGTATTTTTGTATCCACTTCGAGTAAGCAAAGAAAATATAAGAAAAATATTTGACGTAATTATGACTCGTGTCAATAAACTTTATCAACAGCCTGAATTTTATAATACGCTTACTCAGAATTGTTTTACGACACTAAGATCTGATTTAAGGACTATTGCTCCGCCTAAAAATAAATTTGATTGGCGAATCCTGGCGAATGGCTATTCCGACCAAATGCTTTATGAGAATAATGATATCGACACTGACTTAAGTTTTACCGAGGCAAAACGGTATTTTCATATTAATCAATATGTTTCCGATGACAATAGTTCCGAAGGTTTTTCCTTGAGAATAAGGCCAAATTTGCGCCAGTCAGCAGACTCTTGATGTTTTGTTTTTATGCACGCAAATAACTCGTCGGCATCTGAGCAGCCTTTATGGGCTCGTCGTAAACGAAAGCGGTGGCAATTGCGCCATCTGTTTCAGATAGGTTCTATTTTTCAATGGACAATCATTATCTTTTTTGCGGTAACATTGCCTTTGATTCTAACGCTAGTTTACAGTGTCAGCAGTATTCAGAACTATACTGATCAGAGTCATACTACATTGTTTCAGACTGTGCGTGTCTCTGAGAACAGTGAAGCACTACTCAAACATTTATTAGGTATGGATCGAAGTATCCGTCAATATCAAATTCTTGAAGACGCTGCAATATTCACTGTTTTTCAAAATAACCATCAGGAATATGTTGAAATTGCTGCACGGACAAGTCGGTTCCAGCTCCCTCCACAGATAAAGAAATTATTATCCAGGCTTACCAAGGATGAACTTAAATTGTATGATCAAATCTTGCTTATAAAAGATTCAGGTACAGATAAGTTGTCGACAGAAGATATTAAGGAATATGTCCGATTGCGTGCAGATGTACGTGAATTAGTGGCCCAGGGTAATAGGCAAATTTATATAGAAACCGAATCATTATCAGCCTTAGCAATATTGGTCAGAAATCAAGTAACCTATTCAGCATTGATTTCTGTCATACTAGCTCTTTTGCTGGGCTTGTTATTATTGTATCTAATTAATAAACCCATTAAGAACATTGCGCAGGCTATACACAAACTGGGAAATGCACAATGTAACCAGCGTATTTATATAGAAGGGCCAAGTGACTTGCGTGAAATAGGGCTGCATCTGGAGTGGCTTAGACAAAAACTTAATCAACTTGAAAACAGTAAGCAGTTCTTTATTAAAAGCATATCACATGAACTAAAAACGCCATTAGCAACATTAATGGAAGGTGCAGATCTGCTTCAAGATGAAGTCGTTGGCGAGTTAAATACCGAGCAACATAAAATTATTCAATTGTTACAAATAGCCAATATTAGACTACACAGTTTGATTGACAACTTAATTGAATATCAACAAACGACTTCTACATTGGCTGCAATGAGTTATTCCCGATTCAATCTTAACCAGTTAATAAAGTACGTTTGTGCGGAACATCAGTTACTACTGGATAGTAAAAATGTTAGTGTTGAGTTTAAAGGCAAATCCATTGATTTTGTGGCTGATCGCGATAAAATTAGAATAGTGATGAGTAACCTGTTTTCTAATGCACTTAGGTTTTCACCTCAAGGTGGTCAAATTCTGATTAAGCTTGATGTTATAAATGATAGGCTACAATTATTAATTGCTGATCAGGGACCTGGTATTGCAAAAAGTCTTCAAATGCATATTTTTACTGAATTTTATAAACAGCCTGTGCCGGAAAACTGGAAAATAAAAGGCTCGGGTTTAGGGCTTAGTCTTGTTAGAACTTATGTCGAGGCTCATCAAGGTCAGATCAGCATAAAGGCATCAGATAAAAAATATTGTGGTGCTCATTTTTTAGTTAAATTACCTTTAGCACCCAAACAATTTACGCAAAATAATAAATCAATATGAAGTACGCTTTACTTATGCTCGCTGCTTTGTCAGTCAGTTTGACCGCTTGTCAGCCTGTTTCACGAATCCATTCGGCTGAGAAAGTCCAGGAAACATCTACAAACCTTGAGCAACTTGCTGAATATGGCGTGAAATTTGCGTCTGAATATAAGGCTGCAGCAACAGAAACCTGTACAAATTATACAAAGCTATATCAACAGGGTGACTGGCGTGCAGGCTGGATTTTAGCATTACAGGTTACCGAGCCCATTAAGAAAAGCTGTGTGAATAGTGAAGAAGCAATACAAATTTTAACAACGCTAGAAAATCAAAATAATATCAAACCTGAATTATTATGGTTATTGCATGTGCATTTGAGCTGGCTAGAAGGACTGGATCAACAACAAAAAAACGTCAATCAGCTAAAACGTGCTATTAGCCGAAAGCAGTCTCAAATGTATGAGTTGGAACAAGAAAATCAGAATCTAGTGGAAAAACTTGAAGCGCTGAAAGCAATTGAAACCAGTATAAATCTATGATTAAACAATGAGTAACAGTTTTCCTGATCAATTTAATAAACAAAGCATACTATTAGTAGATGATGATTCGAGTTTATTGGAACTACTCTCCTTACGTCTAAAGGCCGTGGGATTGACAGTTAAAACAGCGGGCAGTGGTGCTGAAGCCTTAAGTCTTATTCCGCAGTGTCATCCTGATCTTGTTATCACTGATTTGCGTATGGATGATATGGATGGGATGCAACTTCGCAAGCTGATTCAACAAGACTATCCTACCTTGCCCATTATTATTATTACTGCGCATGGCACTATTAAAGAGGCAGTTGAGGCTACCAGTGAAGGGGTGTTTGGCTTTATTACCAAACCGATAGATAGCAGCGAACTTCTGGATAAAATTGCTAAAGCTTTAACGCTTGGTTCGGGTAACCCGCACAGTAAGCAAATGGAGGACTGGCGCGCTAATATATTGACGCGCAGTCAATTAATGGAAAACCTGTTAAGTGAAGTTAAACGCCTTGCTCAAGGTGATGCCAGCTTGTTTATTCATGGAGAAAGTGGTACCGGTAAAGAGTTAATTGCCCAGGCTATTCATAAAGCAAGCCCACGTCATCATGCTCCCTTTATTGCTGTAAATTGTAGCGCCATTCCGGAAGACCTGCTTGAATCTGAATTATTTGGCCATCGTAAAGGTTCATTTTCAGGGGCTTTTGAGCACCGACAAGGCTTATTTCAGGCGGCAGATACAGGAACCTTATTTCTGGATGAAATAGGGGATATGTCCGCTGCTTTTCAGGTCAAACTATTGAGAGCTTTGCAGGAACGTCAAATTAGGCCTGTTGGGTCTAATAGTAGTATAGCCGTAGATGTGCGCATTGTTTCGGCGAGCCATCATGATCTGGAAAAAAAAGCGCAGGACGGTGGTTTTAGAATGGATTTGTATTATCGCTTGAATGTCGCAAAACTGACTTTACCTAAATTATCTGAACGCCGTGAAGATATTTCCCTGCTGGCTAATTATTTTATTACCCATCCTGAGAGTACCTACAGTTATGTTGCTAAAGGTTTTTCGAACCAGGCAATGGAACTTTTACTTAGCTATGATTGGCCAGGTAATATCCGGCAGTTACAAAATGTAGTCGAGCATTTGTCTGCTCTTGCCACTACCCCTATTGTTCCAGTTAACCTGGTTGAGAAGGTTTTGCAGGAAAAGAACACTACTCTTCAGGGCTTGAAAGAGGCTAAAGTTCAATTTGAAAAAGACTACCTTATCAAGTTACTCAGGTCAGTTGATGGCAATGTCAGCCAGGCCGCGCGACTGGCAAAGCGTAATCGTACTGAGTTTTATAAGCTACTGGACCGACATCAATTAAAACCAACAACATTTAAGCAAAAAAACGTTGAGTAAAGCTTTCTAGGTGTGAGTTATGACTTTATGTCGCAAAAAGCGACGCGTTAAAAACCAAGTTATTAATAGATATGCTTAAGTTTTAAAGATTTGCAGGTATTGTTGTCGCCTTTCTGAGACGTTAGGAAAGGAATGCGAACTGGAAAGTATTGTGCTGATATTAATTATCCGCAGATTGGTAAAGTAAAATAAAAGCCTGGATTCTTGAAAGAATCCAGGCTTTTATTTAGGACAAAATTATCATTTATTTAATCCAGTTTTTGCTTCGTCAATGGCACCATTTGTGCCGCTTTCAACGATAAAGTTTGTTGCTGCACCGCTTACTGTGCCATTAACGCCACTAGTGGCACTCTCTGTTGCTACTTGCTTAGCCATATCTGTAACAGATTTCTCTTCTTCATTTGTTGTCTGCTCAGAAACTTGTTGTGCTGTATCAGATAGCTCTTGAGCTGAATCAGTTGCAGCATTAACACTATTAGCGGCGTTATTAGCATCCTCTAAGTCATATGCGATTGCATTTTGTGCGCTAAATATAAAAAAACTTGCGAAGATGATTTTTTTTAACATGGTTTTTCCTTAAGTAATAAATTGTGACACTTGACAGAGGGCTGTAAAGTATATGAATAAAAAATCAATATTAGTTGCAGAATTAATTTTCAATTCCTGATTTTTGACTGGACGAGGAAATCCACGACTGTATATTAATTAATATTATTTCTAGTACAGCAGTTTTGATGCCAACTTCTTTTTACTGAAAAAGCAATAAGCCTTCATCATTGAATCAGCAGGGTTTAAAAGTTATAAAAAATAAATGGCAGTACTATTGTAAAGTCTGTTTATTGCAGAATTGATTATTATAGCGTCGTGATATAACGACGATCAGCTCAATTTTAAGCAATACTCATCAGTATATGGAGTAGTGAAATAGTTATGTCATGGCTGAGCCCCTTTTAATAGTAGAAGCAGGTTATCTTGCAGATTGATAATTTATGGTCTCAGTTGAGAGACATAAGCTATTTTGAGGAATATGACCCACTGAAGAAATATATAAGCTTGTTTTGTCATCTTTATTTAACATTAACAACGCATAATGTTCATTTTTATAAAATGAGAATGCAGATGCAAGCAAACTATTATTTACCAAAACTGATTGTGAGAAGAGTCTCAAATGATGATGAATATCTTGGTGTGGATGCCGGTCTAAGTCCGCGGATTATTGATTTAATGAGTTTAAAACAAGAGACTGTGAGCAGTCAGAGTGCTTGTTGTTCAGGCAGGCATGAGCTAAAATTAGATGAATATGAGTTGGCTATGGCACGCTGAATAAGTACTAGAATATTTGGCAGGGGAGAGTCTAGTCAGGATATAGAAGGGTATTCTGTATCTTGGGCTTATCTATAGTTAATAAACCCAAGATACATTTCTAATGATTTAAAAGCTTATCTTTTGAGAAAATAGTAAAGATAGTTACAATGCAGGATCATTTCATCACCTTCCAGCTTTACAGCTTTACAACTCTCAGTTTTTGACCTTCCTGGCTGGATCTGTTTTATGATCACTCCATCTTCGACGGAGTATGTAACATCTACAGCTTTTATTCCATCGAGTCTTGGGTCAAATGCTGTGGACGTCAATATACCGTTCTTGCGAAAGTTCCACTTATTTTGCACCATTTTCTTTTCTTTGTGTAAAGCAGGTGTTTCAGCATAAAGCTTCCATTCGCCTAGTATGACCGAGCTATCTTCCAGGGGAATTGTTTTTTCTGCATGGGCTGATGAAACAAATAACACGCTAGCTAGAGTTAAGAGTTTTATTGTTTTTTTCAATTTTTGTCTCCAGTCTGAATAGTAATAATAGCGCTTGCTATAATAACATGCTAGAAATATTAGCTAAATATATTTTAAGTTTAGTGAACGTAATATTAGTTGTCTCGAATATTTCATTCTTACTACTAGGGTGGTAGAATAAAGCACTTAAAAATAATAATGAAAAAGAGGTGGAAACTATGAAATTTAATGTGTTTTTTTTATTTGCTTTACTATTTGTTTTTTCTAATCAATTACTTGCAGCAAGTGAGGGTTCGTGGGTTACAGAAAATATAACAGGCGACCTGAAACCAACTGCTGGTTGTAAAGATATAGAAAAAGCAAAAAAACAGACAGCTCCTGGTAGTTATCGCTTCAATAAATATACAACTGAACTTTGTAATAGTAAAGGCTATGGCTGGGGGAAAATGAAAGTTGAAGGTAACGGTGAGATGGTTTGCGAAGCTTGTGAAGGTGAATATGAAGGTATGGAAAAATACCGTTGTTATATGCAAAACGTCACCGTGCAATGCAAGATAGTTAAGCGCGGTTTCTAACTGTCCCGATGTTGACTACCAGTTTTTAAACGAGTTGGTAGTCAATTTCCTGCGAAACAAAGGGATGTATATGCATTTGAATATTGCATAATTCTGATACCAGCAGAAACAATGTAAAGTATGCCTTTCTGTATGGCGCGAACGGTGTCATTGACATGGTCTTTCGCACATACGGCGTCAATAATATTTCACTACCGTGTCGCGCGCGGTTTAAGCTTTTTTGATATCGATGTGTGAGGACATTCGGGGTAAGAAAGCGAGCCCATTGCATTTTAGTATTGTACTGTCTGCTATGGGTGAATACTTTCAAAGTCTCTGATGCCCCGCTGTATAGCAAACTACGACTTATTTAATGAGTTGTCTGAATTAATGCCTTACTAAAATTATATTTAGGTTTACTCAATATACCCATGTTCTTTAAACCAGAGAACCGAATCACGGTAGGCTTCTTTAACCGACGTTGGTTTTAAACCTAGTTCATTTATTGCCCGGGTATGGGTTCCGTATTTTCCGCAATTTAACAGGCGGATGGAGTGATAGTTAAAGCGTGGATAAACATGGGGGAAAAATTTTCGTTCAATCCAGTCTTTTACGATCGCAACGTTTTGCATGATAAAAGTGGGGATGATCAATTTAGGTTTGCTTACGCCGGTAAATTCTTCCAGCCATTCCAGTGTTTCATTAATGCTATGTTGTTCACCGGTGAGTAGATAGCGCTCGCCAATGACGCCCTTTTCCATGGCTAGCAGATGCCCCTGCACTACATCCTGCACAGGTGTGAAATCAAACCCTCCCGGAACTGAGGCGCGCATTTTCCCTTGCGCAAATTCAATAATTGTTTTACCGAGCAGAGAAGGTTTAAAGTCCCAGGGCCCTACAATACCTGATGGATTAACTATGACTGCAGGCAGACCGCGCACAATTTCTTTATAAACTTCGAGTTCTGCAAAAGTTTTAGAAATTTCATAGTCAGTCGTCATTTCATAGGGACTGACGGCCCATTTTTCATTGGATGCTCCATCGGGGTTATTACCTACCGCGCCGAAGGAGCTGCAATGTACGACTTTCTTAACGCCCTGAAGACGACAGGCTTGCATTAAAGAGCGTGTACCGAGCACATTAACGTCATACAGTTCTTTGCGGTCGCCGTTACGAATACTGACGAAGGCAGCTAAGTGATAGACATAATCACAGCCTTTTACGGCTGCGATAAGCGATTGTTCATCTTTTAGGTTGCCGTAGGCATGTTCTACATCCAGCCCTTCTACTTCAATATTACTGCTGTCTTTACGCAAAAGGACACGAACGTGTTCACCTCTCGCTAATAATGCGCGGACTAAATTAGCCCCCAAATGTCCTGTTGCACCGGTTACAAGTGTCGTCATAAAAAATCAAGGAATATTTCGGTAGGGCGGACTGTTGTCCGTAATTTGAGAGTTATAAGGCGGACTTAAGTCTCCGCCATACCTTAGCTCAGTTAATAACAGGTTGCTATAAACCTAGCTCTTTACTTTCTTCCAGTATTTTACTTTCTTCTTGCATGCGGTTGTATGCGCTGAGTTCTGTTTTACTCAGGCCAGCGCCTGGAAAAATATAGCGTTCTTTAGTGTCTAGCTGTTCCTTTTTACGTAATGCTTCGGTGTGTATATATTCATTCCATTTTTTAATACTTAGCTTCTGAAACTCACCGACGATAGGATTGAATTCAAGATGCTGAATATGCGGGTGTCGTTCTTGACCCAGCATTTCTTCTTGCAGAATATACACATCCTCTTTAAGCAGAGGAACAATATAAAAGAAGTTAGCTAAACGAATGACCGTTTTACGTAAAAACTTGGGAACGGGTTTATTGATAAAAGGAATTTCCAGTGGGCCTAATAAGAACACGAAAAAACAACGCGTTGTACCTTCATCCATGGGCGTCATAAAAAGCCAATGCAAATATTTGTCAGCCGTATTCGAGCCTTGATAGGGATAGTGATACCATAAGGTCATATCTTCCAGACCTGCGCCTTTTTTTTCACCTGCGGTCTTAACGGCACTACTTTGGCTCATGTCGGTTTCATAATCTACATAGATTATATCGCCTTCATGTCGGGTGCCTAATAAGTGTGGATCAGTAAAGGGCTTAAATTTACGGTGCAAAAAAGCATGGTTAAAGTCACATACATTTTCCAGAATCATGCTGAAATGTGCCTTTAAGGTAAAATCCAGCGGTACAAATTCCCACGGTTGATCTTGTGTGAGCTGAGGTATTTCGGGGATGGGTACCGTATCTGCCAGTGCCGGGTCGCCAGGAAATACCCAGATTAATTCATATTTTTCTTGTACCGGGTAAGAATTTATTTTGATATTAGGTAAGCTGTCTTTTGCCTTACCTTTGCCTAATTCGTGAGATATACCAGTGCATTTGCCGCACCCATCAAAGCTCCAGCCATGGTATTGACAAGTAATTTCATTGCCTTGAACGATGCCTGAAGTCAATCGTAGTTGGCGATGTGGGCAGCGGTTTTCTATCGCATTGACCTTGCCATCTTCGCCGCGATATAAGGCAATAGGGCTTTTCCAGAAAATTACTTCTACAGATTGGCCTTTTTTAAGTTTGGAGCTCATTTCCATGGCATACCAGTAATTACCGCTTTGGCCAACAGATCTTACTTGTTCGCGGCGACTTTTAGGTTGTTCTTCTTCAGTATTCATAATGATCCAAAAAATAATGTCTTAATATTAATATGGTTATTATAGCAGGAAGTGGGGGGGGCTATTTATTAAAAATAGCAATACGAATCATGACTAAAAACCCTTTCATTTTTTGCAATAAGCTGGCCTCTGGGCGTATTTTTTCATGGCCGGGGAGTGGGTGACCTTTAGCCAGTTTGCCTATTTTTTCTTTGACGGCAGGGTCTAGTTTACCTGCAGCAGCCAGTTCGAAAAACAAGGCTTTGGTATTACCTAGATCAAAGAAATCACGTTGCCATTCCCATTTGTAATCGCCACCATAACGAAACCAGGAGCCGCCAGTGCCTTCTACCATATAATGAGTGCCATCGTCTCTTTTGGCAGGAGAAACCTGAGTCCATAAACCGATCACTTCGCCTTGTTTTTCATCAATCAGAATGCGGTGATACGGATATTTCCATTCTTCAAAGCCTTCCATTTGAGCGCCAAGCGCCCACTCTTCAATTTGTTTGCGGTTGCGCGCGACAAACTCTTCATTTGGTCCGATATTCCAGCGGTATTCAGCATTATCGGTATACATAGCGCCTAAATGTTTAGGCCAGTCACCATCATTTTCGGCCTGGCGATTCGCTTCCAGCCAACGTTCTACCATTTCTTCAAGTTCGGCTCTAGGGTATGCTGCCATGTTGATTCCTTAATCCTGTATTATTTTAATTGCACTTGTAGGGCAGTATTCTGCAGCTGCTAGTGCTTTTTTGAGTAAAGCATTGTCAGCTGTATCTTGTAATACGCTTAATTTGCCTTTGTCATCAACCTGAAAAATTTCAGGTGCTTCGGCCATGCAGTTAGCATGCCCCTGACATAAATCCATATCGACATCTATTTTAAAACAGTTTAGTTTGCTCACGGAGTTAGCAGCAGTGTCTTGGCCTGCAGTGACTGTTTGTTCGATATTGCCTCGTTTAGTGTAGCGCACCATACAAGGGGAACCAGGCTGCACTACCATTTGTTTATAGTCGTCCTGATAGCTTTCAGGAGCACCCACCAGTTCAAATTTATAACGGCGTAATAATATCGCATAAATTGCTTTTAGTTGTAGCATGGCAAAGGCATTGCCACTACATTTATGACGTCCTCCGCCGAAAGCTACCCAGCTGAAGGGGATTGCATCTTCCTGGCGTTCTTTAGTAAAACGCTCTGGATCAAATTTTTCTGGATCAGGAAAAATCTCCGGGATACGGTGAGATACGCGGGGAGATACGCAGACATATTTACCTGCTTTGATAATATAATCTTTAAATTTCAGATCTTTAGCGACTTTTCGAATCAGAAAAATCAACGGTGGATGCAAACGTAAGACTTCTTTAATAACGCGTTCAAACACAGGGATTTCACGTAAAGATTGAAAGGTGACTTCGCCCTCATGCCCATATAAAGTATCAAATTCTTGCAGTACTTTATGCATATCTTCAGGATTACGTGCTAGCTCAAGTGTAATCCATGCAGCGGTCCCGGCTGTAGTATGATGTCCGGCAAATAAGGTGCCGATCAGCAAGCCGGTAATTTCATGCGGAGAGAGTGGGCTGCCATCGTCATAGCGAACATCTATCAGCATCTGGAAAGCATCATCGCTTTTTTCTGTTTTCTGAGCTCTTTTTTCGATAATACCTGTGACTAGCTGTTGCAAGCGCACGCGCGCTTTATCGCGGCGACGTAAAATAGGTATCGGCAGGTAAGGAAAAATAAAGGCCAGCGGATGCATGCCATTTTCCAGATCATGATAAAGGTGTGCAAATTCCTCATTAAGTTCGTAGCGGAACTCATTACCTAATAAACAGTGACTTGAAGTATAGATCGTCAATTGTTTCATAAACTCAAGTATATCTACTTCGCCAGAATCACCCCAATCCTTAATGGCATCTTCTACCTCCTGTACGATCACTTTAGAGTAGGTGCGCATGGGTTTATCACGTAATACCGGCATCAGCATTTTTAGTTGCTGGTCTTTGATATGTGGTGGCGCATCAAAAACCACACCTTTACCAAAAATAGGTGTCATTACTTTATACGCTTCATTTTGATCAAGCTGTTCATCAGGTGCACGAAAAAATGCTTCATTCCCTTCAGGCCCGGTTAGTAATACCATTTGCTGATGAAACAAACGAAACTCCCCAATTTCACCTAGTTTGCTTCTTAATAAAGTCATATAGTCAAATGGATTTTTTCCAAATTTAAGCATATGGCCTATAAGTGGTAGGCCGCCTGGCATTTTTGCAGGTTCTTTATTGGTTGGGCTCTGTTGTTCAGTCATAAAAATTTCGCTTACTGGGGATTTGCTGCACTCAAGTCTATAGTTATTAAAGCAATGTTCTGTCTTAGAGCGCGAGTGAGTTTTGAATTATAAATCTTGTTGATTTTACGCTGTGCTTGCATAATGTACAAACTATCTTGTTTAGATACTTGATTAGAGTAATGCGTATTATGGATGATATGCTTATAATTAGCAGGGTATTGTTTTAAGTATTTTGCAGGTTCAATTAATAGAGGTAAGCGATGGATAAAGCATCATTTGAAACAAGAAGAAAAAGAAAGTTTTTAGTGCAATCAGTTATCTGGTATGTGTTTTTAATCTCGTTAACGTATTTTCTACCTGAGTTTATGCTGTTTTACGTGGTTTGTGGCGCTTATGATGTAAGCCGTAACGGCAGCATCAATGGTCGAGTAATATATCGATACTTTTTTGGTAATGGCGTGCCTACTTGGGCTTTGTCTCCTTTTAATATTTTGATGGACATTGTTACCTTGCCTTATATCAATAAGAAAGTGTATCAGTTACAAGACCTGCCAGAAGAGTGCCAGCAGGAAATCAATGAATTACTGGATGTAGTCAAGTCTGAAAATGTAGTGGATGAGTTGGCTAGTAGGGCGGAGAAAATCAGGAGAAGTATGATTTTTTTCAAGTGGTACGGCAAGAATATTGAGAATTTTTATACTGTTCCAGCGTTTCATAAAGACTACAAATATATCAGAACAATAGGTGTTTCTGTTTTTAATAAAAAAGAATCAACTGATGAGCATTTTGGGCCATTAAGAACAACTTTAAGAGTGCTTTATAATATTAATGATATTAGCAGTCAGGATACCTATATTAAGGTAAGTCACATAGAGAATCATTGGTGTGAAAGTAAAATGTTCATTTTTGATGATACTTTACAACACCAATCCTTTAATGAAACTGATGAGCCGCGTTATTGTTTGTTTGTCGATATTGTAAGGCCGAGTAAATGTCATTTTGTAATGGATTTATTTGTCAAACTTGTGGCAACAATTATGCAAAAAATGAATCATATATTTTATAGTAGCTGGGTGCCGTTAAAATAAAACTGTTGCTACTGTTGATAAAGGCCGTGAACTCTGCAAATTGTTCATGATCTTATTGGTAAACACAATGATTTTCCTGTAATCCGCAGCCTGCGACAATCTGTCACGTTATATTTTTGGAATTGTTCTGCTATTATCCAATATAGCTCTTGAGAATCTATTTTCTTTCCAAACAAGAGTCATTTGATAATTTTTACGTCTGGTATTTTCTTATCAGGCGTTTTTTTTTGCCTGAAGGCTTTGTTGTTTTGCTCTACTTAATTTGAATAATTCCTGGCAACAGTGGGGGCACGCAATCAGCTAAAAATCTCAGAGCAGCAGTGCGACAATCTGTCGCGCGGCAATATGCCACATTTTCAGCTTACTATTATCTGGATAGAATAGCTGCAACTCTTAAATATACAAATCTTACCTCCAATAGTTTGTTGAGTTTTTAATGCATTTAGCTACCAAACTAGCTAAGTGCATTTTTTTTGCCTGATATTTTCTGCTGTGATTTGTAGGGGGTATTAATTGACATTACATCACTACGCAGTACAATTATCTGTTAAT
>Ga0208648_1002233_pt1 | contig 13862 bp, 4 predicted proteins | sample AntAceMetag02UKL_FD_184772 | JGI IMG/M metagenome (GOLD analysis project Ga0208648, IMG submission 184772) | Saline lake microbial communities from Ace Lake, Antarctica - Antarctic Ace Lake Metagenome 02UKL (SPAdes) (version 2) | ecosystem: Environmental > Aquatic > Non-marine Saline and Alkaline...
GCAATAGAAAATAAAATAACTGTTCCTGCATCATCCAAAGCTACAATCCCATAAAGATAATCGACAAATTCACCTTTTGCTTTTAATTTTTCCACGATTACAACTGTGGCAGCAGGAGCTGTTGCTGCAGCAATCGCTCCTAATAAAAAAGCTACATAGCTGGAAATTCCTAAGAAAATCAATCCAAAAGAAACCAGGAAAAAGGTTAAGAACATTTGAGCGAATGTTAAGATAATGATTTTTTTGCCGTAAGTTCGCAGTTTGAAAAAAGAGAATTCACCGCCGATTATTACTGCAATAAAAGATAATGTGACCTCTGAAAGGATGTTCAGGATTTCCAGGTTTTCATGATGAATAAGTTTCAGACCTGAACCTCCTACCAGAATTCCAGCAAAAATATAACCTGTAATTGCAGGTAACTTAATTTTCTCGGAGAGTTGACCAAAAATGTATCCGAAAACAAGCAGCAAACCTGCACTGAAAATTATGTGATGAGAAAAATAAAATTTGATTATTTCTAAAATTTTTATCATTTTCTATCCTGATATTTAGCCACTAAGAGCACTAAGATACACTAAGTTTTTTTATTTTATGATATGAGTTCACTATTAAAACCTTTGAATGAGTCCCGCACGCACGAATGGAACTTGCAGCATTTGTGGATGCATTGTTAGCAGCTGCTTTTTCATTTTATTATTTTTTTACTTTGATACTATCTAATACTATATTTCGTATATCATCATCTATAATTCTTTCTGCATATTTTAGAGCCTTTTCAAAATCATTTGAACGGGAATATGTTTCTGCAATCGTACTTAATGCATTATCTTTTATAATGCTGTGTGTAATCTTTTCCAAGTATTCCTCTATCTGCTCATACTGATTACGCCTTAACAATTTTTGGATGATTTGCCTATACATTTTATCAAGAACCTTCGAATCAGAGATCGTTTCAACAATTTCTTGATATCGCTCCATCTCTTCATTTATAAACAGACTAACAGCAATATCAGAAGCTATCTTTTCTTTGGTGCTTATATCATTTGTTTTATGCAATAATGAAATTGCTTTGTCGATGTCACCAAATCTAAGTAATGATTTTATACATTGACCATACAACCTGTCTCTCATTTTAATAGTGGACATAGTATCTGCATAAGACAATGCTCTATTTATATTTCCATCATTTATGTAGTTTTGTGCAAAATGAATGTAAACTTTATCTTGATTTTCAACATCCTGAATTTTGGTTAATATTTCATATGCTTCCGAATATTTATATTTATTTATAAATCTACTCGCAATACGTACATACTCTCTATCTTTTGTTTTATCATTTAATGTTTCAACCATATCTTCTATCAGATAGGTTTTATTCATCCTTGTAGCATGCGAGATAATCATTTCCTTGTATTCATCTTTCATTGCAATATTGGCTTTTTTCATAAAGTCGTTTAGTCCTTCCAGATCGTCTTGTTTGATGTATATAGTTGTAACTTGACGAAAAATAGTGTTATTTGTCTCTTCATCAGATTTATTGTTTACATAGAATTCGATTGCTTCTTCTGTTTTACCATTCTTCAGCATATCACTAATTAAAAATCCTTTTGTTGACTTAATACTGTGTTCATCTTGATATTTATTTGCATAAAGCATCGCTTTTTCATAGTCATGATCATTCGCGATCACACTTTCGATAATTGTTCTATAAGCCAGCTTAATAACTCGTTCTTCTTTAATTTTTTTAACTGTTTTAAGAGTAAGAGCTTTATCATCAAATCCTGATGCTGTCATTTCTAAAACTATTTTTAAATAACAATCATCTATATCTCGCTGTTCTTCAATTTTTTTAGCATATTTCAAGGCTGATTTGTAATCTCCGATTTGAGCAAAACCCAATGCAATATTATAGTACCCTCGCTGCCCCTCATATGAAGGAGTAACAACAGAAGAATATCCTGAATAAGGCTCTATCACATCATATGATTGTATATCCTTGATTTTAAATTCCTTTTCCAGTTTCTTCTCTTCTGCAAAAATTAACATTGTGATGAATAATAAAAAAATCAGTAAAGTTTTTTTCATTTTATCTCCTAATTATTTTGTTGCTGCAGACACCATTATATCACGCTCTGAGTAAATGTGATGCTGGAGCGTCACTGATTGCGTTCCAACGTTGGAGTATTGGAACGAGGATCATTTTGTGTCTTTTGTGCCTTTTTGTGGCTATTTAAAACTGGTCGGGATGACAGGATTTGAACCTGCGACCTCTCGGTCCCGAACCGAACGCGCTACCGAACTGCGCTACATCCCGACAAAAGTCAGCTTAAAAAAATTCTCTTAATTGTCAACAAAACGGTTTCTAAAAAAAGTAAAGTTTGTTAACAGAAAAAATCTTTGACAGCATTAATTAAATGAATTGCTGAATGTATAACATTAAAATGAAATCTTCTAACTACCATTTATTTATTAGTTTTGGACTGGAAACTCATTTTATTATTATCTTGACGAAGATTTGGAACAAAAATTTCTTTCCAAAGTATTAAAAAAAAATAGAAAAATAGGAGAATAAAATGAAATTCAAAACCCTTTTATTTATTTTTATCATTCCGGTATTTCTCTTTTCGGAAGTGATTTTTTTAGAGATAGAAGAACCGGAGATTCAACAGCAGCACTTTATGACTAATCTACCACAGAATCTTGAACCTGGCAAACCAATGATTCCGTATATTTCAACGAAGATTTTATTGCCAATGGGAGAAAAATTTACAAACCTGGAAGTTAACTTTTCTGTAAGCGGAAAACCTGTAGACAATGTTTATATCGATTTTGCCAGACAGCAGCAACCGATCTCTCAAAATTTTAACACTCCAACTAAAAGAGATGATTTAATATATCTGAATAACGAATTTTTCCCGCAAAACAATTTTGAAATTCTGGGAACTCAACGATTGAAAGGTTATGATGTTCTATTTGTGAATTTGTTCCCATACAAATATAATCCTGTTTCTAAGCAGGTTTCGTGGTTCAAGAATGCTGAAGTTAATGTAAACACAGAATTTGATGAAATTACTTTTGAGATTCAAAATAAGTTCCTGGTTTCCAATTCAAAAACTCAGCAGGAAATATCTGATTTAGTTGATAATTCCCGAAATATCAGTACTTATAATAAAAGCTATTCATATTTTAGTCGTGACCTTCCTGATCCTGAAAATCCTTTTCAAATGATAATTATTACAGATACGGATCAAGCTCCCTGGTTTGATGAATTTGTGAACTGGAAGATTGCTCAAGGAATCCAAACAGGAATTTTTCTGACTTCAGAAATTTATGATAATTACACTGGAGTTGATAATCAGGATAAGGTTCGTAATTTTATTATCGATGCTTATGCTGTATATTCCACTACAGCAATTCCGTTGGAATATGTATTATTTGGCGGAGACGATGAAATCATTCCGATAAGAGGTGTGCGTGGACAAGTGGGCGGAACCATTGATAATCATATGCCATGCGATATGTATTACAGTTGTTTGGAAGGTTCCTGGGATGGAAATGGAAACGGCATTTATGGTGAAAACAATGATGATGTTGATATGCTCCCTGAAATTGCAATCGGCAGAATTCCTGCTGAAACTGAAGAGGAATTCAACAACTTTTTCAATAAGAATTATGTTTATGTAGATAATCCTACAGTTGGGAATGATATTGTTTTTTTCATTGGTGAAAATCTAAATAATAATCCTGTAACCTGGGGTGGAGATTATAAAGATATGATTGAACCGATTCTTCATGAAGATTTGCATCTGTTCAAGCTTTATGAAAGAGATGGAACTTACAGTGCAGTAGCAGTTAAAAACGTTATCAATTCAGGTCTGGGCATCATTAATCATATGGGACATGCGAATGAAACAATTGTTTTTGGTCAAAACAGCAGTATGGCTTCAACTTATACTAATACTGAATTTGGTTTTGCATATACTCAGGGCTGTTATCCAGCTGCTTTTGATAATCCTACAAGTGGTACAACAGAATCCATCGGAGAAAATTTTATAACCAATCCAGGTGGACTGTATGCTTTTGTAGGAAATACACGTTATGGTTGGTATTCACCCGGAAGTGTCTGGGGAGCATCCGAATATTTTGATATAACTTTTTTTGAAGCTCTTTTTGATAAGAATATCAGAGAGTTAGGTAATGCCTTAAATGATTCAAAAATTGAACTGCTTACACAAGCTTTATCTAGTGGCGTTATGCGTTGGGTTTATTATGAATTGATCTTGTTTGGAGATCCTTCTGTGATGGTAAAAGACCCAATCGGATATTTTCCATTCATCCAACCTGCATCAGTTATTTATGATGATATTCAGGGTGATGGTGATAATATGATAAATCCCGGTGAAACCATTGATATTTACATTGAGCTGGAAAATCTTTCAGGATGGGGAGATGCCACGGGTGTTTATGCAACCATCAGTCTTGAAAATGAAGATATTTTAGTCTTACAGGATTCGGTATATTACGGGAATATTGGGAATGGTTCATCACTTATGTCATTACCGTTTATTATCGAAGTTCCTCAGGATTGTGAATATGGAACCAATAATTATACTTTGGAAATTACCGCTCCCGTATCCGGAGATGCAGTTTTCCATCGAACCTACTTCTTAACTTTTGATATTTCATTATATCAGAAAAACTGGCCCTGGCACAATTATCATACATTAGTGAGCAATCCTTTAATCTGTGATTTCGATCAGGATGGTTATAAAGAAGTTATGGCAATCGATGTTATGGGAAATATCAATTTACTCGATATTGAAGCTCAATTTATGAGTGGTTTTCCATGGACGAATGAAGAAAGCATCTGGAAGAGTACAGCTTATGCAGATATAAATGAAGATGACATTGCAGAAATTATTATTGCCAGCAGAACAGGAAGAATTTTTGCTTTAGATAATAATGGAAATCTTGTTTTTGAACATTTTTGTGAAGCCAGCCAGTTGTTGACTCCCATCATCTCTGATGTTAATGAAGATAATTCACCTGAAATCATTAGTTTTGGAATGGATAAGAAATTGATAGTTCTGGATTCGTCCGGGAATTTATTAAATGGATTTCCAGTGGAGCTACCATTTTTGAGCAATGTTGAAATGGCTTCCGCTGATATCAATCAGGATGGCAAAAATGAAATAATTATTGGAAATCTGATTGGTGATATTGATGTTATAAATGAAAATGGTGAAAGCATTGCAGGTTTTCCAATAAGTTTAAATTCAGCGATTTGTGCAGCTCCCACAATTTTGGATAATTTTAAGATTGCAGTCGGCACCTCAGATAATAAATTCCATTTGATTGATAATGCCGGGAATGTTCTTATCTCAATCGATTTAGATAGCAGAATTGCAAATTCTCCGATTCTGTCTGATTTTGATAATGACGGAAACTTGGAAATTGCTTTTACAACTCAAAATGGTGGAATTTATATTGTTAATCAGGATGGTTCAAATTATCCGGGTTGGCCTGTTTTCATCAATAAACCGATTCAATGTCCACCTGTTATTGTTGATCTTGACGACGATGATGAACTTGATGTACTTTTTTTCACCAGTGACAATGATTTCTATGCATATCATTCTGATGGAACAGAAATTGAATTTTCTCCTGTACCGATCGGTATTACCGGAAATATTCCTGCCACTGTTGGTGACATCGATTGTGATGGAGATTTTGATATTGTGTCCGGTTCATCCAATGAGATATTTATTTTAGATGCAAAATTACCAAAAGGCACTCAAACTCCCTGGGCTACTTACCGTGGAAATTACAAGAGAACAGGATTTTATGGTGATAATGAATTAACCTCTACTGAAAATATGAATTTACCGGAAATTACAGCAGCCCTTTTTCAAAATTATCCCAATCCTTTCAATCCTGAAACAACTATTTCTTTTTTCATCCCAGAGAACGCTGAGGACGCTGAGATAAAAATTTATAATATCAAAGGACAGAAAGTGAAAACTTTCTCAAATCTCCAAATCAACAAATCTCCAAATCAACAAGTAGTCTGGAATGGGAAAGATAAAAATGATAGAAATGTGGGAACCGGAATTTATTTCTATAAACTTGATTTAGATGGAAAAACAATAGCCGCGAAAAAGTGTTTATTATTGAAATAAACTTCAGAAAACTATTTACTGCTTTTACAACTTGAGTCATCGGGCAACTGCCGGATGACTCAAGTTTTTTTTACTATTAAAATTAATTATTTGAAGGTTATCGTTAATTTTAATAAAGGCAAAACTCTCATTATTTTTTGCATACTTTTTCTGAAAAGCATCTGAACTCGGTTGAAAAAATATTGCTTTTTTTAAATCTGAAACTGTAAAAGATATTTCATTGATTTGAATAAAACCTTTTAGGGATAAATCTTTTAGGTATTTGTAACCAACTTTTTTTGCATTTTCTGTTTCTTTTGTTCTCAGAAATTCAGGATAGAAATGCGATTTTGCGATTTTACACCAATCCCATCTCAAACAATCTAGGAAGAAATCAAGTTTGGGATTAAATGTTTTTTGGATAAATTGAATTAAAAATTTTGCATTTAATATCCAATTTTTCTGTTGAAATAATATTTCTTGTTTTTCCGAAAATTTAACCATACTCTGATAGAAATCGAATGGTGATTCAAAGTATTCCAAAAGATTTAAGATTACCATTTCAAATTTGTGTGAATTATAAAATAAATTTAACAGGTTTTCGATTTTATGAATTTGTAGAAGTTCATCAAACGAAAGCCAGTGTGTTTTTAGAACCTGATATGGAGCAGAATTTGTTCTGATAATTTCGTATTCTCCAGTTTTTTCATCCATTTCTGTTCCAGGTAGAATTTTTAGAAATCCGAGCTGAAAATAATTTGGTTTCATTTCATAAATATTATTAAATGAATTTCTAAAAGCTGAAAAATCTTCAAAAGGTAATCCGGCAATTAAATCCACGTGAATGTGGATTGTTTTTAGTTCCAACAATTTCTGAATTTTCTGTTTAGTTTCCTTCCAATTATAGATTCGATGAATAGATTGTAATGTTTTGGGATTTGTGGATTGAATTCCGATCTCAAATTGGAAAAGACCTTCCGGACATTTTTTAAGAATCTCAAAATCTTCATCTTCCAAAAGATTTGGATGAATTTCAAAATGAAACCTTATTTGAGGATTTATTTCGATTAAAAACTTCCAGATATTTCTGTAGTGTTCAGGATTTAGATTAAAGGTTCTATCAACGAATTTGATGATTTTCGGTTCTTTTTCAATTAGAAATAAAAGCTCTTTCTTCACTTGCTCAAATTCACGAAATTCCAATTTCTGATCGGTTCTTGAAGAAAGACAATAGCTGCATTTGAAAGGACATCCGCGACTGCTTTCATAATAAATATATTTTTGTTTTAAATCCGGAAAATCAGAATCGAGATAGGGAAATTTTATCTTGGAAAAATGAAGGTTTTGTTTTTGAATAATTTTTTCTGAAGTTTCTTGTTCAAGCAAACATCGAAATCCTTCTTCTCCAAAACCACAAATAATATGATCGATCTGCGGAAACTTTTTCAACCACTGTTCAGGATTGTAACTAACTTCCGGTCCACCTAAAATCAATTGAGAATCAGGCAGGATTTTTTTGATTTCAGGAAGAAGATTTTTTACAATTTCAGAATTCCAGATGTAAACCGAAATGCCGATTATTTCCGGCTTTTCTTCATGAATAATTGCTAAAATCTCAAGCAGAGAACATTTGATCGTAACTTCCTTAAGAACAATTTTAAAAGGTAGATCCGAAATGTAATTTCTCAGGTATCGAATTGCTAAATTGGAATGTGTGAAACGAGCATTTATTCCCAGTAAAAGGATTTTTTTCATTTTATTTATTTCTTCTTGCTTTTCTTATGTTCCTTCTCTTTGGAATATCTTTTATATTTTCATCATAAAGAGAAGGACAGCAGGATGAGTTAGGAGGAAGACCTGCTCATTATCCTTATTTTATCATAATTTATCATATTCAATTTATTGAGTCTTTAAATGAGGATTTCATTTTATTTTATTTGGAAAAAAGCTGTCTGGCTCTTTCCAGATCTTGCGGAAAATCTATTTCAATGCAGGGAATATCGTCTGTTGGAATAGCATTAAGAACTACTTCTTTTGCCAGCAGATTCACTGCATATTCAAAATAGTTGTTTTCCTGTTTATTATCAATTCCATATTGCAGGAACTTTTTAAATTCAGAAAGCACATTTTTATTAAACTTACCAATTCCGATAAATTCTCCTGCACATTTCTCGATTTCAAGCTGTTTACCAATCTCCAGGATTCGATTCTCTTTATCTACTATCATTTTCACTTCTTCTTCTGCACAGGATTTTGTTTCTAATAAAAGCTGAGAATACTCTGATTCTCCTGAAATTTTTTCCAGAAGATTTTTTCCGAAAATAACATCTGCATTAAAATAGATAAAATCTTCTGTGAAAAGGTCGCGACAAAGCCACAACGAATATAATGTATTGGTTTTATCATAAATTGGATTTGTGATAAAAGCAACATTTGCACGATTGATTTTTTCCAAAATATGAGCTTTCAAAATATCCTTTTTATAACCCAGAACAATTACGAATTTTGTGATTCCAACTTTTTTACAGCTTTCAATTTGATGATGAATAATAGATCTTTCTCCGATTTGTATCATACTTTTTGGAATATCACCTGCTACTTTCTGAAGTCTTTTACCGATTCCTGCTGCTAAAATTATTGCTTTCATTTTTTCCTTTTATCCAAATTTATTTGCGTTTATCTTTCAAAGATAATAATTTAGTCAACGATTTTTTATTTGTTGACAACATCACATTCTTGACAACGAAATAAACTATAATTTAATAGTAATATAAATTTTGGGAGAGCAAGATGATAATCGACTCACGTTACAAAGTAATTGAAGAACTTTTAGTTGGCTTGTGGGCAACACTTTACAAAGTAAGAGATATCCGCACAAATAAATTCTATTCTTTAAGATTATTTCATACATTGGATGCAAAGAGTTTATACGAAAAATTTTCTGCAGAAAATATGCATCATGTCACAAAAATACGACATCCGAACCTGCTTCACGTATTGGATTTTGGGAATTTCGGAAAACACATCTATTATTTGAGTGAAAATTTTGAAGGTAAAACAATGATAGATTTCAAATTCAAATCTTCAAATCTTGAATTTCTTTGTGATATTGTCGTTCAGATTTGTTATGCTTTGAATGCACTTCATTCACAAAAGATTATTCATCAGGACCTCAAACCGAGAAATGTGATTTACAAAATCAAAAACAACAAACCGGAAGTAAAAGTTACAGGTTATGGTTTCACCAAAATAGACATCGTCAAAAGTCAGCAAAAAGTAAGCGGAACCCTGCCCTACATCGCTCCAGAGATATATCTCGGAAAAGGAGCAGTTCCTCAAAGTGATTTCTATTCTCTGGGTGTTATTCTTTATAAAATCACTACTGGTACTTTGCCTTACACGATTGAACAAATATCAGATTTTATGGTTGGTCGTCAGATTAATCTTTTCCCAAAATTTCCTAGGGAACTAAATGAGGAAATTCCCTCCGGATTAGAAAAACTGATTTTAAAATTATTAGAAAAAAATCCTGAAGACAGGTTCTTAAATATTGAGAATATTATATCTTATATTAATCAGATTCAATTCAAAAAATATCCATTTTCCAGGAAACAATCGATTGTAAACAATATAAAATTCAGCGATTATATTGTTCGTGAGGATTATTCACATCAACTGTTGGATTACATTCCCATTATTTCCGAGGGCAATGGAAAACTGATAACTTTGATTGCAGGAAGAGGAGCTGGTAAAAACAATGTTCTGTCTCTTTTTCGTTATCATTTGCTTACAGATGAATATCATGTTTTCAATTATGAATGCAGTTCCCATCACAAAGATCCTTTTTTTGCTTTAATTAAAGAGTTTTACAGTTCAGTTGAAAACAACGAAAAATTAGCTTCCGATTTGTCAATGATTTCTGATAAACTAAAAAAGTATATTTTTGGTTCTGAAGAAATGGCAGCTATGATGGATGAAAGTGATGAGGAACTCATCCTCGATTTTGAAACTGCTGCAAATTTTGTATTTCATCTTTCCGAAGATAAACCTTTGATTTTTATGATTCGATATGCGGAATTAATTACAGATGAGGTTATCGAATTTGTTAATTTTCTCTCCAAAGAGATGATTAATAAACGCATTTTGATGATTCTAAGTATTAATGATCCCGGCAAATTAGGAGACTTGAAATATCCTGTTCAGATGAAAATGGAACCTCTGGATATTGAGCAGACAAAAAACTATGTTGAACGATTGCTCAAACAAACTCCGCCAGATGATTTTCTGCAAAAGTTGTGTGAACGAGCTTTTGGTAATCCTTTTTTTATCGAAAGGATTCTCATGGATTTAACTAATAGAAGAATAATCTGGAAGAAAAACAAATTCAAATTTGATTATGATTTGGATAAATATCAGCTTCCTGAAATACTGATTACAATCTTAAAAGAAAAAAGAAGTCATCTTTCAAAGCCAAATTATCTTCTCTTCAAAAAATTATCAGCAGTTTACACTCCGCTCTCAAAGGATTTAGCTTGTTTCATTTTGGATATTTCCGATAAAGAATTGTTCTTTCTTATGAGAGATGGCTTGAATAATGAAATTTTAAAGAAAAAAGATGAATATTTTTATTTTGCCTTCCAGGAAATTCAGCAGTGGTTTCAGGTGGAATGCTCTCAAAAAGAAAAAAAAACGATTTCGAAAAATGTTATAAAATACTTTACGGATAAGAATATAACTCAAATTCCAATAATGCAGGGAATAATTAAACAGGCAGAGCTGACAGAAAATATTAGTACCATCCGTAAATTCAGATTAATGTTGGTAAAACTTTACGCAGATAGGGGAGAGCAAGAAAAAGCATTTGATGAAATATGTAAAATAATAGAACTGGATTTTTCGGATAAAATCAAATTATCTGAAATGAAAATTCGAGAAGATTTGGCTTTAATAATACAAAAGTCGGACTGGACAACTGCTGATAAAATTCCATTAAAACTTCGAGACAATATTTTTAAAATGCCGGATATTTCAGAAAAACACTTACTTCTGGGAATGTTCTATTATGAACTGGAAAAATTCAAAATTGCTCAGTCGAGATTGGAAAGAGCATATAAAATCGCTGTAAATAAAAACCAAAAAATCATGGCTTTATTACAACTGGGTAGAACTTATTATTCCGAGAAAAAAAATAAGGAACTTGAAAAGTGTTTAAATGAATTGGGAAATTATGAGTTAACAGATTATTTTGAAATTCAGTTTAAGGGATTGAAAAGTTTATTCCTATTCTCTACTGGAAAAGTAACAGAAGCAATAAACTTGATCGAGGATTATCTTCCAGAAATAAAATCTATTAACGACCCTAATTTCTTTATCAAATTGGGAGAATTACATAACTATTTAGCTGTGTTTTATCATAAACAAAAACAATTAAATGAAGCTGATAAGAACTTTCAAATAACCAGAAGAATCTGGGAAAAGGTTAATTATAAACAAAAATTAGGAAAAATTTATAACAATATCGGAGATGTAGCTCTAGCAAAAGGTGACACAAAAACAGCTTTGGAATATTTTCAAAAAGCTCTTGAAATAAGTGAACAGGTGAATAGTAAATCCAGCATAATTCACAGCCTTCTGAATTATGGTGAAGCTTATATAAAACTTGGGCAATTCAATCTGTCTGAACAGTATTTGACAAAAGCTTTGAACAGAACTCTGGAAACAGAAAACAAACACTTTATGAATTCCATTATTAATAATCTGGCGATTGCAAAAAGCAGAATCCACAATTTCAATTATTATTTCAGTTTTATAAAAGAGAATGTTCCCGAATTAATAGAGGGAAAAATCGAACAGGTTAATCCTCTTATTAAGACTTATTTTTACTTTCTATTTAATATTGGTGATTTTGATAAAATTAAACGCCTGACTTATCAATACAAAGATATTTTCCTGGAAGCCAAAGAATACGAATTTTACTATCAGATGTTGGGAAATCTTCATTTGAAACGAGAAGAATTTAATAAAGCAGTTGAGATAATTGAGCAGGCATTTAAATATACTCAGCAAACCCAGAGTGTTTATGCACAAGCAATCAATTATATTCGGTTCACAGAATGTTATATCGGTCTTGGTGATTACGAAAAAGCTCTTGAAATGTCTCAGAAGGCGCAAATTCTTTGTGAAAAGAATAATTTTGTTTATTGGCAGAAAGTTCTTCAGGTTCGTCAGGTCAGAGTGCAACTTCTGGATGAAAAGATAAACCTGCGAAAACTGATTCGTGAACTATTAGAAATTTTGGGATTTGTTCATAATCAAAATATGTTCCTTTTGGAAATTGAAGTTTATGAAATTCTTACTCAGATTTATGCAAATCTGAAAGCAGAAAAGAGAGCTGGATTTTATTTTAGAAAATATAAAGAAAAATTAAAAAACTCTGTGATTGAGCTTCCTGAAAATGAAAAAGAAATATACTTGAATAAAAGTTTATTTTACCTGGATGATTATCTCAAATTAGATACAATAAAAATTGTTCCAAGATTAGATGAAGACGTTGAAAACTGGCAGGAAGAAATTTATGACATCCTGAAATTAAAAGAAATTAACCGTATTAAATTCTTTATCGATAAAAAAATTCAGAAACTATTTTCTCCCTTCTTTTCTGCTATTGTTTTAACAGATGAAATCAAAAATAAATCAAAACCATTTTTTGCTGTGAACATTAATGAGAAAAAATTATATTCTGCAAGATACCTGGAAAATATGGATAAATGCATTGAAACTAATAAAATTCTGCTAAGGAAGATAGGATATGCACACGTCGTTTTTGTTCCGCTGCGCATCAAAGCTGCAAAAGTGGGATGTCTGATAATCGCAGATAAAGGTGAACTGGATTTCCAGAAAGCTGAAATTGAAATCCTGAAAATTTTGCATTTTCATCTTACTTCGATTTTGCTGCGAATAAAAGAATTTGATACTCTAAACAAGAAAATGGAACTGATGACAAAACTGATTAATATCACTCAGAAGTTCTTCTCGATTTTGGATATTGAAAAACTGGAGCAGGAAATGGTTATTTTTGCACTCGATTTTGTGGGAGCAAGTCGAGGTTTCCTGATTAAAAAGGATAAATTTGAAAACTATGTTTTCAAGGTTGCTTTGGATGATTCTAAACACATTTTAGATAAATTTACTTTTATCAGTAAAGGCGTGTTGAGTGAAATCCAGAAGAATAAACAACCGATATTTTTGCAAAATGCCAGAAATGAAATTGATTTTGAAGAATATCTCGATTTTGGTGCGGAATTTCTTTCCGTCTATTGTGCTCCGATAATGGTTGAAAATGAGGTTCACGGCTTTTTGTATCTCGATAATTTTAATGCTCCTAAAAATCAGATGGAAATAAAACCGGAATTTATGAAATTACTCCTCACCCAGATTTCCGTAGCAATTAAAAATGCTAATCAATATGAGGTTTTAAGAAAGAAAAATTATGAGATAGATACTTTAAACAGATTGAAAAATGATTTTATAAATATTGTTTCACACGAGTTTAAAACTCCTCTTGTTTCCCTCAAAGGTAATGTGAACCGATTGAAAAAATCTAAAATTGCCAAAACAGAAATGGAAACTATCAAAAAAATTGATAACAGCCTGGAAAGGCTTAATATGATTGAAGAAGATATTATTAACTTTAATAAGTACAAA
>Ga0208648_1002234_pt1 | contig 13860 bp, 11 predicted proteins | sample AntAceMetag02UKL_FD_184772 | JGI IMG/M metagenome (GOLD analysis project Ga0208648, IMG submission 184772) | Saline lake microbial communities from Ace Lake, Antarctica - Antarctic Ace Lake Metagenome 02UKL (SPAdes) (version 2) | ecosystem: Environmental > Aquatic > Non-marine Saline and...
AAATAATTTAAAAACAATTTCCAATACGACAATATTTCGTATATTTCTATTCACAACACAACCGCAGCGAACACCTAAGCGGTTCTGCGCTCTCAGCCGATGCCCTGGATGTATCGTCCATCTCCTGTGCAGACCAGATCAGGCGGCAGATGTAGAAGTTACCGACTTTTTGATAGTGTATCATTCCGGCCAGGGCGCTGGCAGACTTATCCACAATGACACTGATGTGATGTCTGTGATCTCCCAGTTTGATGATGGAGCCGGTGCAGCCGAGCACCTGTTTTGCCGACACCAGAAATGATACCGCGTCTCCATGATTGACCGGTTCAGCCATTTTGAAACATTCAAGGTCATATCCGCCATTATGGGTTGCGTAAAACAGATTTGGCTGAGAAAAGGCTTCGGGGTTTATGGTGATATAGCCGAGGCGCAGGGAACCGGCCATCGGCTTTGACCAGTTCAGTTGATAATCAATATCAACATAAGGCCGGTCTCCATGGCCATTAATGTGGAATGTCTTATATAACTTCCCGCAGTCCAGCAAAATTTCGGTTTGTACCCTGACCGATTCCGTGGCTTGTTCATAAGCAACTGTAATCTTTTCTGCTGGTTCAAGATCAGTGATCCGGCGATAGCCCGGCGATTCCAACACGAGATGCCCGGTGTAATAATCCGCTCCCCAATTAATATCGTCGTAATAACCGTGCTGCAATGTGCCGCACAGCCAATCTTCGGAGATATCTTTGAACCACAGGGCGTCAATCGCCAGCCCGCGTCGGCAGTTCAAGCGTATCTTAATCTCGTCAGTTTCAATGGTCAGATAAGATTCATTTCGCGTGACATGCACATTGGGCGGCATTTCAGACAACGAATCATTGTCCTGTGCTCCTGTTTGAATTAACTGACTTTGACAGGGCTTTTCTTGAGTGGATAAACGGGATTTACTGGATTCATGCTCTTTATTTATCCTGTCCATCTTTTTAATCCTGTCTAAATAAGCCTTCCATCGTTTCTCAGTAATATGCGTCCGGAAATCGCTGCTCCACAGATAGCACAATTCCCGCCAGTCATCATCATTTGACGCGGGGTTTGCCTTAAGAGACTCACAAATCCGCCAACAGGCTGTATTAATGCCCATGTCATCGCGCCCGGTAACCGCCCAGCGCGTGATGTTGTATTTTTCTTGCTTCTTTACTGGAATGGGCTGTTCAGAAGATTCCAGATGCAACCTGTTCCCGGCTTCCGGCAGTTCCAAAAGATCGAACGCCTGACTCGGACGTATGAGGCAAAAACGATTATCACTCAACAATGCCTCAAAAAACCTGTCAATACGATTCCATTCACCGTCTTCATGCAATGATGCTTCTGTATGATAACGGCCGGGCCGAAAATCAAAGATCTCCACATCATTGCCATAGAGAGAAAAGGAGCGTGGTTTATCTGACAAATGTCCGCATAGATATTCCAAGTATTCATCCAGCTCCATTTCCCCGTGGGCATACCGCTGCAATTTCTGAAAAGCAATGGCATTGTTCCAGATAATGGGGATTTTCTCGCCGTGCTGCCCGCATGCGATCTGGGGAAGGTATCGCCATTCGGGATTCCACTCCGAGTGACATCGATAAGGATTATCCCATTCCATGGCAATGGCGCGATAACCGGCATCTATATAATGTTGCACCAGACCGGCAGAGTAGGCTTGTTCATTAACCAGCGCAATATCGGGTCTAAAGCCCAGAATTTGCTCATACACTTGATGTCCATGGCGGAGGTTTGCCGCATTCACTTCGGCAGGAACAAGCGGGCCAATGACCTGAGAATAACCGCTACCTACAAACTCACAATTCCCTTCTGTCACCAATCGCCTCAATTCATCAACCCGGGCAGGATCAATAGCCGCAATCGTCTCAAGCGTATTCCCTGTGGCCTCGATGCCGAACGGCAGATCATACTTGCGTGCCAGATGCAACAAGGGCCAGTAGCAACGCCGGATAACCTCCGGCCGTTGTTCTTCCTCGATTGAGGAATACGCTATATTTAAATGGAAGATGGTATAAAGTTGAAGCATTGATTTCTATTTATGAGGATGTGAGATCGGAATTGGGAAACTTTTAAGGCGACCAGCTTAATGTTTTGTATAACTCAAATTATCGAATTTACTGGGATCACCTGAGACCCACCTGCCATTGATTTTAAACTTAATATTTTGGTAAACTTTATCAATGTTTCTTTGCACAGCTTTTCTGTTTTTGCCGACAATTACCGCAACGCCTACTCTTTGGCCGTGATGAGTTATCTCTGGAACAGTATCACCAATCTCGTAAAACATTTTCAGCTTTTTCACAGCCTTTATTTTTCGTATACTTTCCATACCTTCTATATCTTCAAGTTTTCCCGGTGGCAAAAAGAAATAACGATTTGCAACAGCACTTTCCCACTTTGGCAACATATCATCCCAATTCGGTTCCTCTCCTATGGCAATTTTCAAGACAGCCTTTACGTAGTTGACGCCAATTCCCAAAGGAACAAGACTTTCTGAAAAATCACCGCCGCTCAGTCTTGCTGCCATTTCGATTATCATCGGACCTTTTTCGGGATGTATAACAACATCACCTTTTGCCACACCACGTTGAATTCCTAACGCTCTGGCTGCATTTTCTACCAAATTACATACTGTCCTATGCATTGCGTGGTTTACAAGCGAGGGGACCCAACCACCGTTTTCCATGATCTGTGGCCAAAATACATCCATACCCCCATAAACACGGTCTGCAAATCCCGGTGTCATTGATCGTTTCTCAGTAAGCACACTTTCTGTGCTTATTTGTAGACCAGGAACATACTCCTCCAAAATAACTTTGCCATTTTTCGAACAAATCAGAGCATTTTTAAAAGCATCCTTCACTTCTTCAACCTGTGATATAATTCTTACCCCTCGTGATCCTGCGCGATCAGTAGGCTTAATGACAACGCTACTGCAATTCCAATCTTTCCAACAATTCATCACATCTTCAGATGATTTCACCAATGCAAATTTAGGTACAGGAATTCCTTTTTTAACAAATCGACACTTCATTTCATACTTGTCGGTTGCCCACTTCCCTGTTTGCCCACTAAGGCCTATCCAGTTAAATTCTTTTGCAATGGCAGACACGATATGTGGAACATCACTGCCCATAACTGTTACGCCACAAACATTTACCCCTTGTTTTTTCAATTGATGGGCGTAATCAACGACCGCAGGTATGTTACTGAAATCTATTGGAGCTGAATATGTGCCTAAAGATAAGCCAGGAGCAGTCTTACTAGCATCAATAACCGCCGTCTCTAAACCTAATTTATTAGCTGTTTTGATTATAAACAATTGGTCAGTGCTGCCACCAAGAAGCAATACGCATTTTTTTGGCTTCAGAATAATTCCACCCATCGCTTTTTAATACTTTGCAATATCGAATCGGCATCAATTTTTGTTTCTTTACACAGTTCATCTTTGTTACCTGGACCGACAAAGCTTCTTTCTATACCGCTACGTAGCAATTTGCACGGCAATTCATTATCAACGATCAATTCCGCAATGCTGCTACCAAAACCGCAGTTGAGTACGTTTTCTTCAGTTGTTACGACATGTTTGATTGACTTCAACAATGATAATAACTGATCTGAAGGGAGCGGATTTATCCATCTAACGTTGACAAGTCCAAAGTCTATTTTTTCAATAGACAATAATTTTCTTAGTTCAATTGCCGATCCCAGCGTGTTGCCCACAGATAAAATATAACCCGTTCTGCTTTGAAATATTATTTCTACACCTTCGAGATTTGGTTCTATTGGTTGATACGCCTCTTCATTGTCTCTTACTCCTTCATAGGGATACAAAATCAGCATAGGGCCATTAGGGGATATACCTCGCATTTCTATAATCTTATCCAGTTCATGGCTTGTTCCAGGATAAAATATTTTAAGATTAGGAACAGATTTCAAATAAGACAAGTCATATATGCCGTGGTGCGTGTGGCTGTCGAAACCCGCAAAACCCGACCTTACGCCAAGAATAGTAACCGGCAAGTTCATAAAGGAAACATCATGTATTATTTGGTCGAAGGCTCTTTGCATAAAAGTGGACTGATAGCACACAAACGGTTTCAGCCCGCTCAAGGCTAAGCCAACGGCCAAGCCTATTGCGTGCTGCTCTGCCATACCTACGTCAATGGTTCGTTCTGGATGAATTTCATAACAAGAATCGAGTCCGGAAGCATAGGGCGTAGAAGGCGTAATAGCCACAATATCAGGGTCTCTTCCCATGAGTTCACACAGTTTATCGCCTGCGACAGTCGCATATGTTTTACCAATTGGAACAGGTGACGATCCTTCACCGGTAATGGGATCGAACGGCATAGAAAAGTGCATTTTATATTTATGATTTTTGGCAATTTCTAAACCCTTACCCTTTTCAGTCTTTACATGAACAATAACTGAATTATCTTGAGATAGATTTTTGGAAATCTGAAATGCATCCACAAGACTTCCTATGTCATGCCCATCTCCGACACAAAGATACTTATAGCCCAGTCCTTCGAAATAGTTTTTCGATTTTTCTTTCCACTCTAACCCGGAAAACATATTTTTTATCCCGCCCACATTAACGGGGATGGACATACCATTATCATTGATTGCGATAATCATAGGCAAGCTTCGTTCTACGACATAGTTCAAAGCTTCAGCGGACATGCCTTCAACAAGGGCACCATCTCCCACAACTGCCACGATGTTCTCTCTAGTTTTTTTAACGGTCTTTTTCAGTGCCATACCACTCGCGATTGAGATAGCGGTGCCTGCGTGAGAAGCGTCAATTAAATCATATTTACTTTCACTACGAGTTAAAAATCTTGACATTCCCAAAGGTTGATTAAGTGTATTAAAAAGATTTTTCCGGCCGGTAATAAGCTTATGGGTATAGCCTTGATGCCCGGTATCAAAAATGATTTTATCCGGAGGCATAGAAAATACGTAATGCAAGGCAACAGTTAGTTCAATTACGCCTAAGTTGGTTCCAATATGCCCCCCCGTTGTTGAAATCGTGTCAATCAAAAAACTCCTAATCTCGTTAGAAAGCACGGTGAGTTCATCTATGGTTAATCCTTTTAAATCTTCGGGAGAACTAACTTTATCTAGATATTCTTCTTTCATATTTCCTCCACAATCAAAAATGCATTCCACCATTGACGTTTAGTACATGCCCGGTGATATATGATGCCTTGTTGGACAACAGGAATACTACCGCATCGGCAACCTCTTCAGACATTCCCAATCTTTTCATTGGTATTTTAGACTGGATCTCTTTTTGCATTTCCACCAAAATTTCTTCAGAAAAAATTCCCGTTTCAATCCAGCCGGGAGAAACGGCATTTACTCTTATACCCATGGTGGCGCCGATTCGAGCCATAGATTGGGTAAAGCAAATAAGCGCTGCCTTTGATGCTGCATAATCAGGCGCCTTTGGGCCGCCCGTTTGACCTCCTATGGATACAATATTAACTATGGCGGGTTCCTGTTGTTTTGCCATTATTGGCATAATTTTTTGACATAGAAAAAAAGGACCTTTTAGGTTTGTTGCTAAGGTATAATCCCACTGCTCTTCAGTAAGTTTAAAAAAATTACCCTGTTTTAGTACACCAGCATTATTTACGAGAAACGAGATACTGTCTCCCCACTTTTCCGTTGAAGATGTAACTAATTCTTTGATGTCGTCTCTTTTAGACACGTCGGATTTCATAATCAAATAGTTCTTTTCGGCAATTCCTAACTTCTCGAAATCCAGCCTTGCAACCTTGGCACTCTGTTCATCACGGGCATAGCTTATAGCAACGTAGCACCCTATTGATAGTAGAGCGCGGGATATCGCTTTCCCTATACCGCGTGTGCCTCCCGTTACCAAAGCAATTTTACCATTAAAATAATTGTCAATCATGAGCACCTATCTTCAGTAAATTATTGATTTTTTCTCTTGATTTCTCCCAAGCCCAGGCCAATCCAACAATCTCATCATTATTTTTGACAATTTTGGCTCTTTCCCCATCTTTAACATATAAGCCGATTATATTTGTCAATTGTTCTTTTTCAAAATCATTAAAAATCGTTTTCCAACCCCCAATCACATTGGTAGCATTTTCAATTGGAATAAAAACGGTCGATTTTCCTTTATAAATCCAATTCAATAATTGATATAAGGGATTTACATTTTTCAGAAATCCCATAACATTTGAAGTGAAAACATCTCCATGAAATCTCGGCGAGATTTCATACACATAGCACTTATCATTACCGAAAACGCCATCTGCCTTAACTGGGCCCCAGTTAATACCCATTGATCGTGCCCCTTTTCCAAGCAAACCATATAATTCCTGCCTTTGAAGGGAAGCAAGTTTTGACGGAAAATAGCCGTGATGAGGTACGCAATATGGGAAAGGTGTAAAGAACCGGTCTCCTATACCACATGGGTAAAAGATATCATCCCAGAACAATCCATTTACATCATGATGGCTACCCTCGATAAACTGTTCGGCGATAATATGGCCCGTATTGGCATATTTCCCCGCTTCCTGAAAATATAGAGCCGCTTCTCTCTCATTGTTTGCAAGGCTTACACCCTGGCTGCCGGAAGATGACGTCGGTTTAATAATTAAAGGCCAACCCAGTTCCTTACCTGCTGCAACAATCTCTTGCTCAGAGCTAACTATTTTAGATAAAGGATAATTAATACTATCAGAATCAGACCAACATTTTTTCATAAGATTTTTATCTAATCCGTTAATAACGGCACTGAGAGGGGCGTGTGGTATATCCAAGACGTCATGTATTACAGCCGCAGTTAACAGCCCAAAATCACTTCCACAATAACAATATCGAATATTTAATTTATCGTTATAGTTTGTTGCCCAAGTTGTTAAACTTCTGATATCTGTTGAATCGAAATTAATTTTAACATCCGCAAGTGCTAATCCGGGGGATTGGAGATTTCTGTCATTCACAATAACATTAAAGCCTATCTCTTTAGCCCATTTAATAATTGGAATTCCTAACGGACCCCCACCAAGAAATAAAATGGATTTCATTTTGTTACCTTTCAATTTCTAATGCTTTTTAACCACTCTTCATGGCGTGGCATTTTCATTAAACAAATCTTCGATTTATTAATCAAAAAATTCAAACGATTCAGATTTGCTAACAAGTCTCCCTCTTGAAGATAAAAAGCATCGCCACAAATCATAGCGTTTTGAATCAACTCATCAACAAATTGACTGACATTATATATCAAACATGTAGGAATTGTTTCGGAGTTTACATGAAGAATATTATTACCAATAGCCACTTCCAATGCCATATCGAAAAAGTTAAAATCTGGAAAAGCAGCAGGAAACAATACGTCGGCAATCAGATCTCCGCCCAAATCACCATGCATTTCTATAAGATATGGATTCCCTGAAAAATCAATCCGAAAAGATAAAATTATCAAGGCATTGATATCGCAGAAATTTTGGCTAAATGTTTTGATCGCGTTTGTTACCCCTGATGATATATTACTTCCTTCAATAACAGAAGGCACACTTACCCCAATCCCCTTGATAAGACTATCCGCGCTTAACCCTATTAGCTCATCCCAGTAAATTACAATTTTCGTTTCGCCATGCCTTGATAAAAAAAGTACGCTTACATCAACACCATCAATATATTCTTCTACTTCGGCAAACCCATTGCCGGATGATTGAATGGCTGATCGTACGGCTGATTCCAAATCGGAAAAATTCCAAACTACTCTGACATCTTTTTTCCCAATCAAGGGCAAATCGGGTTTGACAATCAAAGGCATTGGAAAATTCGGATCAAGCTCTTTTAGTTGAGAAATCTTTTGTCCTTTGGGCATTAAAATACCATGGCTTTCACAAAATTCTCTTAGCTTTGATTTCTCTGTTGTCAGTGGAACAATTTCTTTACTTAATCCGGAAAGGTGAAATTCCTCTGCTATTGCAGCAGCTGTATTTAGCGCAGGTCCGGATGTCCGGGCTACAAGGCCACAAAAATGGTGTTCCTTTTCTATGGAATGTAATGCATTTAAAACATTCTCTGTGTCATAAGTACTTTCTATGATTTTTTCATCGGCCACCGAAAATCCAGGTGCTTCGGGATTACGATCAATGGCAATAACTTTGTAGCCTGCTTCTTTCGCTACTTTTATTAAAGGTAACTGAGAAACTCCAGCAGCTAAACAAATAATTGAATTATTCCTCATAGCATCTAATAATCATGACATTATTCTTATTATATTTTTTAATTGTTTGAAAAATTTCCTCTTCATAATCATGTGAGGAAATCAGTATTGCATCTACGTTGAGATTTGGAATGTGCTCAGGCGGGTAAACAGACCATTGCTGGAATTTGGTAAAAGTTTTCTTTGGGTCGGAATCAATAAGACATTGGACTATATCTGATATCTCAAAGGCATCCAGAAGGAAACGCGTATGCAGTCCAGCTCCATAAATTGCAATCTTCTTATCTTGGTGATGTAATTGATTCAGTTTGCACTCAATATTATCAGCGATTTTTGATATCATTAAGTTTCTTTCTCTTTTATAATTCTCAATCACAGGCACAAGTTCATCTTTATCCCCTGCATGCATTAAAAATTTTGAATTTTGTCTGTCAGACTTTTGTGCAACACATCTTATATTTCTTACGCTAACATTAGAATCGTACACTACATTATAAAAACCGCATTTATTTAACATTTGCGATAAAGTCCGCTTAGTAAAATGAGAAAGATGTTCAAAAGAAAAAAACTCGGCTATTTGGGCTTCTGGTTTTGTTGAATCAGGTACTTCAACGAAAAGATAGCCCTTGTCTCTCAAAAGTTTATTGATTTTTCTTAAACATTTTATCGGATCCACGAAATGTTCTAACGCACTGATACAGCTTATGGCTTCAAATTCAATTTTAGGACTAAAATCTTGTATGGTTGTTGAAAATATATTAGTATTATATTTTGGTGTTCTTAGAGGTGCAGCTGAAGGTTCTAACCCACATTTTTTCCAAGAATATAAATCTAAAATTCCCAACATCTTTCCTTGACCACAAGCAATATCCAAAAAGTTCCCAGGTGTCACGTTTGTTAGGTGACGTTCAATGAAACTTTTTCTTTCGCTGTTCAACTTTCCGTGGCGAGAGTCACTGTAAGATTCATGATAAACATCACCTGATGAATTTTTACAATAATGGGCTTTCAATACGTCATCTTTAAGACTTGGATTCATATACATAAAGCCACATTTTACACAGATCACATTCGTAATTTTGACGCGTCCGATATCATCATCAATGTAGTGGATACGGGAATAAGCTTCTTTATAGTTTTTTGAACCACATAAAGGGCACTTTATATATTCAAAATCACCTTGATTGGGGGGTTGATTCATTGGCAATATAATATCCTTTGGATACCGATTGATATGTTTAGCAAAAACTCTTTTCTCTTTTGAAAAGCAACTATACTCTCCTTCCTATGACCGTTATTTCACGTCCAAGACCTATCTCTGAAAGCTTGTTATAAATTTTCCGTTTCAGGTTTCTATTGCCCGATTTTTCCATAGCTCGATCAAATTTTTTCCGTTTATGATGAATTTCTCGACCAATCTGACTATTGCCAATATAGTCATCTCCCATTAGAATAAATAATTCCAAAGGAAAACTGGAAGTAGTGTATATGGTTTTAAATCCAACTTTCTTCATTAACCTGGGAAGAGATTTACAATCAAAATAATTAAGATGCTCTTTTGGTACAACCCACCAAGGATCTTTTTTCAGATATGTTACAACAACTTTCTGAAGTGGATTATAATCATTAGGAACTGTAATGCAAATCAGTCCTGCAGGCTTCAAAATTTCATATGCAAGCATAAGAAATTGATGCGGATCAGGAATATGCTCCAAGACGTTGTTCATATGAATCACATTGAATTCTCCAAAATTTTGGTAATTCTTGATTGAAAATAACTCATTGAAAATATTTAAACCTAATTTTTCTCTGGAAAACTGATATGCAGACTTACCGGGTTCAATTCCCGTAACATCCCATCCGCGTTCTTTCCCAACTTTCAAAAAATACCCAGGGCCTGAGCCAATATCGAGTATTCTTTTGGGGGAATGCTCAGCCAATTGCTGTTCCAAAAAATCATATTTTTCGTTATTCTCAATAGACCACCATTCCAAATCCTGCGTATGCAATTCAATATAATTTTCTTTCCCTTGATAGAATTCTTCTTCATAGAACTTGGCATGTTGCTTTTCATCGCGGAGGGGAATGACATGAGCAAAACCACAAACCTCACATTCAATAACATCAAAACCCTTGACGGTATCCAATACAGGTCCTGTATGATTTTGCCACTTTTTTATTTCATTCATTTCCGGTCTCGTACCTTTCTATCATTAGACGGGAAATTTTTGCCACCGCTTGTCCATCAATATATTTTATGGCGTTGGTTGTTAATTCCGATAGTAATGATTTATTGTTTATTACATTACTGATTTGAGCTGCTATCATCTCTGTGTTTACATGTGTAAACACACCTAGTGAAATTGCCATCCCCTTCTCCACCAAAGCTGATGCAGACTCAGCATGGTCTTCAGTTAAACATAGATAGATTGCAGGTACTCCCATTGCAGCGAGTTCATAGGCCGTAACACCGAATGAAGCTATTGCAAGATCGCTTTGTGACATTAATTCTGCCATGTTTTGAACATTTTCACGCACGTCAAAATGATGTTTAGAATTAGACAGCAAATTATCAAGTTCTTCCTTATGCTGAAATCCAGCACCTAAAACTACAACGGCCTCAAAATCTTCATCAAGCAGTTCCAATGCCTCTACCGCCTTAATTGTCATGTCTTGTGGATCGCTGCCGCCCATTGTAATTAGAAGTTTAAATTTTGAATTTTGAATGCTGAATGCTGATTTTCTTTTTTGAATGTTGGTATTTTGAGCAAATGCTTTGCGGAGGATTACCCATTCCCAACCCACGTAGAATTTTCCGGTGAAGCCGGTCCAATCTATTTGTTTTACTTGGGGCACCGGCGGATAAAATGCCAAGTCCGCTTCAAGTCGCTTATCCTCGGGATCATCGATGGTAATAATCAAAATCCCGTTCTTCCGCAATTCTTTGACAACCGCTTTAGATAACCCATCCCGTACGTCTAACACAATCGCTTGGGCATCTACTTTTCTAACGCATTCGTTGAGCCATTCTCTATAATTAAATGATTGGTCGGTCTCCTGAAAAGTAAGCACTTGGTAGCCTTTTCCCTCTGCCATTTGAATTCCAAGTGGGCCTGTACGCATGGCAAAAGTAATACGGCAATTGTGAACATCATGGAATTCGTCCGCGAGGGCGAGGCAGCGTACGATATGGCCGAGGCCGATCTCGGGGCTGCCGTCACACCTGATTAGCACATTCACAACTCACTCCATTTATAGACACCCGCTTTGGGTATTTTCGCCCACAGACTCCTTTTTTCTTCCAGTTCAACATTTAATCTCTTATGAAATACATTTTTGTTAACATTGGCAACATCCGGATGGCTATCCAGCCATCTTAAAGCATCTAATAAATCAATCGGTTTTGAACTATACAGGTCATCATAAAGAGTTTTAATTAATCGGTAATCATTTTCTTCATCAACTGTTAATCTGTATTTGTTGACACATAAGTCTTCAGGTATTTTCATTTCCACTACTCTGAACTCAGTTGGGTTTTCTGCAAGGTGTTTGGATCCTACATGCTCAGAATCTTCGGGATCAATTGATTTATCATTAATATAAAACAGAGATCGTGATGACTGTACTCCCTGCCCCTCAAGACTGGCACACGAACGTTTTGACCATATTACATCACCATCAAACTCATATAGCGCCATGATTTGCTGATCAATAAAAACTGGACAAATCAATGGACAATCCCCGGTGATCCGGACAAAATAAGGATGTGGGTCCTTTTCTAATACTTCTAAAAACCGACTTAAAACATTGTTCAAGTCTCCCCTAAAAACATTAAGATCATTCTCTTCACAGAAAAGGGCAAGAGGATCATCTGACTTTTCGGTCGATGTCGCTATGATAACCTTATCGACAAATTGACACTTTAAGGCGCGCTGATAAATATGCCATATCATGGCTTTGCCTGCCAGCGGCTTTAAGACCTTACCGGGCAACCTGGATGAAGACATCCTGGCCTGAATAATAGCTATTGCAGGTTTTTTCATTTTGAGAAAGACAGCCTTGTTCTTTTCATGGGTCTCAGACCATCCGCCGGATCAGTGCGCCAGTCGCGGTCTGGAAGCTCTGAAGGCGACGGTGTTTTTTCTCCCGTTCCGTCGGCCTGAAAGCCTGATCGCACAATTTCGATCACTGTTTTTATCTCGTCAGGCAGCCAGCAATGGCCTGTTTTGTATTCCTCACCCTTGCCATCCAGATCAAGGTGAAATTCAATCATCTCCGCGCCCCAGCGGTGGATTGCACTGTAGATGACGCCAGGGGTTACGCTGTGGTCGGACCAGCCGAAATGAATTTTGAATTTTGAATTTTGAATTTTGAATTGGTCTCGAATGGTTTCGATGGCGGCGAGGTTGCATTCGTTTACTGGTGTTGGATAGCCTGATACGCAGTGGAGAATTGTCAGATTTTCGCAGCCAGCTTTGACAATTACCTCTACCGCAGATTTTACTTCGTCGAGGGTGGCCATGCCTGTTGAGATGACAACCGGCTTTTTGGTTTTTGCACAGGCAATTAATAGATCATTCCAGAGGAGTTCGTAAGAAGCAATTTTGTAAAAATCCACGTGTGGCAAAAGCTCTTCAACCGCTTTGAGATAGAATGGGGTACAGGCAAATTGAATGCCTGTTTTACTGCAGCGATCTGCCAGAGCTGGCAAAAATTCAACCGGCAACTCCCACGCCTTGCGCTGACGATGCTCTTCACTTTTAGACAGAATTTCAGGTGCGAAGAGTTCTTCGATCTTAAAAAGCTGAAATTTCACAGCGTCGCAACCGATTTCAACAGCTTTGTCTATGAAGGCAAAACAACGGTCGATATCCTGATTGTGGTTGCTGGATACCTCGGCTATAAATTTTACTTTATCGTCGATTATTTGCTTCACTGTATTTATCCTTGAAAAAAATCTTTTACAGTTTTTACGATATATTCGGTTCCTGAATCTTTTAACGCAGGAAACATCGGAAGTACAAGGCATTTCTCGAAATATGCTTCGGCTTTGGGAAAATCCCCTTTTTTATAGCCGAAGTTTTTTTGGTAGTATGGTTGTAGATGGACCGGAATATACATGGCATGCGCGCCTATATCTTTTTCGCGGAGATAATTAAATAGCTCGTCACGTCTTTCAACCTGCGCAACATATAAATGCCAGGCAGAGCGAACGTTCTCTCTTTCAATGGGTACAGTGAATCCATCTATCTCTGAAAGCTCATTAGTGTAATATTTCCAAACCTTACGGCGGTGTTTGATAAACTCATCTAATCGTCTTAATTGCACCAGCCCTAAAGCGCATTGAAAATCCGTCAAGCGATAATTGTAGCCAAGTTCGTGCATTTCGTAATAGAACGACGGATAAATTAGCTGATGGCTGATAGCTGATGGCTGATTTACAAAATTCGCCGGATCTCTGGTGATCCCATGGCTACGGAAAAGGCGGCACTTGTCTGCAAGATCTTTATCGTTTGTGAGAATCATACCGCCTTCACCCGTCGTAATGGTTTTGACCGGGTGAAAACTGAAAATAGCAATATGTGAGTGCGAGC
>Ga0208648_1002235_pt1 | contig 13849 bp, 18 predicted proteins | sample AntAceMetag02UKL_FD_184772 | JGI IMG/M metagenome (GOLD analysis project Ga0208648, IMG submission 184772) | Saline lake microbial communities from Ace Lake, Antarctica - Antarctic Ace Lake Metagenome 02UKL (SPAdes) (version 2) | ecosystem: Environmental > Aquatic > Non-marine Saline and...
TCCGCCACCCGCTTTAAGGTAATTTCCCCCCACCTTCCTCTGACATGGGGAACTCTTAATGCCTTAACAAGATTTCCCGTTTCTATATGAAGAAGGGTCTGATTTCTTCCCATTTCCAAAAGTTTTTCAGTGATGGAACCATAGGCATTTTCCCTGTCTTTTTCCATGATATTGAGGTGGGCTTCATATTGATCAAGGGTCTTTCTTACAGGATCAATGGTTCTTAAAATATCATTTCCCTTGATATCAAAATCTTTTTTGGCTTCTTTCACATAGGAAGAAAAATATTTATCTGCAAACTCCATGAATCTGGTGGAATTATCAAACAGCGCCTCATGGGACAGTGTTTTCAACTTTTTTGAAAAAAATAAAATCCCTGACCTTGCAAGAATACCGCAGACAAGAACTCCCACACAAAAACCGATCCCCAGATATGCCAGATTTTCAAGGGTGACCATATTATTTTGCAGTATATGTCCCGCTTTTGCCCCCTGATTTTGATTTCAAATAGATATCAGATATTCTCATGGCCCTGTCATAGGACTTGCACATGTCATATATGGTTAAGGCCGCAATGGAAACAGCTGTCAAAGCTTCCATTTCCACGCCGGTTTTACCGGTCAGAGACACCTCAGCTTCAATATCAATGGCATGATTTTCAACATCAAAAGAAAAATCAACCCGGGCATGACTTATATTTAAAGGGTGACACATGGGGATCAGGTCCGATGTTTTCTTTGCTGCCATGACACCGGCAATTCTTGCCGCTTCAAGGACATTTCCCTTTTTCACTTTTTCATCCATGATCCTGGCAAGGGTGTTCGCTTCCATAAAAATCCTGCCTGCAACAACGGCGACTCGCCTGGTTTCGGTCTTGTCACTCACATCCACCATTCTAACCCTGCCGTCCTTATCAAGATGTGTAAAATCTGTCATTTTTATTACCTTTTCTTATTTTTTTATATCAATCTTAAACAATTACTTCTAAATTTGAATTCACTTGAAAGGTCAGAATTTTTTCCAAATACAAGGCAAAGAAGAATTTTAACCGAAGGAGTACTAATGTACTTCGAGGATTAAAATTTGCACTTTAACGCAGTAGTTGGAAAAATTATGGTTTTTCAACAAAAAATTGTGTTTTGCTGGTCGCCTGAGCCTTAACCAGGTTCAAGGTGTCAGTCAATGATTCAAGCACATTCTCCCGGATATCCCCGGCAACCAGAAGAAACATCACATCCTCGCCCACGGCAAGTGGTTTTCCTTCGTTAATATGGATCAGAATATCAACAATACCCGGTCTTTTTTTCTGTTCATTGAGGATCTGATCCAGCCTTTTATGATCAACAACAACTTCAAGTCCGGTAACTTCATGGCCTTCCCTGGATGTGGCTCTTACAACTCCATTATGACATAAAATCATCCCTGCCTTATGAAAATCAGGGTGTTGTTTTATCTGGTCCATCATTGTTACAATATCCATATCTCTCTCCTTATTTAGTGCTCCAACAAAAACCGCCAATTTTTGTTCAAACACTATTTATTTTCCTGTTGATTTGCAATCGCTTTAGCTTTTTCAAAATCTTCTGGAGTATTCACATTAAAAATAAACTGCATCTGGGGGTCCAGCATTTTTAATTTGTCCACTGGAATCTCCCTAACTTTTTTTTTTCTGAAAAATTTTTTAATCATAAAAATATTTTTTTTAAGGCTCTCCTCTATCAAAGGTATACAATCCTTTGAATACACGGCAGACAAAGTCTCAAGCCCGTCATCCGTCCGGGGAAGAATTACTTCATACCCAGGTCTTATACTGCCCACAATATACTCGACAACGGATCGTTTGGCAAACGGGGTATCACAGGCCGTCACATAGGCATAGGGATAGGAGGCATAAAAGAGTCCTGCATGAAGACCTGCCAGCGCGCACTTTGCCGGGATAATATCTGTCACCACCGTCATATCCCAGCCTGCAAACTCTTTGGGCTCGTTTACCACTATAATGACCTCTTTAAACAGGCTTGAGAACAATTCATAAATAGTTTCAAGGATCATCTCATCCCCGATCTTTCGAAAGGCTTTTTTTCCCCCTGGAAATCTGCTGTTTTTTCCGCCAGCCAGTATCACACCTGTATAGTCAAATTTCATTCACACCTGCCCTGCCAAAAATAAATTTTTATTCTACACTGATTATAGCAACTCAAACTTAAAATCTCAAACTTAAAATCTCAAACTTAAAATCAAGGTGTTGCCCGCTATAAAAAAAAATGATAAAGATTCTAAGACTATAATAAATCAAGGGAAGGCGGTTATATGAAAAAGAAAAAAACCATCCTGAATGATCAGGATTTCAAACGGATCATCACAAGGATGTCCCACGAGATCATAGAAAAACACAAAGGGACTAAAAACCTTGCCCTTGTCGGAATCCAGACACGGGGTGATTTTCTTGCAAAAAGGCTGGCAGATCAAATCCAGAAAATAGAAGCTGTAACCCTTCCCGTTGGCAGCATGGATATCAACATGTACAGGGATGACTGGACAAAAATCAGCCACCAGCCCATTGTACGACCCTCCAATATTCCTTTCTCCATGGACGACATGGACATTATCCTTGTGGATGATGTGCTGTTTACAGGGCGAACCATCAGGGCCGCCATGGATGCTTTAATGGATTTTGGCAGGCCTTCCCGCATTGAGCTTGCCATCCTGATAGACCGGGGACACAGGGAGCTTCCCATACAGGCGGATTACATAGGCTTATCCAGAGACACTGAACATCAGGACATGATCAACGTCATGGTGGCTGAACATGACAAACAAGATATGGTTTACATAGAACAGGATACAATATGAGTACACTTTTACACAAACAAAACCTGCCACAGGACATTAAAATTGCAGTGATTTCAGTCTCAACAACAAGGGGACTGGCTGAAGACAAATCCGGTGCCTGGATAAAAAAACAGGCAAAAAAAGAAGGCCACGAGGTGGTGATTCATCAGACTGTTACCGATGATATTGAAGCCATAAAGGAATTAACCCGGCATGTAACTGAAAAGATCTGCCCGGATGCCATAATTATGACCGGAGGCACGGGTATCAGCCCCAAAGATGTTACCATTGAAGCTGTCAAGCCCTTGTTTGAAAAAGAACTCACTGCCTTTGGCACCCTTTTCACCCAGTTAAGCTTTGAAGAGATTGATTCTGCAGCCATTCTCTCCCGGGCCACAGCCGGAATCATCAAAAACACCATTATATTCTGCATGCCTGGCAGCATCAAGGCCTGCCAACTGGCCTGCAATGACCTGATATTTCCGGAACTTGGGCATATTTTAAAGCATATAAGGGAATAAAAAAATGAAACCGCTTGAAGAATTTATAACCACTTGGAAAGACACCCCATCAAAAACAAAACTGGCCTTTACCCAGATTTATGAGCACCTGAAAACACTTGAAGATATCACCCTGGAATTCAAAGCCCGACCAAAAGTAAGCTTTTCCCTGCGTCCCAGGCACAACAACCAGAAAAATCGTTCTCTTTTTGCCATGGTCGATGTCATTGATGATGATCCCGAAGAAAGATGGCTGTCTGTCTGCTTTTATAAAGAGATGATAACCGATCCCGACCAAACCGGCGAATTGATTCCTGAAGGCTTGCTTGGAGAAGATGGGTATTGCTTTGACCTGTATGAATATGACGAGGATGAAATTAATTACATTAAAAAAAGACTTTCCCAGGCCTGGGAAAATGCAAAAGAATAAAATCATCTACTTTTAATTTAAATAGATAGGGATTTTCCCAGATAAAACTGATAAAATTAATAAAAACATTCAATTTGTTAGAAAACGACTTTTAAAAAAAACTAACCATGGCATATTTTTTGCCTATGATAATGATAGTGATAGTGATCATGATAAAGAGTACTCTTCATTCGGGACATAGTGCTTTGTAACCGACGGGGCGGAGCTATCTTTGAACCTTCAAATTCAAACAACATTTTTCCAGGTATAACTGCAAAAGGCTTAAATTTATGAACTCTGACAAAATAGTTAATCTTCTTGTTTCCGAAGAACAACAAATAGTTCTTAAAAAGCTGTCATCTTCCATGCCGGATGTTACTTTAAATGACCGGCAGATCTGTGACTTTGAATTACTGACAACCGGCGTTTTTTCCCCTTTAAAGGGGTTTATGAAACAAATCGATTATGAGTCTGTCCTGGATCGCATGCGCCTTGAAAAAGGAGAACTCTGGCCTGTTCCCATCTGCCTGGATATCCCCCAAAGCCTTGCATCTACCCTTGAAACCGGACAGTCTGTGGCCTTAAGAGACCCGGAAGGCTTTCTTCTCGGGATCATGAATATCGAAGATATCTGGCCTTTGGACTTGGAAAAAGAAGCTCTGGCCATATATGGTACCCAGGACAAAACCCACCCCGGTGTTGACTACCTTTACAATAAATCCGGTAAATACTATATTGGCGGTGAAGTCCAAGCTTTAAGCCTTCCCATCCATCCTGATTTCAAACAGATCAGGAACACACCGGCTGAAGTTCAAAAAATATTCTCCAAACTGGGTTGGAAACGCATCGTGGGGTTCCAGACCCGGCAGCCCATACACAGGCCCCAATTTGAAATGACCATCCAGGCCATGCAGAAAGCCCGTGCAAACCTTCTTCTTTTGCCCATAGCAGGCGTTACAAAACCAGGCGACTTTGATCATTTCACCCGCATGCGCTGTTACCAGAAAGTCGCTGCCCACTATCCCCCGGACTCATATGTGTTAAACCTGCTTCCTTTGGCCATGAGAATGGCTGGCCCAAGGGAAGCCATCCTCCATATGATCATCGGTAAAAATTTTGGCTGCACTCATTTTGTCATTGGTCATGATCATGCTTCTCCTGGCAATGGCATCAGCAATAAACCTTTTTATAAATATGATGAGGCAATAAAACTTGCCCACAATGCCATTAAAGAAATAGGTGTTGAGATCATCACATTTGAAGAAATGGTATATCTTCCTTTTGAGGATGAATACAAGATTGCAAACAAAGTTCCAAAAAATACAGACACCATTTCTTTTACCGGAACCGATATCCAGAAAAGAATCCGGGCTGGCAAAAAAGTACCGGACTGGGCCACTTTCCCGGAAGTCATCCATGAACTTCAAAAATCCTATCCCCCTCCTTTAAAACAGGGACTTACTATATTTTGTACAGGGCTTTCCGGAGCAGGTAAATCCACCATCGCCAATATCCTTTATTCAAAATTTCTTGAAATCGGGACAAGGCCGGTCACCCTTCTTGACGGAGATATTGTCAGAAGAAACCTTTCTTCAGAACTCAACTTCTCCAAGGAACACAGGGATATCAACGTAAAAAGAATCGGTTTTGTAGCAGCAGAAATCACAAAAAACAGAGGGATTGCCATCTGCGCCCCCATTGCGCCCTATGAAAAAACACGAACCCAGATCAGAGAATCCATTGAAGCCCATGGCGGTTTTTTTGAAATCCATGTTTCCACCCCCATCGCAGAATGTGAAAAAAGGGATAGAAAAGGCATGTATGCCAAGGCAAGGGCCGGCCTTTTAAAAGGTTTTACCGGAGTTGATGATCCCTACGAAGATCCCTCCAATCCTGAACTTAAAATCGACACCACAAGCCTGACCCCAGAGGAAGCCGCCCAGGAAGTTTTGCTTTATATCAGCCAGAAAGGGTTTATTTAATTTGACGGACCAAGCAATCAGTGTTATTATTAGCATAATTATACATATAAAAAGGGTAATATTATGCAAATAAAAAACTATTTATCTTCAACGCAACTATCAAAAAAAACTGCTGCAGCGATCAATTCCTTAGAGACTGGAGAGACTGACAAATTAATCATCTTGAAAAACAATTCTCCAAAGGCAATCCTTATGTCATTTGAATCCTATGAGGCAATGGAAGAAGAAATAGAAGACCTTCGCCTGACAGCCCTTGCGCTGTCCAGAATTCAAAATTTCAATCCTGAAGAAACCATCTCCCATAAAGAGATGATGGATAAATATGCAAAATGACCTGGGAAATCATTTATCATAAAGATGTAGATGAAGACCTGGAAAGCGTGGGACCGGCTGCAGCAAGAAGAATCATTTTGACAATTAATGAAAAACTCACCAAAGCGCCTGAAAAGTTTGGCGCACCATTATCAAATAATTTAAAAAATTTCAGGAAACTGAGAATCGGAGATTTCAGAGTTGTTTATCAGGTGTTCAATAAAAAAGTGATTGTTTTTATTTTAGCAGTAGGCCCAAGAAGAGACAAAGAAATATATCGATCAGCTTCAAAACGAATTTAATATTTACAGAGGCAACATGACAAAAAAAGCATTGATAACCGGTATTACGGGCCAGGACGGGGCATACCTTGCCGAGTTCCTGCTGGATAAGGGATACCAGGTCCATGGTATCAAAAGAAGATCATCTCTTTTCAATACAGACAGGATAGACCACCTCTACCAGGACCCCCATGAAAAAAACAGGAACTTAATCCTTCACTATGGCGATCTGACCGATTCAACCAACCTTATCAGAATACTTCAGCAGGTTCAGCCCGACGAAGTCTACAACCTGGCTGCCCAGAGCCACGTGGCTGTCTCTTTTGAATCCCCGGAATACACTGCTGACACAGATGCCCTGGGCACCCTGCGCCTCCTGGAAGGCATCCGGCTTCTTGGCCTTGAAAAAAAGACCCGGTTTTACCAGGCATCCACTTCAGAACTCTATGGCAAGGTCCAGGAAACTCCCCAGACTGAAAAAACACCTTTTTATCCCAGGAGCCCCTATGGTGTTGCCAAACTCTATGCCTACTGGATAACAGTCAACTACAGGGAAGCTTATAATATCTATGCCTGCAATGGCATTTTGTTCAACCATGAATCCCCCATTCGCGGGGAAACCTTTGTCACCCGCAAAATCACCCGTGCCCTTGCCAGAATCAGCCTTGGTCTGCAGGATTGTCTCTTTCTCGGTAACCTGGATGCAAAAAGGGACTGGGGACATGCAAAAGACTATGTCAAAATGCAGTGGCTCATGCTCCAGCAGGACCATCCAGAAGATTTTGTCATTGCCACAGGCAAACAATACTCGGTAAAAGATTTTGTTAACATTGCCGCCAAAGAGCTGAACATCGACATCACCTGGAAAGGCAAAGGCGTTGATGAAAAAGGATTTGACAAAAAAACCAACAATCAGATTGTTGCCGTTGATCCCAAATATTTCAGACCCACAGAAGTGGAAACCCTTTTGGGTGATCCTTCAAAAGCAAAACAAAAACTTGGCTGGGAACCAGAAATAACCTTTCAGGAACTTGTCACAGAAATGGTCCAACAGGACCTTATCGAAGCCAAAAAAGATCATCTGTGTCAAACCCATGGATTTAATACTTTTAACTACAACGAATAGTATAAAACAGCCATGTACTCATCTGCTTATGCAAATAATATTGTAAAACCCATGCTAAAGGAACTTGTCCAGTGAAAAATCTCCTTGTTACTGGTGGTGCAGGCTTTATCGGCACAAATTTTGTCTATTACTGGCTCAATAAATACCCAGACGATCATATTATTGTTTTAGATGCATTAACCTATGCAGGAAATAAAGAAAATCTTACAAAAGCCCAGAAAAATCCCAAATTTGAATTTATCCATGGCAATATTCTGGATCAAGGCCTTGTTGAATCACTGCTAAAAAACCATAAAATTGATACCCTGGTCCACTTTGCTGCAGAATCCCATGTGGACAGATCTATCCTGGGCCCTGATGAATTCATCACCACCAATGTTGTAGGAACCCATACCCTTCTCAAGGCTGCAAAAAAAATCTGGCTTGATGAAACCCCCCAGAGCCATCGTTTCCACCACATCTCAACAGATGAAGTATATGGATCTTTAAAACCAGATGACCTGGCCTTTACAGAAAATACCCCCTATGCACCCAATTCACCCTATGCTGCAAGCAAAGCTGCATCAGATCATCTGGTGCGGGCCTATCACAAAACTTATGGGTTACAGGTAACCATCAGCAACTGCTCCAACAATTATGGACCCTTTCAGTTCCCTGAAAAACTCATACCCTTATTCATAACCAATATCCTTAAGGGAAAGTCCCTGCCCGTTTATGGAGACGGCAAACAGATCCGCGACTGGCTATATGTGGATGATCATAACCTGGGTGTTGACCTGATCCTTGAAAAAGGCAAAATAGGAGAGACCTATAATATTGGCGGAAACAACGAATGGACCAATATAAACATTGTGCAACTTATATGTGATTTAATCCATAAAGAATTTTTACAAAACAGGGAACTTGCAAAAAGGTTCCCAAATTGCCCCTCCTCCCTGGGTAATAATCCCAAAATACTTATTACCCATGTGAAAGACAGATTAGGCCATGACCGCCGCTATGCCATCAACGCAGATAAAATATCTTCAGACCTTGGGTATTCACCCAAAGAGTCGTTTAAAACAGGTCTCCCAAAAACCCTGCAATGGTTCCTGGCACCCGAATGTATCTAATGAAAAAAACCGATAAAATATTCATTGCAGGCCCTAAAGGCCTCGTTGGTTCAGCCATCATCCGCCATCTTGAAAAAACCGGCTACACCAACCTGCTTGCCCCTTCTCATTCTGAACTTGAACTTATGGACAGCCAGGCGGTATCCAGATACTTTGAGAAAAACAAACCCGAGTATGTATTCCTGGCCGCAGCAAAAGTAGGCGGAATCCTTGCCAACAGCACCTATCCTGCTGATTTCATCTACCAGAACCTTATGATCCAGAACAACATCATCCACCAGTCCTATGTTCACAATATAAAAAAACTGCTCTTCCTGGGCTCTTCCTGCATCTACCCCAAACACTGCCCACAACCCATGAAAGAAGAATACCTGATGACCGGCCCTTTGGAACCCACCAATTCACCCTATGCCGTGGCAAAAATAGCCGGAATAGAAATGTGCTGGTCCTATAACCGACAATATGGAACAAAATTTATCCCTGTCATGCCCACAAACCTTTATGGCCCCAACGATAATTTTGATCTTGAAACATCACATGTGCTGCCGGCCCTGATCAGGAAATTCCATGAAGCCAGACAAAACAATGCCGAATCAGTAACGGTCTGGGGCACAGGCTATCCAAAAAGAGAATTCCTTCACGTAGATGACCTGGCTGATGCATGCCTCTTTATAATGCAAAAAGAATTCTCAGACCAGGAATATAAAAACAAACCGCTTTTCAATATCGGCTCAGGCAGGGATATCAGCGTAAAAGAGCTTGCAGAGTTGATAAAAGAAATAACAGGCTTTAAAGGAAAGATTGTTTTTGATACTTCCATACCTGACGGGACACCTCAGAAACTCTTAGATATTTCTAAATTAAAAACTCTGAAATGGTGCGCATCAACTACATTGAACGATGGTATCGCTGGCACATATGCAACTTTTCAAAAAATACACCCCCCTATAAAAAAGGCAAATTAATTATGCGTAAGGGAATCATATTAGCAGGCGGATCAGGAACACGTCTTTATCCCCTGACACATTCAGTCAGCAAACAGCTCATGCCCGTGTATGACAAGCCCATGATTTATTATCCCCTGTCAACACTCATGCTTTCAGGCATTACCCAGATACTGGTCATAACAACTCCCCACGACCATGACAGCTTCAAATATCTGCTGGGTGACGGCTCCCAATGGGGCATATGTCTGGAATATGCAAACCAGGCTTCTCCTGACGGACTTGCCCAGGCATTTATCATCGGAGAAAATTTTATAAAAAATGATCCCATCACCTTAATCCTGGGAGATAATATCTTCTATGGTGAAGGTTTGTCAGATCGGCTGCAGATAATTGGTCAAAAAGACACGGGTGCAACCATATTTGGATACTATGTCAAAGATCCCCAGCGCTATGGAGTTATAGGGTTTGACAGCAGCGGCTGTGTTACCAGCCTGGAAGAAAAACCTGAAGTTCCAAAATCAAACTATGCCGCCACAGGACTTTATTTCTATGACAATGATGTTATCCAGATTGCAAAACAGATTAAACCCTCTGCCAGAGGAGAACTCGAGATAACAGATGTTAACAACACTTATCTGGCACAAGGCAACCTGAAGGTAGAACTATTCAGCCGGGGAACGGCATGGCTTGACACAGGGACACACGAATCCCTTCTGGATGCCGCAACCTTTATTAAAGTCGTATCAGACCGCCAGGGATTAAAAATTGCCTGCCCTGAAGAAATTGCCTTTAGAATGAAACTCATCAATGCAGAGCAATTGGAAAAAATAGCCACGCCCATGAAAAAAAACGGCTATGGCCAATACTTATTAGACCTCTTAACCTGAAGGTCACACGTAACCTTAAGGTAACACTGAAACCAATCAAATAGAAAATGAAATATACTAAACTAAATATACCGGATATTATCTTAATCCAACCCCAGGTCTTTGGGGACCACCGGGGATTCTTCATGGAAACCTTTAGGGAAGACGAGTTTAACCTGAAGGCCACAAGTAACCTGAAGGCCACAAGTAAAACAAATGTTGCCAGGGTTACCTTTGTTCAGGACAATCACAGCAAATCCAGCCAGGGCATCTTAAGAGGACTTCATTACCAGATCAAACAGCCCCAGGGCAAACTGGTCCGGGTGATTTCAGGTGAAGTCTTTGACGTAGCCGTTGACATAAGAAAATCCTCCCCTTTTTTTGGGAAATGGGCCGGCGCAATCCTTTCAGCAGAAAACAAAACAATGCTCTGGGTCCCGCCCGGGTTTGCCCATGGTTTTTATGTGTTAAGCAATGAAGCAGAATTTACATATAAATGCACAGACTATTATGCGCCTGAACACGAAAAAAGCATCCTGTGGAATGATCCTTCCATTGCAATTGACTGGCCCATCATCCCAGGCACATCCCCAATATTGTCCCAAAAGGACAAAAACGGATCAACCCTGGAAAACGCAGAGGTATTTGCATGAAGGTCCTTTTACTTGGCTCAAACGGCCAGCTGGGCTGGGAGCTTACGCGCACCTGCCCGAAAAACATCACCCTGACTAGCTGTGACTATCCAAAAGTAGATTTCTGCAGCACCAGCAGTATCAGCCAGTGCATAAACGCAGCCAGACCCGACTGCATAATCAACGCAGCCGCTTACACCCCTGTAGACAAAGCAGAACAGGAAAAGGATCTAGCTTACAGGATAAATCACCTGGCTGTCCTTGAAATAGCAGAACTTTGCAAAAAAAATACAATTTCCCTGATTCACATCTCCACAGATTTTGTTTTTAACGGCCAGAACTTCAAACCCTACAAGCCCGATGATACACCAGACCCAGAATCAGTGTATGGCAAATCAAAACTAAAAGGAGAGAAGGCCGTCCACAAAATTTTAGGAAATAAAGCTTTGATCATCAGAACAGCCTGGCTTTACTCATCCCATGGAAACAATTTTGTAAAAACCATGCTCAGACTCATGAAGGAAAAACCAAGCCTGAATGTCATAGACGAGCAGATCGGAACACCCACCTGGGCACATGGCCTTGCCCGGGCCATATGGACTGCCCTGGTCAAAAAATTACTTGGAACCTTTCACTGGACAGATGCAGGTGTTGCCTCCTGGTATGATTTTGCCACAGCCATCCAGGAAGAAGGGCTGCAGGCAGGTCTTCTTAACAAACCCATACCAATTTTACCGGTCGAAACTCACCAATACCCAACCCCTGCAAAGAGACCCATGTACAGTGTCCTTGACAAAACATCCTTTTGGCAGGCAACAGATATAAAACCAGTTCACTGGCGCGTTCAACTTCGATCCATGCTAAAGGAACTCAAATAAGCGCTTATCCGCGCAAATCTGCGTCACATAAAAAAATAAAAACGGCTGCAACAACCTGATCAAAACATACTTGATACACGAGTATCTCGTGTTATAATATGCAAAATTAAATATTATCAAACATCACGATATGGCAAAATCCGATAAAATATTCATTGCAGGCCCCAATGATAATTTTGATCTTGAAACATCCCCTGTGCTGACGGAACACCCCAGAAACTCTTTGATATTTCTAAATTAAAAACCCTGAACTGGCACGCGGGGCAACCACATTGAAAGATGGTATAAAAGGCACCTCAGAGGCTTTTCAAAAAGCACACCCCCTATAAAAAAGGCAAATTAATGATATGCAAAAAAATCATATTTGCGGGGGATCAGGAACACGGATCAAAAATATTCACATTTAATGCAAACAATGGTAATATATATAAAAAACTGATCACAGACGTCACTCATTAATAAATAACAAAATGAGAGAAAATCAATGGAAAAATGGGAGAATCGCAATGGAAAAAAATCAAACCAGTGAGGTGACACTAAAAATACCCCCTTCTATTGCTGCAGACATTGGAAGTAACGAAATTATAAATTTGCTGATTGATAAGGCCCTTGGGAAAAAGGATTTATATAAAAGCAAAATCAAGATGTTTGAATCAAAGTATAGGACAAATTATGCTTCCTTCAAAAAAAAAACAGAAAAAGAGAAGGAGAGCTTTCAGGAATGGGATGATTTGCTGCTATGGGAAGGTTTTTTGCTTGCGTATAGGGAATGGAATAGAAAATACAAGGATCTCAAGCTTTGTATGAAATAATTTCTGCTCTCAGACAATCAGCCATTGTTCGTGATGTTGAAGTCCTTGAACTTATTGACGAGGATTCTGTTAAACTTATCAAGATAAAGGCTGTTCTCAAGGAAAACTGTCTTTTATACATTACAGAGTTATATACTAAAAATTACCAGAAATACTCATACCATTGCCAAAAAAATAATGGTGATTTAATCGCCAGATGGGATAATAAACCTCATTGGAAAGACATGAGTACTTATCCGCATCATAAGCATGAAAACAATCAAGTTTTTCCTTCGCATAGAGTGACAATTATCGATGTTCTGGATCAAATAAAGGAGAAGATTAATTATGCGTAAGGGAATCATATTAGCAGGCAGTCGGCAAAAGTTTGGACGATAAAGCTTTGATCATCAGAACAGCCTGGCTTTACTCATCCCATGGAAATAATTTTGTAAAAACCATGCTCAGACTCATGAAAGAAAAACCAAGCCTGAACGTCATAGACGAACAGATAGGAACACCGACCTGGGCACATGGCCTGGCCATGGCCATATGGACGGCCATTGAAAAAAATCTTACAGGAACCTTTCACTGGACAGATGCAGGTATTGCCTCCTGGTATGATTTTGCCATAGCCATCCAGGAAGAAGGCCTCAAGGCAAATCTTCTTGATAAATCCATACCCATTTTGCCAGTGACAACCCACCAATACCCAACCCCTGCAAAAAGACCCATGTACAGTGTCCTTGACAAAACATCATTCTGGCAGGCAACAGATATTAACCCCCTTCACTGGCGCGTTCAACTTCAATACATGCTAAAGGAACTTGACCAGTGAAAAATCTCCCCAATCAAGGAAACCATCTCCCTGTGCGTAAAGGAATGATCTTAGGGTTCACTCGTCACAAAGGATGATGAGGTCCAATTGGCCGACAACATTAAAATAGATATGTTATCATCAAAATAGTATCAACTCTACTTTACTCATGATAAAAATCATGTTATCTCTATTATACTATGATTGATATTAAACAAAGATATATTAAAAATCATATAGTAAATGATCTTAAAGACAGAATGGTTTTTATTGGTGGTCCAAGGCAGGTAGGCAAAACTACTTTGTCTCTGGCCTTTTTGCAAAAGCCCGTTGAAAGCCATCCTGCATATCTGAAATGGGATAA
>Ga0208648_1002238_pt1 | contig 13824 bp, 12 predicted proteins | sample AntAceMetag02UKL_FD_184772 | JGI IMG/M metagenome (GOLD analysis project Ga0208648, IMG submission 184772) | Saline lake microbial communities from Ace Lake, Antarctica - Antarctic Ace Lake Metagenome 02UKL (SPAdes) (version 2) | ecosystem: Environmental > Aquatic > Non-marine Saline and...
CTTTGGTCGTTCCTTGCTGATGCAATATTATTATTTTTTCTTAATGAAAAAGATGTATATTTGAACCGAAATTAAAATAGTCCGATTAATAGGGGGCTAGATCACCCCTTCATTTTAAATAATATTCTGTATGAAAACTATTATGGAATATATGCAAATTCTGCCCCTTCATCATTAGAATATAATTTATTTTGGGGAAATAACACCACAGCTACGGGAGATGCTTTGCCTGCTGCTTTTGGAGTAATTATAACAGTTAATGCAAATGAAGACCCTTGTGATCCTTATTATAATTTATTTATGGATCCCTTATTTGTTGATCCGGGCAATTTTGATTTTCATTTAACGGAAAGTTCACCCTGCATAGATGCCGGAGACCCTGATCCTGTTTATTATGACCCGGACGGAACAATAGCTGATATTGGCGCTTTTTATTTTGAACAATCTCAGGTTTCACAGCAAATATTTCTTTCATCGGGTTTTAGTTTTGTGTCTTCATATATTATTCCCGATAATCCTGATATGTTAATTGTTATGGCTACGATATTAAACGAAAATCTTGATTTCGTAAGAAATTCACAAGGACAGACTTTACGTAAAATCGGGCCGAACTGGGTAAATGGAATTGGCGACTGGGTTGTTACGGAAGGTTATCTTGTTAAAATGTTTACAGATGATTCATTTATTATTGAGGGAGATGCAGTTGATCCAGCCACTCCGATTCCTGTTGCAACAGGTTTTCAGTTTGTAAGCTATTTCCCCGAAACTCCGATGAATGCCCTGCTTGCATTTGAAACTATAATTGGCGATGATTTAGATTTTATTAGAAATTCACAAGGACAGACAATACGCAAAATCGGGCCGAATTGGGTAAATGGAATTGGTGATTGCCAGTCAGGTGAAGGTTATCTTGTTAAGATGTTTGCAGATGGTGAAATTGTTTACCCCATGGCAGCAAAATCAAGCGGGAGAATAAATATTTTTCCAATATACTTTTCTTTAACAGATGGTAACCCGGCTGATCCGGTTTATACAATTTACGCAAAAGGATTTAGCATTGGAGACGAAATTGGAGTTTATAATGGAGGAATCCTTGCAGGTTCAGGAGTTGTTGTTTCCGATAATATTCTTGAAAATGCTATTCCGGTTTTCAGCAATCTTTATAAAGCCGGAAACAAACCGACAATAAAAGTCTGGGATAAAAGTGAAAATAAGGAATATATTTTAAGTGATTATACATTTTCAAATCCTTATGGAGATGCATGGACAGAAGATGTTTTCCCTGTAGAAGATGGGGAATATAGTTTAATGCATTTCTCAACAACTGGAATTTCGGATGAAAATATGATAAATAATATTTCAATTTATCCAAATCCTTCAAAAGGAATATTTAATATCTCACTCGAAGGTATTGAAGGCAACATTCAAATTAAAGTATTGGATTTAAGAGGGAAAGAAATTTCTAACCTTGAATTAAGTGAAGCGATCTCAACAAAACTTGATCTAACTGAATTAGTTGCCGGAGTTTATTTTATTAGCTTTAGCTGCAAAGACTTTAGTGATGTTAAAAAGATTGTGATAAAATAATTTTGATTAAGGATTCCATCTTTACGAAAGATGGAATCCTTTTTATTTTATTATTATTATCTTATGTGATCTTTTTAAGATTTTGTTTTTAGTAATACTCTTGCAATTAATATTCCTCCCCAAATTCATTAATCATCGGAACAAACCTAACCGGCAAAACCGAATGTTGTTTAATTTTTCCATTCTTTTTCTTCAGCAGAACAAGATTTTGATTATTTTTCAAACCTACTGGAATTATCATGCGGCCCCCTTCTTTAAGCTGATCAATTAGTGGCTGAGGAATTTCTGATGGTGAACATGTTACAATTATTACATCAAAAGGGCTAAATTCCGGCCAGCCTTTGTATCCATCTCCGATTTTCACTTTTATATTATCATAATGCAAAGAATTAAGTAGTTTCAGAGCTTTATTTCCAAGAGATTCAAATATTTCAATCGTATAAACAGAATCACATATCTCTGCAAGTACTGCCGCCTGATATCCTGAACCGGTTCCTATTTCAAGAACCTTATCACTTGGTTCAAGCTTTAGTGCAGCAGTCATATATGCAACAATATAAGGTTGCGAAATTGTTTGTTCTTCACCTATTGGAAGCGGATAATCATTATAAGCATACTCCATATAAATATCAGGAACAAATTTATGCCGTGGGACTTTTCTCATTGCTTTTAGAACAGCCCGGTCATTAACTCCGCGTAATTCAATCTGTTCAAGAACCATCCTATCACGCTTTTTTTCAAATGAATCACTTTGAAACTCTTGAGAATAACAGCTTGTTAGGAGAATTATGCAAATAGAAATATTCATTAATATGATTGAATTTATTTTCATAAGCATCAAAGGTAAACAAAATTATTTTCAAAAACCAATTTTGATAATCTGTAATTTTGAGGTAGGTTATAATACGCTAAAAAAGTATTACGAGTATTAAATCATTTTGTAATTGAAAGCAAACAGGCATTAGAATAATAAGTATTAATAAATGCTCGTTTATTAACAAATTCATTGTAGTATTAAAAAAAGAAAATGACAAAAATTATATTATTATTAAGCGGTGGAGCTATAGGTACATTGGCACGTTACGGAGTTTCGGGCTTGATGTATAAATGCTTTAACGGCACATTTCCTTTTGGTACACTGGCAGTTAATTTAATAGGTGCATTTATTATCGGTTTGCTTTGGGGTTTGTGGGAGGGTTTTAAAATTTCATCAAATATGCGTGCATTCGTTTTTATCGGCATACTTGGCGGGTTTACAACTTTCTCAACATACACATTAGAAACACTTAATTTATTCCGAAACGGAGAAACTAAAATGGCATTAGTAAATATTTTTGCAAATAATATTTTTGGCTTAATTCTGGTTTTTCTAGGATTTTTTGCTGCTAAAGGATTAATTACAATAATTAAATAGATTAAGTTTGGAATATAGAAAAATTATAAACGATGGAATTACCTGAAGTAGGACAACAACTAAGAATTTACCTTGGTGAAGATGACACCTTTAAAGGAAAACCTCTTTACGAAGCAATTGTTTTAAAAGCAAGAGAACTAAACCTTGCCGGAGTTACTGTTTTAAGGGGAATAATGGGATTTGGTGCAAATAGCAGAATACATACAAAAAAAATCCTGCGGCTATCTCAAGATTTACCCATTATCATCGACATTGTTGACACATCGGAAAACATTGAAAAAATCATGCCTTTCCTCCATGAAACTGTTAAAGAAGGCTTGATTACAAGTAAAGCAATAAAAATTGTGAAGTATATACATAATCACAAGTAAACCAAATCCGTAAAACCATTAATTTTTAACATTAAGCTCTCGACCTTACTATAAAGAATAATTAATAAGCCATTGTTTTACTGCAGATTATTTCCGTCAAAAAAAGTTTTATTTAGCCATGGACTTAAATACATGCTTCTTAAAAAATACTTACTTTTGCAATCAAAAATTTTTTAAAAAATGCTAATCCTTTTAAAAAAAGAAATAAGTGGATTTTTAAGCTCTCTGACAGGATATATTGTTATTATTATTTTTCTGATAATCACAGGCCTGTTTTTATGGGTTTTACCAATTGATTTTAATATTCTTGACTTTGGTTATGCAAGCCTTGATAGCTTGTTTATGATAGCACCTTTTGTGTTTTTATTTCTTATTCCGGCAATTACAATGCGACTGTTTTCGGATGAGAAAAAAAGCGGTACTATCGAAATTCTTTTAACTCAACCTTTAAGCGATATTCAAATTATTCTTGCAAAATATTTCGCAGGCCTGAGTTTGGTAATTTTTTCTCTTTTACCAACTCTAATTTATTTTTTCTCGGTTTATCAGCTTGGTTCGCCTCCCGGAAATATTGATACAGGTGGTACCTGGGGTTCGTTTATAGGTTTATTCTTTTTAGGTGCATCCTTCGTTTCGGTTGGCTTATTTTCCTCATCATTAACCAGTAATCAAATTATTTCGTTTATAATTGCAATTTTTCTTTCGGGTTTTACTTATATAGGTTTCGAGTTCATTTATTCATTCGATTTGTTTGGAAATATTGATCTTTTTATAAAATCACTTGGCATCAATGCCCATTATATTTCGATGAGCCGGGGTGTAATTGATACAAGAGATATTATTTATTTTATAAGTTTTATCGTATTTTTTATTCTTTTAACAAAAATTTCATTAGAAAGCAGAAAATGGTAAGGTCAGGATACTGGATGCAGGATGCTATATATCTGATAAATATGGCGACTAAAGGTTGAAAATTAAAAATTAATAACTGAAACAATTGAACTAATGATAAAAAGAAAAAATATTAAGCGAAATAATATAAGCCTTCTTTTCTTTGGAATTCTAATAATAATATTCGTTAATATTATCAGCAATTTTGTTTTTACACGTTTCGACCTTACTTCCGAAAAAAGATACTCCTTATCAGATGCAACTAAAGAATTATTAAACAATCTGGATGATATAGTTTATTTTCAAATTTATCTCGACGGTGAATTCCCTGCAGGTTTTAAAAGGCTCAGAAACGAAACCAAAGAAATGCTCAACGAATTTAGGGCTTATAGTGATAACATTGAATATGAATTTATTAATCCATCGGAAAGCGACAATAAAAACGAAAGAAATGACGTTTATAAATTACTTATTGAACGCGGATTAAACCCTACCGACCTTTTAGTAAAAACAAAAGAAGGAAATTCTCAGCAAATAATTTTTCCGGGAGCAATAGCTATCTACAAATCAAATGAACTTCCGTTAGAATTACTAAAAACCCAAATAGGTGTGCCTTCCGAACTAATTTTAAACAATTCAATCCAAGCTCTGGAATTCAATATTGCAAGCACAATAAAAAAACTTAGTAAAACGCAAAAACCAAAAATTGCATTTATCGAAGGCCATGGTGAGTTAAACAAAAATGAAACTTTTGACATCACAAAATCATTATCTGATTACTACACAATTGAAAGAATAAAAATTGATGAGCAATTAAACAGCCTTGCCGAACGGAGAATGCCCGACTCATCGAAAATAATAATAAAAAATAAATTTGACGCAATTATTATTGCAAAACCCGATTCGGTTTTCTCGGAAAGAGATAAATTTATTATTGATCAATTTATTATGAGGGGCGGAAAAGTTTTGTGGGTAATTGACCCTGTTTTAGCAAGTTTAGACAGTTTAAATAAATCAGAATCAATGCTTGGAATTACTAATAATTTAAACCTCGAAGATATCTTGTTTAAATATGGGGTTCGACTCAACAATGATTTGATAATGGATTTAAACGCCCTCCCAATACCTATGCGAACCGGGCAAATCGGCAACCAACCTCAAATTGATTTTTTTCCATGGTATTACTTCCCTGTCATTACTCCCTTAATAAACCATCCTATTGTCAACAATTTAAATGCTATTAAAACCGAATTTGTCAGCAGTATTGATACTATTGATGTTACGGGAATTGATAAAACCATTTTATTGACAACCTCACAATATTCAAGAACATTAAATTCTCCGGTCTTAATTGAATTAAGTATTTTACAAGAAAAAGTAAACGAAAATCAATTCAGCGAACACAATGTACCAATTGCAATTTTGCTCGAAGGCAGTTTCGAATCGGTTTTTAATAATAGAATCCCACCTTCGATTGCTAATGACTCCTTGATAGGTTTTGTTAATAAAAGCGTTCCGACTAAAATGATAGTTATTTCTGATGGCGATATTATCAAAAATCAATTTCATTTTCAACAGGGCTATCCCTTACCTCTCGGTTACGATCAATACACCGGTGAAACTTTTGGCAACAAAGAACTAATTTTGAATGCAATGAATTATTTGATCGATGATTCGGGACTAATTTCAATAAGATCAAGAGAATTAACACTTCGATTGCTTGACAGAACAGAAATTAACAAATCTAAATTATTTTGGCAATTACTTAATACTTTGGGCCCAATTATTTTAATAGTGATTTTCGGAATTCTCCAAACCTATTTCAGAAGAAAAAAATATACAAAAAACTGGAAATAAAAATTTTTTTTAATATGAAAAAAAACAGAAAAATAATATTTGCTGTAGTAATTCTTGCCATAATTGCTGCAATGTTTATCTTTACACGCTCCGACAGTACTCTGAATAAAGATTATAAAGATTTTGCAATTAAAGATACTTCTTTAGTAACAAAAATCTATTTGGTTGATAAAAATAATAACAGCCTCACACTGAAGAAAAAAGCTCCCGGTGATTGGACTGTTGATGGTGCTTATAAAGCCAGAAATTCAGGTATCGAAACTATTTTGAATACCATGCAAAAAATCAGAGTCCGACAACCTGTCTCTAAAGCTGCTCACAATAGTGTTGTAAGACGCTTAGCATCTTCTTCGATAAAGGTTGAAATTTACCAAAAGGCTTTCAGAATTAATTTGTTTGGTTTGCTTGAATGGTTTCCTTACGAAAAACTCACGAAAACTTATTATGTTGGTGGTGCAACTCAAAACAATATGGGAACATATATGTTGATTGAAGGTTCGCCTGAACCTTTTGCAGTTCACATTCCAAGATTCAGGGGTTTTGTAGCAACCCGATATTCCGTAAATCTGGAAGACTGGAGAGATTTTTCAATTTTTAAACAAAAGCCATCCGAAATAGAATCAGTAATAATTGAGTTTCCCGAGAAACCCGAATTATCATATAAGATTGAAGCTAAAAATAATAATACTTTTGATGTAATTTCTTTATTAAATAATCAAGTTCTTCAAGAATACGACACTTTAAAAGTGTTGAATTTCCTTTCTTCTTTTAAAAATATTAATTTTGAAGCTTTATTAAATAATAAAAAACCGGAAATTATTGATTCTATTACTTCAAGCATTCCATTTCATATTATTACGCTAAATGAAAAATCGGGTAAGAGTACTAAAATTAACACATTTCATAAAGGTATTAATGTAGAAGATGATGAAGGAAACCAAATTTACGACCTTGATCGTTTTTATGCTTTAGTTAATGAAGGAAAAGATTTTGTTCTTATACAGTTTTATACTTTCGATAAGATTACCAGGCCGATAAATTACTTTTTTATTGAATAGCAGAGTTTTAAAACATTTATCAAAAAATAATAATAACATATTTTGAAAGTAACAAAAAGTAAAACAGATTACATAATTACTTTTATAACAGAGTTTTTATTATTATTAGCCGGTTTGCTTGTTTATAGATTCGCAAATGTAAATTTCAAAAACGACGGATTTGCCGAATATGCATTATTTAGAAGAACTTTATCATTTGTCCAGCCAATTCTACTTTTAGGGCTTGGAGTTGGTTTACCGCGATTTGTTTCCATTTCAGAAAGTAGATCAAACAATCAAGAGGCAAGTACTTATTTCATATCAGCTACTTTTATTTTAACAAGTGTGCTGATAATTATCAGCCCGATTTTATTAATTTTTAAGCAAGAATTTGCATGGCTGCTTTTTGGAGAAATTGCTTATTCCACTTTTATTCCACCATTAACGGTTTTAATTATTGGAATTTGTTTTCATTCATTAGCATATAGTTATCTGAGAGGAAAGTTATTAATGCTGCATGCAAATAGTTTGCAAATTATTAATTTAGGTTTTATCCTAACTTCAAGCTTCTTTATTAGCAACAGTATAACTGAAGTTATCTATTTTACAGGCCTTGGCTGGTTGTTTTTTTCAATTATTTTTCTAATTCCGTTTTGGTTTAAAGCAAAAGGGATTAAAGAGTTATATGTCAAGAAAGTTCGTGAATTATTAAAATACGGAATTCAACGTGTTCCGGGAGACATAGGTTTAGCTGCCATGCTAACTGTTCCGGTAATAACTACTGCACATTTTTCAGGAATTGAAGCAGCAGGTTATCTTGCGTTTGGGATTTCTCTGCTTAATATGGCAGGGGCTGTTTTCTCACCGATTTCATTAATCTTGCTTCCACAGTCGAGTGCACTGTTTGCAAATAAACAATTTGGATTATTGAGGCAAAAAACTATTAAAATTTTGATAGTTACTTTAATTGTTTCCGGCATTGGATTAATTGTTTTTGAATTATTTGCTAAAGAAATTTTGGAAATCTATTTAGAGGATATAAGCCCGAGTTTAATTCAAACTTGTATGATATTAATAAGCGGGTGTATTGGGTATTGTTTATATATTTCATTAAGAAGTGTTTTAGATGCATGCTATATTAAAGCTGTTAACACAAAAAACCTTATTATTGTAATTTTACTTTATATAATACTCGAAACCGTTAATTATCTTGTTTTTAATAATAATATCACATTTCATCTGCTGATTATTTCAATATCTTTCAACCTTTTGGGATTATTAACTCTAATCGAGGTATTTATTTTATTCAGAAAAAATAATCAAAATCGTGGAAAAAATTAGAGTGTTGTGGATATTACCCGGCAAGGAAGAAGATGCAGGTACGATGATTTTTTCGCGTCGTCAGATTTCCGATTTGAAAGAAAAAGGAATAGCCGGTGAAATTTTTCATTTCAACACTTGTTTAAAAATCAAAAGCTTAAGAAATGAATTTTTACGATATAAATTATTTGTCAAAAAAAATAAACCCGACATTGTTCATTCTCAATATGGAACTATTACTGCTTTTCTCGGACTGATGTTTCTTAATTGCCCTTATGTTATTACTTTTCAAGGAAGCGATTTAAACAAAACTCCAAGCGATGGAATTTTTCGTGATTTTTTTGGAAGAAAACTATCATTAATTGCTGCAAAAAAAGCTGTCAAAATTATATGTGTGAGTAAGAGTTTAAAACAACAACTCCCTGATAGATTGCAAATAAAGACAAAAGTAATTCCTTTTGGAATAGATTTAAAACATTTTAAACCACACAATATTTTTGAATCAAGAAATCATCTTTCTTGGAAAACAGATGAAAAAGTTATTTTATTTAACGCAAATAATCCGAAAGTAAAACGCCTTGATTTGGCTATAGAAATTGAAAAAATTGTTAAAAAAACCATTTCAAATGTTAGGTTGTTTGTTTTGGAGGGCAAAACCAATCCCGAAGACATTCCATATTTCATTAATGCTTCAAATGTTTTGTTGCTTTGCAGCGATAATGAAGGTAGCCCGACAATAATTAAAGAAGCGATGGCTTGCAATTTGCCAATTGTTGCAAATGATGTTGGCGATGTTGCCGAACGAATAAAAAATGTAGAAAATTGCTATTTGGTTAATCAGAACGTTGATGAAATGGCTAATGCTATTATTCAAGTACTTAATTCGGATAAACAATCCAATGGACGAGAAATAATTCAACTTCAAAATTTATCAAATGAAAAAATTGCATCAAAAGTGAAAGAATTATATGAAGAAATGATAAATTAATTACTTATGAAATTCATTTTACTTTTATCTTTTTTAACTCTAATAATTATTTTTTTAGGATGGGAAATTTGGAAAAAAACCAAATGCAGTAATTATTTATTTGGCTTTGTTTTAATTTATTTTTGGACACTTAACGGTGCTTGGATTTTCACGATTGATCAATTGACGGGTGCAAAAGGTGCGGATATTGGAATTTCTTATTACAGAATTTTTGAGAAATTGTTTACTGTTCAATTAGATAATAATTATTTTTTAACAATTTTATATTACGGGCTTTTTATTATTGTAATACAACTTATTATTTGGTTGATTAGCAGAAATCACAAAAAAAATACTTTGATTAAAATCAAACCAATTTACATCTCAATCAAAGCATTTTTAATTCTTACATTAGGTTTAATAATCTTAAATCTAATTATCATCTACCCTGATATAAAAGAATCAATTACCAAAGGCCGATCATTATATTTTCAACTTAACGATTCAACAAATAGATTTCTTACTATTTATCAATTAATCAGTAAAGTAATTGCCTTCACATCCGTTTTTAGTTTAATTATTTATTTTCTTGAGAAAGGCGATAATTTTTTCACATTTCAAAAAGATAAAATTTCTTCAATCGTCGTAATTTCATGTTTAATTTTTGTTGTCCTCTTCTTTGTTTTCACAGGGAACAAACACGATTTGCTCTTCAGCGGAATTTTTGGAATGCTGTATATGCTTAGAAAAATCACACTGAAACGAATCAAAAACTTTATTGTATTTTCATTTATTTTATTAATTCTTTTCATCTCAATTGACCTGAGTCGTAGCAAGCAGTTTTTATTCTCAAATATTAAGCCTCAAATTAATTTTCAAACAGAATTATCAAATGAGCCGAAAGAAGGAATTAAAACTCGGTTTAAACATTTTTTCTTCCACAACGAAATGTTTTATGCTCATTTTTCAATGTACGGGGTTCTTTCAAAAAATGTTCCCATAAGCTATGGAAAGAGTTTTAATTATCTTGCTCATTCAATGATACCAAGAAGCATAGTTTCAGAAAGGCCTGAAGATATTTATCAATATTATGCAAGAAAAGTTAATGCAAAAAAAGGACAAGGTTACACAATTCATCATGCAACAGCTTGGTATTTAAATTTTGGAATATTAGGAATTATACTTTCCGGATTATTTCTTGGTGGAATTTGGGCTTTATTAAATAATCTTTTCTTACGAAATGGTTTTAAAAACAATTTTTTGAAATTATTTGCTATTCTTTCTCCTTTTCTTTTTGTAGCCTTTCTCCCGAATTTGATTAGAAGCGGCCCTGAAGCATTTAAAGGCGTATTTTTTGAATCATTACTAATTCCGGTTTTTATTGTGTATATTGCTACACTTGTGAAAAGTGAACATATAGAAACTAATAAAAAGTAGTTGTCAAATTTGAAATAATAACAATTAGTCGAAATGAAGATAAACATACTAACTCAATATTTCCCTCCTGAAGTGGGTGCTCCCCAAAACAGGCTTTTTGAGTTAGCTGTTCGATTTAAAAATTAAAAAAAAAGGTGCAGATATTTCCGTAATTACGGCTATGCCAAATTATCCTCAAATGGAAATTCATAAAGGATATAGAAGTAAATTCTATTGTCTTGAAATGATTAATGATATTCCTGTTCACCGTTCTTGGGTTTACGTAAGCAAAAGTAAATCAATTATAAAAAGATTACTGAATTATTTTTCATTTGTATTTACATCATTAATTATTGGTATATTAAAAACCAAAAAACATGATGTTCTATTTGTCGAATCACCTCCTTTGTTTTTAGGAATATCAGCATATTTAATAAGCAGATTAAAAGGTGCAAAGCTAATTTTTAATGTTTCGGATTTATGGCCTGAAAGTGCTGAAAAACTTGGGCTTGTAAAAAATAAATTTTTACTTAAATTATCCACACATCTGGAAGAATTTTTTTATAAAAAAGCATTTTTAATCACAGGCCAAACACAAGGTATTTGTGAAAACATTGGAAAACGTTTCCCCGACAAAGATATTTATTGGTTAAAAAATGGAGTTGATATAAATTATTATGATGTAAAGAAACAATTAAACTCAAATTGGCGAAAGGAAAATGGTTTTCTATCTGACGATATTATTTTGATTTATGCCGGTATTTTGGGTTATGCACAAGGTTTAGAAATTATAATTAATGCCGCAAAACAATTGATTATTAATAATAATATTAAGTTTGTGTTTCTTGGAAGTGGACCTGAAAAGTCGAAATTAATGGATATGAAAATAGAAAACGATTTAGAAAACGTTTATTTTTTTGATGCAGTCTCCAAACATAGAATGCAAGAAATTTTAATTTCAACAAATGCTTCCATCATACCTTTAAAAAAATTAGATTTATTTAAAGGTGCAATACCCTCGAAAATATTTGAGAACTTAGCTCTGAAAAAACCGATAATTTTGGGAGTTGATGGTGAAGCAAAAAACTTATTCATTGAAAAAAGCAAATGTGGTTTATTCTTTGAACCTGAAAGTGTAGATGATCTTGTAAAACAAATAAATTATTTAGTTAAGAACCCTGACATTTCTCGAAGATTTGGAGAAAATGGATTTGAGTTTGTTTCAAAAGAATTTAATAGAGATATAATTGCTGAGGAATTTTGGCAAAAAATAAATACAATTACATAATTTATTATTTTTAAAGAAAAATGAGCATTTTAAAACAAAACATACATAATAAAATTTATTATTACACTTTTGTGTTGCTTGCATTTTTCATACCCATTCAGGAAAATATTGTTGCTTTTTTAATCATCATCTTGATTTTGAATTGGCTGTTGGAAGCAAATTTTATCAATAAAGCAAAAGAAGTTTATCACGATCGAAAGCGTTCATTTTTATTTTTGTTTTCGATATTATATTTCTTCTATTTGTTTGGGCTTCTGTATTCAAAAAATCTGGACTCAGGTTTTTTCGATGTTCAGATGAAATTATCATTATTGATTTTTCCTTTAATTTTTTCAACTTTTAATTTCAACTTTTTCGATAAGAAAAAAATAGACAAAATATTATTTGCTTTCGTTTTAAGCACACTATTGCTTTCGGTTATTTGTATTATTACTGCTTATTTCGATTATAGTAAGTCTTTATGGATTAATGAATTTTATTACATTCCATTAAGTAACATTAATTTATTCGGAGAGCAAGTATTATCCAAACATCCGACTTACTTTGCAATGTTTCTGAATCTTTCATATGGAATTGTGTTATTAAAGTTTGTAGAAAACAGGCTAAAATATTCATTCTTAAAGAATTGTTTATTAATATTCACCTCAATAGTTATTTTTATTTTTGTTTCATTATTGAGTTCAAAAGCCGGAATTGCAGGATTTCTTATAGTCTCGTGTAGTATAATTGTGTATTTAATTATATATAAAAAACAATATTTTATAAGTTGTATGATGGTGGTATTTGTTCCTATCTTATTCTTTTTTTCAATTGAGTTTTTACCCAATTCGTTCAACAGAATAATTAGTGCAACCGAAATAATTAATAGCAGCGAAGAAATAAATAAGAACACTATCGACGGTACGGCCGAAAGAATTTTGGTTTGGAACTCAGCATTAGAAATTTTGAAAAATAATTTTTTGTTCGGTGTCGGAACCGGTGATGTTAAAGATTTTTTAGTAAAAGAATATAAGAAAGAAAATATAAGTGCGGCCTATAAACAAAAGTTAAATGCCCATAACCAATATCTTCAAACAGCTCTTTCGATAGGGTTTTTTGGCTTAATAGTTTTATTAATAAGTCTTTTTTTACCTTTTGTCGATTCCTTTAAAAATGGTAATTTCCTTTTAATTATTTTTTTACTGATAATTTCTTTTAATTTCTTATTTGAGTCGATGCTCGAAAGGCAATCGGGAGTAGTGTTTTATGCCTTTTTTAATTCCTTTTTGTTTTTTTCAAAAAAGGATTATGAGGGTTGATAGTGGTTAAATGGTTAAGTTCTACTGCAATTTTAGTGATAACATAATTTTATGGTTCTACTAAAAAATATACTTATAATGATAAAATGAGGCGTAATGGACAAAATTCAGGCTCAAACCTTCCGAATCCCTTGTATTTCTTAGTTTTGAATCAAATCAAAGCTTATGAATAAAAAAAATGCTTTTACTGTAATAGTCCCATAACGAAAAAAAACTGAGTTTTTGAAGGCATAAAGACCTCTGAAAATGTCAAAGGAGTCCTAAAACAGAACTCCTTTCTCTTGACTTTTTCGTCGGTCATCAAGTGTATCCCTGACAGGTTGCTCTCCAGCAGAGCCTGCTTCCGTTTAACTTGATATAGCAAATATAATATATAAA
>Ga0208648_1002252_pt1 | contig 13792 bp, 12 predicted proteins | sample AntAceMetag02UKL_FD_184772 | JGI IMG/M metagenome (GOLD analysis project Ga0208648, IMG submission 184772) | Saline lake microbial communities from Ace Lake, Antarctica - Antarctic Ace Lake Metagenome 02UKL (SPAdes) (version 2) | ecosystem: Environmental > Aquatic > Non-marine Saline and...
AAAGATAAAACTTTTAAACTATTTGAAGCAGTTATATATGCTTTAATATTATTTAATTTTAGATATTTCTTTTCCATATAAAACAATTTAAAAATATGAGATTCAGATTTCATTTTTCTACTTCATTTTGATCACAATTCTTCCGAATGTTTTTTATTATAAAGCTTTTTCCATGCTTTACTTTTCCAATATGTTCTTTTCCAATATTTTCCCCATCGAATATTTGTCCAAAGCCTTTCATGCAAATAATAAAAAATGATTTTTGCCCCAAACTCAATACTTGCAATCAAAGTAGCATTTTCAATACTTTCATCAACTGTTCGTTCAGTATATCTTCTGAAAATCATATAACTGATAACAAAAGTTGTGAATGTTGCTATTATTCTCCAACTAAATGCTTTAAGAATACTTCTTACGGGACTGTCTTTTGTCCTCAATTTTTCATTAAGCTCTTTTAAGTCTGTGTTATTTTTGTCCATATTTATATCGCTGATAATCAATTTTATTTATTAAAATATTTTAATAACAAACAATTAAAATCTTTATGAATTTTTGAGTTTGTTGAGATGATTTCTTTTCCGAAAATAAAATTATTTCCTCCTGAGAAATCGCTATTTTTCCCTCCTGCTTGTTTAACAATAATTGTGCCTGCGGCCACATCCCAGGGGCTTAATCCATATTCATAGAAACCATCAAAGCGTCCGCATGCAACCCATGCCATATCAACGGCAGCCGAGCCGAGACGCCTGATTCCGGAGGTGTTTTCAATTAAATATTTAAACAATTCCAAATATTCATTCAACCTCCCATAATCATAATAAGGAAAACCCGTAGCAAGTAAGGCATTATCAAGAGAATTTGTTTTGGTAACTTTAATTTCAGATTCATTTAAGTAAGCGGGGCTTTCTTTCCATGCATAAAAACATTCATTCAAATTAACTTCATTAATGACCCCCGCGACAATTTCCTTCCGGTCAATAAGGGCAATACTTGTTGAATATAAAGGAATTGAATTAATATAATTTGTTGTTCCATCCAGCGGGTCAATAATCCATTGGAAGCGTGTACCTTTAATTGAAGCTGTATTTTCCTCAGTAATAAACCCGGCTTCCGGTAGTATTTTTGAAAGTTTTTCTACAATCATTTTCTCAGATGTCTTATCAACATAGGTTACGAAATCATGTTTTCCTTTTTCCTCAATATCTTTTGGGACAATATTGTGAATCTCTTTTTTTAAAAATTCACCAACTTCTTGTGATATTTCGCAAACCTGCTTTGTAATTAATTCAAAATCCATCCTAAAAATAATTTATTTTGTTTTAAGATTAAGCTAAAAAATCAAGCCTTACCTTACATACAAATATTATAAATCTTTATTTTGCATTCGCAAAGATACAAATAATAAATTTTCAATAAAATAACTTTATGTTGGAAGTTTTATTTTATTATTAAATTTGTTTTGGCATATTACTTGACATTGTTAAAAATTATTTTTTAAAAATAATATTGAAAATTAATAGAAAAAAGGACACAAAATAATTGTCTGGTAATTAAACCAATTGATAAATTATTTAATTAATTTGCAAAGTTGTCATAAATTATTACTGACAAATTGACTTAAAAAGAAAATATGAATTCTGAATTTAATAATATCATGTTTAATCTTTCAGATTTTAATTCTGAAGCTGAATTTATCCCTTTACTTTCGTCAGAGGACGAAGAACAAATGGGTTCCGAAAAAATTCCCGAACATATTCCAATACTTCCGTTAAGAAATACCGTATTATTTCCAGGGGTAGTGATTCCAATTACTGTTGGAAGAGATAAATCTATCAAATTAATACAAGATGCCAATAAAAAAGATAAGATTATTGGCGTTATAGCTCAGAAAGATATTGATGTTGAAGACCCTACAACAGAGGATTTGAATAAAGTAGGTACGGTTGCCCACGTTTTGAAAGTATTAAAAATGCCTGATGAAAGTACTACTGTAATTATTCAAGGGAAAAGCAGGTTTAGAGTACAGGAATATGTGCAAACCAAACCATATTTTAAAGCAAAAGTTACAAAAATTATTAATGATGAGATTGATATTAAAGATAAAGGATTTAGTGCTCTATTATCCTCTTTAAAAGATCTTTCGATACAAATAATCAAACATTCTCCAAATATTCCGAGCGAAGCTTCATTTGCAATAAATAATATTGAGAGCCATGTTTTTCTTATAAACTTTATTTCTTCTAACCTAAATATTAGCGTTTTAGAAAAACAAAAAATTCTTGAACTTACTGATATTAAGGAAAGGGCAAATATTTTGCTTTCTTCACTAACCAAGGAATTGCAAATGCTTGAGCTTAAAACACAAATTCAAAGCAAAGTAAAAGTTGATCTTGATAAACAGCAGCGAGATTATCTTTTAAATCAGCAATTAAAAACAATTCAGGAAGAATTGGGTGGAGCTCCAAACGAACAGGAAATAAGTGAGATTACGAAAAAAGCAAAGAATAAAAAATGGTCGAAAGAAGTAAGCGAAACATTTTTGAAAGAATTGAAGAAACTGCAACGAATGAATCCTTCTGCCGCTGAACATTCAATTCAGATGAATTATGTTGAAACTCTTGTCGAACTTCCATGGGACCAAGTTACTAAGGGCAATTATAGTTTACAGAGAGCACAGAAAATCCTTGATCATGATCATTACGGACTTGAAAAAGTTAAAGAAAGAATTATCGAACATTTAGCCGTAATGAAGTTAAAAAACGATATGCGATCACCCATTCTATGCTTTGTAGGGCCTCCGGGAGTTGGAAAAACATCCCTCGGTAAATCAATTGCGAGAGCCGTAAAAAGAAAATATATACGAATGTCTCTCGGTGGTTTACGTGATGAATCGGAGCTACGCGGGCACAGGAAAACTTATATCGGAGCTATGCCGGGCCGTATTATTCAAAACATCAAGAAAGTAAAATCTTCAAATCCGGTTTTTGTGCTTGATGAAATTGATAAAGTAAGCGGAAATAATATAAGTGGTGATCCTCAGGCAGCTTTGCTTGAGATTTTAGACCCCGAACAAAATTTCGCCTTTTACGACAATTTCCTTGAGATTGAGTACGATTTATCCAAAATAATGTTTATTGCCACGGCAAATACATTGAGTACGGTTCACCCTGCATTACGCGATAGGATGGAAATTATTGATCTTAGCGGATATTTATTAGAAGAAAAAGTTGAAATCGCACGTAAGCATCTAATTCCAAAACAATTTAAAGAACACGGAGTTAATAAATCACAGGTTTCATTCTCAAAAAATATAATCGAAAAAATTATTGATGATTATACACGAGAGGCAGGTGTCAGGTCGCTTGAGAAAAGTTTTGCCAAACTTATACGGAATAAGGCAAAATATATCGTTATGGAAGAAGAATATAATAAGAAAATTAATGAAAAAGACCTACAAACTATAATGGGGCCTTCCGTTTTTCAGAAAGATAAATACATCTCAAACGACATTGCCGGAGTTGTAACAGGTTTGGCTTGGACTGCTGCGGGTGGCGATATTTTATTTATCGAAGTCAGCCTTAGCAAAGGAAAAGGAAATCTGACAATGACAGGTAATCTTGGCGAAGTGATGAAAGAATCGGCAAGTCTGGCTTTTGAGTATTTAAAGGCTCATTTCCATATATTAAACCTTGATCCTGAAATTTTTGAGAAATGGAATGTACATATCCATGTTCCTGAAGGAGCAACACCAAAAGACGGGCCTTCGGCAGGAATCACAATTTTTACAGCTTTAGCTTCGGCTTTTACTAAACGCAAAATCAAAGCAAATCTCGCTATGACCGGAGAAATTACTTTACGTGGAAAAGTTTTACCTGTTGGCGGAATTAAAGAAAAAATATTGGCTGCCAAAAGAGCAAAAATTACGGATATTATTTTATCTTCAGAAAATAAGAAAAATATTGAAGAAATTAAAGCCGAATATATTCAAGGCCTGAACTTTCATTATGTTGATGAAATGATTGAGGTTGTTGAAATTGCGTTGTTGAAAGAAAAGGTAAAAGAGGCGGTTTTAGTTTAATAATATCATTTTTTTTACAACCTGACAATTACCTGTATTAGCAATCAAGAAATAAATTCCGTTTCTCAGCTTTTCAATAATTTTGGTAGTTCCATTCCAGCGGATAAATAACAGGGATTAAACTCATATTTTAAAAAGAAGGGACTTAGTCCTTATCTTTTATTGAACCCCAAACCAAAAAAACATTAAGTTTGCACATGATTCGGTGAGCAGAAATGCTTAAAAGGGAATCCTGTGAAAAACAGGGGCTGTACCCGCAACTGTAATCCCAGACGATAATTTCTTTATCGTTAAATATTTGGAATACATATCACTACTAAAATTAGTGAAATGATTTCAAGATAGAGGGAGAAGCCAGAAAACCTGCCTAATCATGGATAGTGCTTTCGGGAAAAAAAGTAAAAAAAAAATGAAAAATAATATTTCCTTGATAAAATTCTTAAAAATTTCAATTGTCTTGATTTTTTTTATTTCATGTAATTCAAAAAAACAAAATAATGAAATTAATAACTTGAATTCCAAAAAAATAATTTATTCCGCAAAAGTATTTCCTCAATTTGCAAAAGGTTTTAAAATCGATTATTTTGATAATTATAAACTTATAAGAATCTATAATCCAAGAGATACTACACGGATTATAAACGAATATATTTTATCTGACAAAGATGCATTCATTCCGGATTCATTAAAAGGAAAACGGATTTTCATTCCTCTAAACAGTTTTGCATGCCTTCATTCCACGCAAATAGGATATGCAAATCGCTTAGAAGTTTTAGATGCCATTTGTGGAATTTCCGAAGCACAATACATTAAAAATAAATACATTCATGAAAAAGTTTCGGATGGAGAAATAATTGAATTTGGCTCGCCACAAAACATTAATCACGAGAAACTTCTAAGTATTAATCCCGATATTTTATTACTTGCTCCTCATCCAGGCAATAGTTTTGAGAAGCTTGAAGAAATTGGCATAAACCTGGTTTATAACACAAGTTTTCTTGAAACAACGCCTCTTGCCAGAGCCGAATGGATAAAATTTCTTTCCTGTTTTTTTAATAAGGAGGATTATGCTAATCAGGTATTTGATTCAATTGTAACGAAATATCAAAAATTGAAGGAACTTAGCAAAAACATAAAAGATCAACCTGATATTTTTACTTCAAAAAAATATGGCCAGATTTGGTATTTACCCGGTGGAGAAAGTTATATGGCTAAATTTTTTGAGGATGCCGGTATAAATTATCTGTGGAAAAATGAAAAAACCTATGAAGCTCTTGCCCTTGATTTTGAAATCGTTTATGCAAAAGCTGCATCTGCAGAATTTTGGTGCATAAAAGATTACTACGATGGAGATTATTCATATACTCAATTAGCAGCGGAGTTTGAACCGTATTCCGATTTTAAAGCTTTTAAGGATACGAATATTATATTTTGTAATACATTTAAAACAAGCTATTTTGAAGATGGAATTATGGAACCTGAAATTGTGTTAGCCGATTTAATAAAAGCAATAAATCCCGAGCAGCTTCCCAATCACAAATCAAAATATTTTAAGCGATTATTAAAATGGAAATAAATGTAATAATCGACAAGCTAAAAAACAGCAACATTATTTTGAACTTAATGCTTTTGCTCGGGATAATTTTGTTTTTTGTGTTAAATATTGCTGTCGGTTCGGTTTATATTCCTTTTCCTGATGTATTGAAAATTTTAATTGGACAGGGAAGCGATAATCAGGTTTGGGTTAATATTATTTTAAAAAGTCGCTTGCCACAAACTATAACTGCCTGTCTATCCGGCAGTGGCCTCGCCATTGGAGGGCTTCTGATGCAAACCCTTTTCCGAAACCCTTTAGCAGGGCCTTCAATTCTCGGTATCAGCTCGGGAGCAAGCCTTGGGGTCGCTTTTGTAATTATGTTTGTCGGAAATATTGGAGGTTTTGCATTTTCGGGAATCGCAACAATTGGTAATTTCGCTATTGTTTTTGCAGCTTTTGCAGGTTCGGTTTTAGTGCTTTTTCTTATTTTGTTTCTCGCCCGAAAAGTTAAAAACAATGCCATGCTTCTCATAATAGGAATTATGGTAGGATATATAAGTTCTTCCTTGGTTGGTGTTTTACAGTTTTACAGTATTAGCGAAAACGTGCATGCTTTTGCAATTTGGGGCCTTGCAAGTTTTTCTAACATTTCATGGATACAAATGAAATTATTTATTCCTGTTATTTTAATAGGGTTATTTTTTTCATTTCTCTTGATAAAACCGTTAAACATGCTTTTGCTTGGTGAGAATTATGCCAAGAACCTTGGTTTAAACATTAGGAAAACAAGAATTTTAATAATATTAGTAACGGGGATATTAACTGCTGTGATTACTGCATTTTGCGGGCCTGTAGCATTTTTAGGCCTTGCGGTTCCACATCTTGCACGAATGCTTTATTCAACTTCAAATCATAAGGTTTTAGTGCCGGGTGTATTATTTTTCGGTGCCCTATTAGCATTATTTTGCAATCTGATAGCACGAATGCCCGGCTTCGATGGAGCTTTGCCAATCAATGCAGTAACTTCAATGATTGGAGCACCGATTGTAATTTCTGTTATCTTGAAAAAGAAAAAATTGAATTCATTGAACTAAGAATTAATAGACAAAGATTTGGAGATGAAAATTTTACATACCGAAAATCTAAGTATTGGCTTTAACTTAAAAAAAAAGTCGGAAATAATTCTTCATAAAGGCATTAATATTAGTTTGGATAAAGGAGAGTTTGTTTGTTTGCTCGGTCCAAATGGCGCCGGAAAATCAACATTATTAAGAACTTTTACAGGTTTCAACAAAGCTCTATCCGGAAAAGTAATTTTAAATAATAAAGAGATCAGAAACTATTCTGAAAAAGAATTAGCCAAACAAATAAGTGTTGTACTTACGGAAAAAACCGATACTGCAAATATTACTGTAAATGAACTCGTAGCTATGGGACGTTACCCATATACCGGTTTTTTTGGCAAACTCACAAATGATGATATTCGAATTGTTAACGAATCGCTTGAACAACTTGGTATGGCTAAAATGCAAAATAAACTATGCGGCGAACTAAGTGATGGCGAAGCACAAAAAACTATTATTGCAAAAGCTCTTGCACAAAAAACACCAATAATTATTCTTGATGAACCTACGGCTTTCCTCGATTTACCAAGCAGAATTGAAATCATGCAATTACTTAAAGAACTTGCACATAACACCGGTAAAACCATTTTACTTTCAACACATGAACTTGATCTTGCCCTTCAATATGCTGATCGATTATTTTTACTGGCTCAGGGAAAAGAAATTAAATGCGGAACACCAGAAGACCTTGTTTTAAATGGAGATTTTAATAGTTTTTTCGAAAAAAACGGGATTGAATTTGATAATAGTTCCGGGAATTTCATAAGCAAGGACGCTAATGTAAAGCAAATCAATATCTCGGGAAACGGAATAGAATTTAATTGGGTGTCAAAGGCTTTAAGAAGAAATGGTTTTATTCATGATGAAAACGCTGAAATTTGTGTAAAAATTAGCAATTCGGAAAACAAGAAATATTCTATCGTTTCTAAGAATAGAAATGAGATAAAAGTTGATTCTGTTGAAGAATTACTCATTGAATTGAAAAAACTTGAAGTATAACAAGCACAAGTTCAATTTCCGGTTTTGAACAATATGGATTATGTTTGTAATCTGATTTTTGAAATATGAGCTACTATTTAAGCGGTTTCCAAAAACTTTTTTCCCCAACAGATTTTTTCTGTTTAGGTCTGCATTTTCAGTAGAAAAATTTTTTGTAACATTTGCTATGTTGTAGTAACTAAATTATAAAGCAAATAAATTGTTTATGTCTAAAAAAGAAGAAATATTTAGAACAATCATCAGAGAAAATAAGGATAAAATAAGTGGTATTTGTCGTTATTATTCTTCAAATGAGGATGATCATAATGATATGTATCAGGAAGTTCTGATAAATATTTGGAAAAGTTTAGAGAACTTTAGAGGCGATGCTCAATTGAGTACATGGGTTTATCGGGTAAGCGTGAATACTGCTTTAGGGTTTGCTAAAAAGGAAATTCGCCGTAAAAAAATCTTTATTAGGCAAGATGATGAAAGGCTAAGAGATTTACTGGATTATGATGAAGGCCAAATACAAGAGAAGGAAATAATGCTTCAGTCCCTTGAAAATAAAATAAATTTGTTATCGGTTGTTGATAAAATAATTATAACACTTGTTCTTGAGTCGGTTAGCCACAAGGAAATTGCTTCGGTTATTGGTATTACCGAACCAAATGTCAGAGTGAAAATTCATCGGATAAAAAATGAATTAAAGGAAATGCTTAAAAACTTAACACTTTAAAAACATCATTATGAAAAACAATAAAGAAATAGACATACAAAATATTGATACACTCATTAATCAGCTACAATCAAAAGATACACAGTTTAAAAAGGCTGTCAGGATATTACAAATCTTCTTTTTTGCCCTCATCTTTCTATATACGATTTTGTATGTTTTCAATCCTGATGACGAAATGGACTTCAATCAAAGAATTGGCGGTGTTTGTTATGTTTTAGCTTTTACTCTGCTCGCTTTTCATTTCAGGAATAAATACTCAAAATTCAAAAATGTTAATTATTCGGTTTCTGTAAAGGAGCTTATTAATGAAGCTGAAAAACGATACAGGTTTTGGAAAGGTAATCAATTTAGTAGTTTCTTAGCCATCATTTTACTTGATGTTGGAACCTGTTTGATTTTAATACAGTATTTCTCAGATAAATGGTCAATATTGCAAATAATTATTGGTGTTCAAGTATTTAATATTATCTCAGCAAGCATAGGTTTTATTATCGGGTATATAAAATGGAAAAAAGAAATTCGTCCCTTTTGGATATCTTTAAAAACAATGCTTAAAGAATTTGAGGAGTAGATAAAAAACAGGGGAAATTATAAGAAAAATGAATAATTATGTTTAATTTTGTATAAATATTATAACTAAACAAAGGCTTTTGCCAAAAACAACCATGAAAAAACAAATATTCTTAGTAATTATCTCAATTTTCCTTTTTTCAGGAATTTTCGCTCAAACTGAAAAAAAAGAAGAAAAAGAACAAATGAAGGCGGCATTATTGGTAATTGATGTTCAAAACAAATATTTACCTTGGATGGCTGATACTGGAAAGGAATCTACAATTGAAATGATTAATTCCTCAATTTGGGTATTCCGAAAATACGATTTACCTATTATCCGAGTTTATCACACTGATAAAGAATGGGGCCCAGAACCCAGCTCTGAGGAGTTTCAATTCTCTGATTCGATTAAAATAGAAGAAAATGATTTCCAGATTATTAAAAATTATGGAAATGCTTTTAATAAAACTGAACTTGATAAATACTTAAAAGAAAACAATATAAACACGCTATTTCTCTGTGGTTTAAGTTCAACAGGCTGTGTTTTGGCAACCTATTTTGGTGCAAACGATAATGACTTTGAGGCCTTTTTGATAAAAGATGCACTTTTAGGGCCGGATGCTTCAGATACAGATTCAGTTGAGAAAATGTTTGATGCATTAAGCATTCAGACAATTCTTTTTATGCTTAAACATCTTTAGCTAAACATTAATAATCAAAAAGAAGAACTTACTAACAGACTAAATAGTTGGATTGAAGAAAATGAACAAGTTGACGACATTTTAATTATTGGAATAAAAATCTGAACTCAAAAAATTAAAGTATTGGGTCAAAAATGCAAAATTTTATTTCCTCCTATCAAGGCACTATGAATTAGGATTTTTTCTTCTTTAGATTAGATAATTATCTCATTACGAACACCAAAATATTTTTTAATAATTTTTGTTTCAAATCTTGTTTAGATTATCATCTTTATCTTTCTGATCCTTAACATAAAACGCAACTTTTTCAAGGCTTGTAGTCATATCAAATTCTTCAAGAAAAACATTGTCGGGAACATTAATAGGCCTGGGAGTGAAATTCAAAATTCCTTTAATTCCGGCTTTAACAAGTAAGTCCGCAATTTCAACAGTTCTTTCAGCAGGAACCGTAATAATAGCAATTGTGATATTTTCTTTTTTGATTTCGTTATATAACTCATTAATATCAAAACAGGTAACCTCTGAAAATTTTTTTCCGATTTTTCTGTGATCGTTATCAAATGCAGCAACAATTGCGAGTTTAGGCCTTTTTCCTTTGAAGTATTTTAAAATAGACATACCAATATTACCTATCCCAATTATTGCAACCTTTTGCCCCTCTTTACTATCTATTATCTCACTAATCAGGTTAATAAGCTCTTGAATTTTATATCCTTTTCGTAATGTACCTGTGTATCCGATCAACATAAGATCACGCCTTACCTGAACAGGTGTAATATGCTGAATTTTTGCAATCTCATGCGAAAATATATGATCCTTTCCCTTTGCTAAACATAATAATAAGGCTCGCCTATATTGACTAAGTCTTTCAATGGTTTTATGAGGAATATGTTTCATTCGATCTTTAAATTTATTTTTATTGCAAAAATATATCTAAGAAATTTGTTTTCCAAGAAAATTGTTAATTTATTAACAATGTTATAAAATAACAATTATAAAAAAAATTACTTCCCAAATTCCCAATATAGCATTAGCAAATGCGCTGCCGACCAACTAAAATGCGGTGCTCGCAAATGCTTTCCTGTTTGGGGATCATAGTTTTCAAAAATCGCTTCACCACTATTTAATCCTTCTAAGCGATTAAAAACATTTTCAGTAAACTTATCCGCTTCTTCCATAAAACCGTATTTTCTTAATCCGGAAATTGCAAAATATGTTTGATCGAGCCAGATTGGCCCGCGCCAGTAACTGTCTTTTGAATATTTTGGGTTATCGGTAGAAAGTGTTGGAAACGGAATAAAACATGCAAATTTTGTAGAATCAAGCAATATTTCGGAAACTTTTTTTGCTTGAGCAATTGAAGCTATACCGGTCCAAATAGGTGTATAGCCCTCAGGCCCTTCGTCCTTGATAAAATTTCCATTTTGAATTTTTTTATCGAAAAAATATCCCGCTTCTTTACAAAAAAAGTAATTGGCAATTTTTGCTCCATCAATTTCAATTGCTTCGAATTTATTTCCGGAAATTTTGGAAAGCTCTTTTAAAAGTTTGTATTCCAAGGCAAGATATGAATTCAGGTCAACTGATTCCTGGTCAAAACTCCATGCTGATTCGTTATTTTGAAACATCACAGCATCATCGAAGCGAACTGCATTGTCCATGCCGCTTTCCCATTTTGCCGCTTCCGTTGTTCCGTCAATTGAGCCGAACTCACAAATTCCATTTTTATCGTAATCACGATTTTTAAACCACCAATTATAATACTTTTCTAATTTCGGGTACATTTCCTTTACAAAAGCAGTATCATTTGTTTCTTTAAAGACTTCCATCAAAGCCCAGGCAGCAAGTGGAGGTTTTGTATCTCGAGGATTATTTTCATTTTTATTAGCAAAAATACAATCGATTACCATGCCGTTTGCGTCTTGATAATCAAACATTGCACGAATTTGATCCTTTGCAAGTTCAGGTGCAAAATGAGCCAAAGCAACGGCATGCTTCCAGGAATCCCATGCCCAAAAACCGACGAAATAATAAACCGCATGTGAAGGAATAACTCCATCGTGAAACAAATCACCTTTTGCCGACCGCCAATTGGAAATTAATGTCATTATGCTTTTTACGGCAATTTTATTAAATTTCTCAGGCATATCATTCCGTAAAACCGATTTTAAATAATTATTCCAACGCGATGAGTTTTCGGCAAATAATTTTTCAGGATCTGATAAAGATTCATCAAGCTTCTTTTTCAATAATAAATATTCATTTTTATTATTAAAATAAGAAATAGAAATGAAATTAAATTTTTCTCCTTTAGTAAAATATGAATTATTTTCCTTATTGATTTCAATATTTATATTTTCAGGAAAAATTATAACAATCAAGCTCTTGTTTGGCCTTTCGGCTATGAGAATGTTATTTTCGGCGAAAAGTTTTGTTTTCTCGTTGAAAAGCTTTCCTTGCCATCGAATTCTATATTCCTTTGGTTTTTTGACTTTTGTTCTTATTAGGGCTGTATTTTTTGTAATAAAAATTAGCTTTTGATCGATGCTACATAAACCGGCCGAGAGAATTTGATTAAGGCTTCCGGGATAATATATTGCCGAATCAAGGCTGAAGTTTACACTTGTTTTTGAACCGGGTTTGAAAATTACAAGGTTTGCAAGTGATTTACTTGACCACGAATAAGTATCAAAAAAAAACGGGCCGCAAAAACCGCCAATTGGATTTTGTTTTTCTGCAGGTGTAAAAGCAAACCATGAACCAAGATCGCTAAAACATCCATCCGTTCCACTTTTTGATTCAGGAACATATGAAATATCTAACAAGTTTGGATAGTGCTTTGCTTCAAATTTATTTATTGGGTTTTGCCGGTTACAGGACAAGAGAATAATAATTATTGAGAGTAAAAAAGTGTATTTTTTCATAAAAATAATATTTGAATATATTTTCAAAAATACAATTTGTTTTTATAAAAACAAATTTTTGGTTCTTCTGCAATTTTTTATACTATTCTTATTCGAGCAAAGCCTCTACCTTATATCTTAAACCTTTAGCTTGTGTAAGATAAGCTTTCACAGAACCGACAAGAATTTTAGCTTCTGCCATAATTGGGATTTTGTTTTTATCGTCGGTAACCCAAACTATCAAATCTTCACCTTCGCTAAACATTGTGCCGGCAACAAGCATGGCTTTGATTTTTATACAGTTATACAATTTCCCGTCAATATTTTCAACAATTTCTTTATTAATATACCTAATATATAGATTAAATATTTCATTATCTATTATCATTGAAACCGGAATTTTATCGCCAAATTTATATTTCGAGAAATCAATATTTCGCGTGTAGTAGATTGCACTCAAAACATCGAAAGTGCAAGGCGGTAGATTGAGAGTGTCTTCTTGATATTGCTTATTTGAGTTTTTGGTATATGAAAATATTTTATTATTCATATGGTCAAACAAATATTTATTATAAACTCTATAACTATTTTCTTTAGTGTTTCTAATAAATTCAATAGGTTTGAATTCAATTGGGTTTACAAAAGATTCAAAATTATCTCTGACTTTAAAAATCCAATCATATCTTGTTAAAGATTTCCCGAAACTCAAAAAATGATAAAGCTGTTTTCCGTCTTTTTTCAAACTATCAACCTCAAAAACAACTTTTCCGGCATCAACCCAAATAAATCCCCAATTATAAGCAACTTTATATGAAATTTTTTCACCTGCTAAGAAAGTAGTATTTTCCGTAACACATTGGCTTTTTACAATATTTGCAAATAAAATGAAAAACAATAAAATCAAAAATGTCTTCAAAAAACAAAAGAATCAATTACTAAAGTTCGCACCAAATTTAAAAAAATAATCCTTAAGAATTAGCAAAAGCTCAAAATTTTACGTCTAAATATTGTTTGATGTGCCAGATTCTTTCTTTCTCGCAAAGAATGGAAAGATAAAATGCTAAGATGCCGCAAAAATTATTATAGAATATTCACAATTCTAAGTATATTCGTTTCCCATCATACTTTTTTCTTTGCGTGAAATAAAGTAAAAACAAAATAATTATTTTATCTGGCAAAT
>Ga0208648_1002256_pt1 | contig 13780 bp, 10 predicted proteins | sample AntAceMetag02UKL_FD_184772 | JGI IMG/M metagenome (GOLD analysis project Ga0208648, IMG submission 184772) | Saline lake microbial communities from Ace Lake, Antarctica - Antarctic Ace Lake Metagenome 02UKL (SPAdes) (version 2) | ecosystem: Environmental > Aquatic > Non-marine Saline and...
ATCATAAGTAGCTGTCCCTTGGCATCCCGGACAGGGATAGAGGCAAGCAGGGGCTCAAAAAATCCCCCGGACAGGGGTTCCACCTGCCCTCTCGCGACCAGGCCTGCCATAAGCTCCAATGTGCCGGGCCGGCGCTTTTCAAGCCACTCCAACAAAGGACCGGAGAAGTGGAGACCCACCTTGATCTCAGGGTAAGCCTCAATCAGGTCCAGCAAAGGTCGGTAGCATTTATCATGGGCCATATCAAAAACATGATCAAAATTGCCCACTGGCTGGTGGCAGTGGATTACCATAATTAGATTCATAGACAAGTGAATTCCTTTCCAAAGAATGAGTACCACACAGCTTTAGCATAAAGCCGCAAATATTCCGACGTCCTGTTACCATTGCCCTGAGCTGCTGTCAATTGAATTGATTAGGCGCATCTCATTATAGTTATATAGAATTTGGATGGATAAAGAACATACTAAGGCTCGGATGCGAAAAGCGTCATGGTTATGGAAAAACCTCGCGGTCGAAGGTTTTCTGCGTGGACGGTTCCGCCACAGGCCTGAACGCAAGTCTTTACAATGGCGAGTCCAAGACCCACGCCCCCGCTCTTCCGGTTCCGCACAGCCTCCGGCCGGTAAAAGGGTTCGAACAGTCGGCCGATGGTAGCCTCGGGTACGCCGGGACCTCGGTCCCTCACCGAAATCAGGACTTTATCGCCTTCTCTCCGAGCCGTAATCTCAATGGGCCCCTGATCACCCGCGTATCGGACGGCGTTTCTCAAAACATTTGAAAGGGCACGGCAAAGCAGGCTCTCAACCGCCCAGACGGAAATGCCATCAACCACACGGTTAACAATCTTCACCCCGGCAGCCCCTTCCCGTTCCATGATGGCAATGATTACAGGCATCAGAGGGACGGTTTCGGCCGCCACCCTTTCAGGACCTATTTCGGCCCTCGTGAAGGACAACAGTTCGTTGATGAGGTTGGACATGTGGCGGACTTCCTCGTAAATGTCCTTCAGACCCTCCAGATCTTCCCCTTTCAAGCGCTGCTCAAAAATACTCAGACCCAGTTCCATCCGAGCAATGGGAGAGGCCAGTTCATGGGCCATGTCGCCCAGGAATCGCTTCTGCCCCATGATATGGTTTTCCAGCTGGTCCGACATGTGATTGATGGCCACACCGAGTCTGCCGATTTCATCACTCCTTTTCTCTTTAACAAGAACATTGAAATTGCCCCGGGCGATTTCCTCGGCCACTTGCGTGATGCGGACAATGGGCCGGGTGATGCTTTTGACCAGGGGGATCCATAAAAGAATGGAAGCCGCCAGCACAAGGCCTGCCAGCAACAGCCACGGCACGGGATTGAAAAAGAGACCGTTCCCGGTGATGGATGGGGAAGCGGCCAACAGGAACAGGTTTATGGGCGGGCTTTGGCGACGTTCCTGAAAAGGAAACGGCACGCAGGCCCAGTATCGGGTGGGTTGGGAAGTTCGCAGCAGGTAGGTGAAACGAAGTTTTTCTGGCGGTGGCAGGGGATGCAGCGGGAAATGGCCGATGGCTGTATTCTCCCGGGAGGCAAACGACCGCGGTCCTTCGTGTTTCAGGGGTGCGCCGCGGACGGACCGTCTCCCGGGACCGGACAAGGGAGGTGGAGGCGGTCGGTGCAACGGCGCCAGATTGCTCTCTATCCGCTGCAGGGCATCGGTTACCCGGGCGGGAATCGTACGTTCAGGGCCCGCCAGGATGCGTCCATCCGACCGGCAGAGGAGAAAATCCAGATCATAGGCACTCCCGAACCGCTTTAGGATTGAGCCCCACTCATAGTAGTCCGAGTCATAGAGCTCCCTAAGGATCACCTGCCCCAGGGCTTTTCCGTGGCCCCCGAGGCCGCTGATCAGCGCGGACTCTGCCCGAAATCGGAAATCCAGGTTGAAAATCCCCGCCACGAGGGCAATCAGCAGCACCAGGCTCATGAAGAACCAGATGAGAATTTTCAGAAAAAGGGAACGCTTGGGGTTCATGATGATGTCTCACTCAAAGGGGGTATGAAAAGATATCCGACCCCGCGCACCGTACGGATGAATCGGGGGTTTTTGGGATCATCTCCCAGTTTTCCGCGCAGAGAGGAAACATGCATGTCAATGGACCGGTCAAAGACATCGAAGTTCCGGTCGGCTACTGCATCTAGAAGTTGTTCCCGGGTCAGGGCCCTTCCCCGAGCCTTTGCCAGGCGCAACAGGAGCCGGTATTCAATAGGGGTCAAATCGATAAGGTTCCCTTCAAGGGAAGCCTCATAGGCATCCTCATTGAAAACAAGATTGCCGAATCTGAGCCCCTTTTCCTGATTCTGCCTGCTGGCACCGGTTATGTCTGACCGCCGGATCACTGCGCGAAGACGGGCCAACAACTCGCGCGTGGAAAAGGTTTTGGGCAGGTAATCATCGGCACCGATTTCAAGGCCCACGATCCGGTCGGTTTCGTCTCCCCGGGAGGTCAGCATCAGGACCGGGATATGGGATTCAACCCGCAGTTGTTTGAGCAATTCGAATCCGTCCATTTCCGGCAGCATCACGTCCAGGATGACCGCATGATAGTCTCTTCCAAGGGCCATTTTCAAGCCCTCCGTTCCGGTATACGCGCTCTCCACTTCATACCCCATGGTACCGAGATATTCCTGTACCAGCCGACATAGCTTCTCATCATCATCAATAATCAATATCCGCTCACCGCTGCTCATGTTGTTCCTCCTGACTTTTGAAGCCAGAATAACCTGAAATGTCCCAGAATGAAAACCATTTTTACAAAACATTTACAAAACCTTGAAGAAATCGGGATAAAAATGTTACAGAGACGAGTTACAGTGACCCCAGCAGTGACGTAGCTCTGTGTCTCGGATGGGATGCCGGCTTACTCAGAATAACCGCATACCGATGGAGGCATAACAATGATAAAAGTACCACAAATATTTCATGTGTCGCCGGCGGGAGCCATGGCTACCATGGTTTTTATGCTGCTGTTTCCCGTACTGTCCTGGGGCCCTGTCGGGCCACCTTCGGCGAGGGCGGATACGACAACCAACAGCGTTGACTCCGGATCCTTCAGCGTGGTGGATTCAGGACAGGGCTCCTGCTACGACAACGAAGGAAATATCATTTCACCAACCGAAGGTGAGGCCTTCTACGGGCAGGATGCCCAGTACGAGGGCACACCTTTTGCCCTGCAAGACAACGAAGATGGTACGATCACAGATAGAAATACGGGCTTAATGTGGCAACAAACACCCAGTCCTACCTCGTTCAGCTGGCAGGGAGCTGTTGATCATTGCAGTACCATGGAACTTGCCGGCCATGATGACTGGCGTGTCCCCAGTCTGAAAAAGCTCTTTTCCATAAGCGACTTCTCCCAGGGATGGCCGTACATCAATACGGATTACTTCGATCTGGCCGGAACAAGCGTCAGCAAAGATGAACAATATTGGGCCGAGTATTACGTGGGCACGACCGCGCAGGGCGGATCGGCTGCGGCTTTCGGCGTGAATCATGGTACGGGGCATATCAAGGCTTATCCGGCCAACGCCTCCGGACCCATGGGAAATTATGTGCGTGCCGTTCGCGGAAACACATACGGCGTCAATGGATTCGTGGACAACGGCGACGGCACCATCACCGACAATGCGACTGGGCTCATGTGGCAACAGGCGGACAGCGGCACCGGCATGGACTGGGAAAACGCCCTGGCTTACGCCGAGACTTCCACTTTGGCCGGACACAATGACTGGCGCCTTCCCAATATAAGGGAGCTCCAGAGCATCGTCGATTACACCCATTCCCCCAGTGCCGGCGACGAGGCAAACCTGGGCCCCGCCATCGATACGGATTTTTTCCAAATTACCGAGCTTCCGTCCAGTACCACGAACTACAGCACCGATTACGGGTACTTCTGGAGCAGCACGAGCGCCTACTTCGGTACGCAGAGTCCCGAATATTACTATGCCTGGTATGTGGCCTTTGGAACGGCGGTTGATGTTGATGGAAATGACATGCATGGCGCCGGCGCCGTCCGCTTTGACACAAAGGTCGAAGACGGACCTTTGGGCGAAGGCGGTGAGCGGTATTATAATTATGTCCGCTGCGTCCGGACCGTCACCGAGAAAAAGGGGCTTCACATATTGCCCGCCATTTTTCATCTACTTCTGGGGGGCCAGTTGAATTGATAGGAATATCAGCAGCACGATGGAGATGCTGGCAAAAGAGTGGTCTGACAAGCGATAAAGATGATATTGAGCCATGCATGGTCAAGCTACCTGTTTCTGTAAGAAGGCCATGTGATTTCGGGATAAAATTGAGACCCATTTTTTACAATATAATATCGGTTCCAAAAAAGGCGAAATAAAAGGAGATCAATCAATGAAGACCATTAAACAAATCGCAATCGCAAGTTTTATGTTCAGCCTATGTGCCGTAAACGCATTTGGATCGAATACTGAAAAACAGCGGCCCGGGGGAAGGCATCAGGGCCTGCCCCCGGCGGCCTATAGCGCTTGCGAAGGCAAAACCGCCGGGGATGAGGCACACTATATTAATCAGCAAGGGGAAAGGGTGCCGGGCACCTGCGAGCAACAAGGCAATCGGCTGGTCTTTCGCCCCGATCCCCCCAAGGGAGATCCCAATAGCAGGACGATAGAAGACCTCTTCGTTTCAGATGATGCCATTGGTAGTGAAACGCTTTTCGTTGATTCAGCCAACTCGTGCGGAGGAAATGCCCCTTGTTATTCTTCTATACAAGATGCCATTGATGCGGCCGGCGCCGAAACCTTCGTAGAAGTAGGTCAAGGGACATATGCCGAACATATTGTTTTCAATTCGCCGGTAAATCTCACGCTTCGTGGTGGATGGAGCGACACATTTGAAAGTCGATCTTCAAATTCAAAGGTACAATCCCTAACAGTCCGCAGCGGAACCATTGTAGTCGATCGCCTGGTGATCAGCAAGGCAACCGGCTCTTTTCAAGTAATTGATACCGGCCAAGACACCTGTTATAACAATTCAGATCCCATCTCCTGCCAGGTTTCCGGGGAATCGTTTTACGGGCAGGATGCTCAGTACAGCGGCAATCAACCCTCCTATACCAACAACGGTGACGGCACCGTTACCGACAATGTCACCGGACTCATGTGGCAGCAAAGCCCGGATACCGACGGTGACGGGGATATTGACGCCGCCGATAAACTCAGTTATGACGAAGCGGTTGCCGGGGCAAGTGCTCAGACCACGGGGGGGTACTCCGATTGGCGACTGCCCACCATCAAAGAACTCTATTCGCTCATTTTGTTTTCCGGCGTTGATCCCAGCGGTTATGCCGGAACCGACACATCCGGTCTGATCCCCTTTATTGACGACGCCTACTTTGACTTTGCCTACGGCGATACCTCGGCCGGCGAGCGCATTATTGATTCCCAGTACGCTTCCAGCAACCTGTATGTTTCAGATGAGTCCAACGGCGGCAGAACATTGTTCGGCGTTAATTTTGCCGATGGACGCATCAAGGGTTATGGTCTCGCCATGCCCGGTTCCGAAAAAACCTTCTTTGTCATGTATGTGCGCGGCAACACCGGCTACGGCCTGAACAGCTTTGTGGATAACGGGAACGGCACCATCACGGACAACGCCACGGGCCTCATGTGGGGTCAGAACGACAGCGGTGCCGGATTCAATTGGGAAGAGGCCCTGGCCTGGGTGGAAACACAAAATGCCGCCGGTTATCTGGGATACAACGACTGGCGCCTCCCAAACGCCAAGGAACTTCAAAGCATTGTGGATTACAGTCGTTCCCCGGATACCACCGGTTCCGCCGCCGTCGATCCCCTGTTCAACGTCACGGGCATTACCAACGAAGCGGGCGAGGCCGATTACCCCTTTTACTGGACCGGAACCACCCACGCCAACTGGTCCCAGGACTCCGGAGGGTTCGGCGCGTACGTGGCTTTCGGCCGGTCGCTGGGCTATATGAACGGCGCCTGGGTGGATGTCCACGGCGCGGGGTCACAGCGTAGCGATCCCAAGGCGGGCGACCCTGCAGATTACCCCACCGGCCACGGTCCCCAGGGGGATGCCATCCGCATTTACAACTACGTGCGTCTGGTGCGCACCGCGATCTTGCAGGTGGCTGAAGCCACACCCGCTCTTACATACCTTTTTCCGGCAACGACCTATGCAGGAGTTTCCGATCAGACCCTTACCCTGTTGGGAAGCAATTTTGTGGAAGGGGCTACCGTTAATTTCAATGGTGTCAGCCGTGAAGCCACGGTTGTCAGTCCGACTCATCTCACGACCGAAATCACGGCTGAAGAACTGGCCGACGCGGGCACTTATTCCGTGAGCGTCACTAACCCCGGGGTCGGCGGTGAAACGTCGGACAGTCTGGATTTCACGTTGCTCACCGTGACATTCGGTGAAACAAACATCGATGTACCGGATTGGACCGCCGCAACCCATGAAAAACTGGACACGGAAGAGATCGTAACCAACCTGGATACGGTCTTCGATACCAGCCGGGTTCAACACATGGATCTCACCATCGATTCCGCTAACTGGAACGTGATGCAAAGCAACCTGGCCGGTCTCAAAGAGCAACTCGGAGGATCAAATGATTTTTCATTGATGGACGATCCCATCGATGTCCCTTGTGATTTGGAGTACAACGGCAAGCAATGGTATCGGGTCGGTATCCGCTTCAAGGGCAATTCCAGTCTTTATCATGCCAATAGCAACAAACTGCCCTTCAAACTCAATTTCGATAAATTCGAGGATATTTATCCCGCCATCAAGAACCAGCGTTTCTATGGTTTTAAAAAATTCAGTCTCAAGAACAACTTCAAGGACGAGTCGGAAATCCACGAGTTGACAGCATCTGAGCTCTACCGGGATTTCGGTCTGAAAAACTCTCATGCCGCTTTATATAAGCTCTACGTGGATTACGGCAACGGGCCCGTTTATTTCGGGCTTTATACCCTGGTGGAGGAGGTGGACGACACCGTCCTCAAAACCCAGTATAGCGATAACGACGGCAATCTTTACAAACCCGAGGAGAATGCGGCGACCTTCGCAGCCGGAACTTTCAACACCTATGAATTTGCTAAAAAGACCAATGACAGCGACTTGGACTACAGCGATGTGCAGTCCCTGTATGATATTCTGAACTCCGATCTTCGCGTGACAGATCCGACCGCCTGGAAAACCGACCTTGAGATGATTTTGGATGTTCCTGTTTTCCTCAAATGGTTTGCGGCCAATAACGTACTCCAGAATTGGGACACCTATGGCGTCGCGCCCCATAACTATTATCTCTATCGGAATCCTGACACCCAACTCTTCGAATGGATACCCTGGGATAACAACGAAGCCCTTGTTTCCAACCCGCGCTGCCTAAGTCTGAACGCGTCGGAAGTGACATCCCGGTGGCCGCTGCTCCGCTACCTGCTGGACGATTCCGATTACGCCGAACAGTACCGGCAAAATGTTCATGAATTCGCCACCAACCTGTTCAATGCCACGCGGATGGCGCCTCTTTATGATACCCGGGCGGCCTTGATACAGGATACCGTCCTGAGCGAAAGTGCGGACTATACCTTCACATCACCCAGGCGCTTTTCCGAGTCTATCTCCGCCCTGAAGGCCCATGTTGCGGCCCGCGAGGCAGCGGCCCTGGCATATTAGACTGCCCGTTTGACCAAGGGCTTCTGATAAGGAATTTATCTTTTGAGCCCCGCCGCACGCGGTGGGGTGTTCATTCTCCCAAAGAAACAGTAGAGAAAAAACCGAGGAAAATAGAAAACCATGACCATCGAACGGATTAAAGGGTGCATCGGTTGCGGGACATGCGTCAAAACTTGTCCCACGGATGTTATCCGCCGGGACCCAAAGACGAATAAAGCGTTCATCAAATATCCGGCGGATTGCCAGATATGTCATTTGTGCAGCATGTATTGTCCTGTTGATGCCATCACCATTTCGCCGGAGAAATCTATTCCGGTTGTGATTTCATGGGGTTAAAAATGAGTGCGTTTATCAGAAGTGGTTATCTTAGACAGGCGGTACTGGCCTTTACGGGCATGCCGTTGCTTTTCTGGGCAATGGGTAATCTGCCGGCACGTTCGTTCCTGAAGGAATCCATTTCCGTTATCGCGATTATCGCATTTTGCCAGATGATCGGGCAGTTTTTCATGGCACGGACAAACAGATATGCGAAAAAAGACCTTAAGATGAGCAGGCTGATACAATTTCATAAAATACTCGGCTACGCATGCGTAACGGTATTGCTCTTTCATCCATTTTTCTTGGTGCTTCCAAAGCTTTTTGAGTCAGGTGTCGGCCCTGTTGACGCGTTTATCATGATCATTACCACCTTGAACCGGGGTGTTGTACTGGGAATCATTGCATGGTGTCTGGTGCTGGTTTTAGGGATAACGTCTCTTTTGCGAAAAAAAATGCCCATGAAATACACCTCCTGGAGATTTTTTCACGGCATTCTGGCCATGCTGTTCATTTCCATTGCCACATGGCATGTCACAGATCTTGGCCGTCATTCAAGTCTTGCCATGTCAGCGTTTATTATCCTTCTGGCGACGGGCGGTGTTCTGCTTCTTTTGAAGCGTTACATTTCAGAAATATTCCGGAAAACCAAAGAGGTATAAATGACGACAGTTGAAAATCAAAAAGACATGTCTCGCCGTAGGTTCATGGCAATGGCCGGCGGCGCCGCAGGGCTTGCGGCAATGGCCGCCATGGGGATATCCGCGGAGATTGGAGAGTGCCGTGCCAATATCCCTGAGGTTGATACGGTTAAAATAGCCTATGCGGAAAACGAAGCCGATGTACTGGTCGTGGGAAGCGGTATCGCGGGCCTTTTCGCCGCAGTCAAGGCCCATGATGCCGGAACGCGGGTTCTGATGGTGTCCAAGGGCAGGCTCGGTGCATCCGGGCTGACCCCCTTTGCCCGGGGTATTTTCGCCTATGATCCGGCATGCGTCAAGATGAGTCTTGATCAGTTTGTTGAATCGGTCTCCCGCTCCGCCCTGGGAACGAACAACCCAGTTTTCACACGACAGATGGCGGTGCATTCACTGGCAAGGGTCAATGAATTGAAGGCGTGGGGATTTTTCGATTCCCCCCTCTATTTCAATGCTTTCAAAAAACCCATCGCCCAACGGAAAATCCCCGTCATGGAAAGGGTCATGTTGACCCATCTGATCAAGGAAAAAGGCAGGATCGCCGGGGCCGCGGGTTTCAGCCTGGATGGGGCAAAGATTCATTTTTTTAAGGCAAAGAGTGTCATTCTCTGTACCGGGGCCGGGGGATTTAAACCGAATGGGTTCCCCATCTGTGACCTGACCCACGACGGCACCATGATGGCCTACAACATCGGGGGCAAAGTAACCGGCAAGGAGTGGAACGACGGCCATCCGGCCAACCTGAAAAATCCGGCCGATGTTTTCGGACAATGGGGCGGCATGCTTCAAAAGCCGCCCGGTATCACTGGAATAGATGTACATCATGATCTGGGGGTTGACCTGAATTACAGGGTATACATGGAAGGCCCTCAACAAAAAGAATCCTCCAGACGACCTCCCTTCGGGGAAAGGGTTGCCGGGGGGCCTTACAGACCCGCGGGTTTTGAACGCCAAGGCCCGCCTCCCATGGGTGGAGGGCACGCGAAAGGTCCCGGTGGGCCACCTCCCCGGGGAGACGGCCATGGGCCGCCCGGCATGGGCGGCATTCCATCGGGTGGGGCATCCGCCGGCATGTCGATCCATAAGGCGGAAGGTCTTGTGCCCATAAACGCCCATGGCGCATCCAACATCCCCGGACTCTACGCCGCCGGCGATGCTCTGGGGTCTCATATGGCAGGCGCCATTTATACCCAGGTGGGTTCATCTCTGGCCGGCTCAGCCGTACAGGGGGGCATTGCCGCCGAGGCCGCGGCTTTTTATGCAAAGGGCATGAAAATGCCCGCGATTACCCAAAAAAAACAAAAGAAAATTCAGGAACAGATACTGGCGCCCCTGAAAAGGGAGCGGGGGTACAGCCCTGCGTGGGTGACCCAAACCCTTCAGGGCATCATGATTCCAAATTTTGTTCTCTACATAAAGAAAGAGAGAATCTTAAGCGCCGCGCTCGCATACATTGAAGAACTGCGGGATCATCACCAGCCCATGCTGAAAGCCACCGACATGCATGAGCTCAGACTCGCCCATGAAACCGCGAACATGATTCTGAATGCCGAGATGAAACTGCGGGCTTCCCTTATGCGCAAAGAAAGCCGCTGCAGTCACTACAGGCTGGATTATCCTGAACCGGACAGCAAAAACTGGAACGTCTGGATCAACATTTACAAGGGCAATGACAATGAAATGAAGCTCGAAAAACAACCTTTCGACAGCTGGCCGGCATAAGAAAGAATTGGGGTCATGTCTGTGGCCCCATGCGGTCTAACGGGATGTGAGCAAGGATCGATGCCACAATCTGTTGCGTGATTTCGTCCTGCAACTCGAAAATATCCTTTAATTCGCCATCGTATTTCTCAGCCCAAAGGTGATTTCCCGAAGTTCCGTCGACCAGCTGAGCCGTCACGCGAAGTCTGTTTCCCGCCTTTCGGACACTCCCTTCAAGGATATAACGAACCTCAAGTTCCCGGCTGATATCCTTTATGTTGAAGGTCTTTCCGCGGTACGAAAAGCTCGATGTCCTGGAAACCACCGAGAGGGAAGGAGAATGGGACAGGGCCGTGATAATGTCTTCGGTAATACCGTCTGAAAAATATTCCTGCTCCGGATCACCACTCATACTGACAAAGGGAAGTACGGCGATTGAGGGTTTGTCCGGCAAGGTGTCATCCTCTTCGAATTCCGGGCCATGCGCTTCCATGACGACCCGATATACCCGCAACGGATCCTTGATGTTTTTGACGGTGTGCTTTCCCTGATATTCAAACCGCCAAGGCAGTTTGTTTTTCACCTGGTCATATGCGGGCCCCGAGATGCTGATGCCGCCGCCGTCCGCCAGTCCCTCTATCCTGGCTGCAATGTTGATCCCGTCACCGTAGATCTTATGCCCCTGTTGAATCACGTCGCCCAGATTGACGCCGATTCGGAATTCCATTCTGCGGTTTTTAGGGAGATCCGCGTTTTCCCCTTTGAGCGCCTCCTGAATTTTTACCGCACACCCCACGGCATCCACAACACTTGAAAACTCCGTTAACATGTTGTCTCCGGGAGAATCCACCACCCGGGCATTGTACTGGTGGACGAGAGAGGATATAATCCCACGATAATGATTCAACGTCTCGACGGTTGCCACCTCATCCGCACCCATCAAACGACTGTATCCCTTAACATCGGCGCTGAGAATGGCCGTGAGCTTGCGTTTGGCCGGATGGCGGGATTCATCGAGAAGGTGTTCTTCCGAAGAAATGGTAGACCCGGCGCCGGCGCGGCGCAGAACCGCCTTGATTCTGCCGATAACTTCGCGCGGGCTGAAGGGCTTGCACACATAATCATCGGCCCCCAGCTCCAGACAGAGGAGTCGATCGATTTCCTCCACCCGGGCCGTGACCATGATGATGGGCACGTTGGAAAAGGTGCGGATCTCCTTGCAGATCTCCAGACCGTCACGACCGGGCAGCATAAGGTCAAGCAGGATCAGATCGGGATTCTGCTCCCGCACCCAGGGAACCACCTCAAGACCGTCGGCAAGAAGATAGGGTGTAAATCCCGATTGCTTCAGATAGTCGTTCAACAATGCCGCCAGCTTTTCTTCGTCTTCAACCACTAAAATCTTCTGACTCATGTTCTTCTCCCGCCGGCGGCAGCTCGATTTTGATGGAAACGCCTCCCAGGTCCGAAGGCTCAACAATAATGGTTCCCTCATGGGCTTCGAAAATCTTTTTGCAGATAGCCAACCCCAAACCGGCGCCTCCCGAAGCACGGCTGCGAGAGCTTTCCACCCGGTACAGTCGGTCGAAAAGTTTCTTCATTTCAGCAAGACCCACACCCGGTGCGCTATCCTGACAGATAATGGTCAGCATATTGTCGGACCTCTCCAATCCCATATGGAACCGCCCGCCGGGATCCGTGTATTTCAAAGAGTTGCTCAGCAGGTTCTCAAAAAGCTGCTGCAAACGCCCGGGATCTCCGAATAGCTCAGTCTGCCCTTCCGGGGGCAGGCTTAAGGTTACGGATATGGCTTTTTCGGAAAATCCGGTTTTAAATGATTCCACGGTCTCACCCAGAAGGGAGGCCAGGTCCAGGTTCTCTTTCCGGTAAGTCAATGCACCCATATCGGACAGGGAGAGCTGAAAAAGATCGCCCACCAGACGGTCCAACTGCATCACCTCGGCGTGCAGAGAGCTCAGGGTTTCGGGCGTTGCCGTCCGGACATTATCCTGAAGGGCTTCAATTTCACCGCGCAGCACGGCCAAGGGCGTGCGAAGCTCATGGGAGATATCGCCCACAAACCGGCGTCGCATTTGTTCATTTTGTGCAAGGGTGTTTGCGAGGGTGTTGAAATCCCGGATGAGCCAGCCGAGTTCGTCCCTTGCACCCGCGGGCAGTCTGGTATCATAATGCCCAGCGGTTAAGCGGTGGGTCGCGGCTGCCAGGGCCTTGATACGCTTCACCATCTGTCGGGCCAACGGCAGCGAGAGCAGGACGGCAATGCAGGCCGTCAACAGGGCGATGATGACGAAGGCTTTTTTCTGTTCCTTAACAAAGCGAAGTTGCAGATTTTCGGTTAGATGCTGCTGCGGGATAAGCCCCAAATATCCCACCGGTTTATGATTATATTGCAGGTCCAGGGTTTTCATGTGGGGCGGATGATCAGGGGGGCCGAAAAGCGTATTTCCGTCGCCATCCACTAACACGATCCGATGCTCAAAAAGTTGGGTTGCTTCAGGGGCATTATGAGGGGGCGGTCGGTTTGCCATGCCCGGTTTAAACGACGCCGCTGGTCCGGGCGGCCCATCCGGCCTGCCGGTCTCCGGAAAACCCGGGCCTCGTCTCGGGCGTGAATCTTCCGGCATGGAATCCCTCAGAAAGCCGTTCAAAAGCCTGGGGTTATCACGCAAAAACCCCCAGCATCCGTTTTTCCCATAGGCGTTTTCCAAAGATTCGGCCAGCGTTTCAAGCCGTTTTGCTTCAATTGTATTGACGTAATTTAAAAAACCACGGTCAAAGCTGTACTGAATGAGAAAAACCATGCTGATGACCACAATACCGATTGCGATCAGGAGATTCAGGAAGAATTTGGTTGTTAGACTCAATTTCATAATGTTAAGGGCTGCCTTACCCCGGACAGGTCATAAGCGCCGGCCAAGATTATCGGCCTGCAGACGAAACCATTTCTCGAGCCAAAGGGAGAAAGACTTGAAAAACACTCCCAGCGCCCGGATCGTCCACGCCTTGGAGGTTCTTTTCCATATGGTGCTTTTCCGTATACCACAGGTTTTCGCTTTTTGAACTCTTCATTTCCACCCGGCTCTCAACTTTCAAAACCCTGTTGTGTACCTCTACAATGACTATTGGGGTCAACCCTTGACTTTGCATAGATTTAAGATCTTGTATTTCAAAAAAGTCGAACCCTTTGAATTGATTAAGGGGTCAACGGAACTCCTTACTATTTTTTTCTTGACAGTCATCACTGTTTGGCTTAGTCGTATACTCAGATTGTCTGACAAACCATATAGAGTCATGCCATGAACGCTGATAAGAGTTTGTTTAGCCCTATCAAAAACAG
>Ga0208648_1002257_pt1 | contig 13779 bp, 11 predicted proteins | sample AntAceMetag02UKL_FD_184772 | JGI IMG/M metagenome (GOLD analysis project Ga0208648, IMG submission 184772) | Saline lake microbial communities from Ace Lake, Antarctica - Antarctic Ace Lake Metagenome 02UKL (SPAdes) (version 2) | ecosystem: Environmental > Aquatic > Non-marine Saline and...
GGATAGAAGTCATTTGGCCTTGGAATTATATGTTTCATAATAATCCATCACCCTCTTTACAAAGGCTTTGGTCTCTGGAAAAGGGGGCACCCCTTTATATGACTCCACCGCCTCCGCGCCGGCGTTGTAGGCGGCTAAGGCTAAGATTTTATCGTTCTTGAAACGCTTCAACAGGAGACTGAAGTACCGGGCGCCGCCGAAGATATTTTCTTCCGGATCAAAGGGATCCTCAACAGCCATATCATTCGCTGTTCCGGGCATCAATTGCATCAAACCCTGAGCTCCCTTGCTGGAAGTCGCCTTGTGATCAAAGCCTGATTCGGCCTTGATAATCGCCCGGATAAAGTGAGGATCAATTTCAAACCTTTTTGATGCCTGTCTGATAATGTCGTTGTACTCTGCGATAAATTTCACTGAATTCTTCTGGGGGCTCTTGATAAAGATACGGTATCGCTTGTCTGATTTTATATTGGTAAAATGCCATACGCCATCCTTATCTACATAGCGATAAACATCCGCCCACAGAGGAGTACATAAAAATGGCAAGACAGCCAAAAAAAGAACAGACATCTGCAGAAATAGTTTCAGGACAATTTTCAACCTACTTTCTTCCAGTCTGCAAGGAAGTTTTCCAGTCCAATGTCTGTCAACGGATGCCGGATCAACTGCTGGATGACCTTGAACGGGATCGTGGCAATATCTGCGCCCATGAGGGCCGCATCCAGCACATGTAAGGGATTTCGGATGCTTGCAACAATCACCTCTGTGTCAAAGGCATAATTCTCATAGATAGTAATGATCTGTTCAACCAGATCCATTCCAACGTGACTTATATCGTCCAATCTGCCCACAAAGGGGCTGATATATGCTGCCCCAGCCTTTGCTGCCATCAATGCTTGGACAGGCGAAAAGCAAAGGGTCACATTGGTCCTGATCCCTTCCTTCGCCAAGGACCTGACTGCCTTTAGACCCTCTTCTACCAAGGGTATTTTTATCACCATGTTATCAGCGATCCCGGCCAGATCCTTGGCCTCTCGCACCATCCCCTCTGCATCGAGGCTCACCACCTCTGCGCTTACCGGGCCGTCAACAATGTCTGCTATGTCTCTTATGAGTTCTTTAAAATCTCTCCCCTCTTTGGCCACCAGGCTGGGATTGGTGGTAACACCATCCACCATGCCCAACTCCTTTGCCCGTTTGATCTCTTCCACATTTGCCGTGTCAATGAAAAATTTCATATAACCCCCCGTTTCGATTTTGGATTGCGGATTGCGGATTGCGGATTTGGTCCGTCGCCCATCTCACCAAGAAAGACTGTATCTTCTCAATAAATCGGGGAAATCCTCTACTGTGCCATTTTTCTGGATTCCCGCTTTCGCGGGAATGACAGACACTTGCTCTATTTCGTCATTCCCGCGAAAGCGGGAATCCAGGACCTGTTACCGTTACTTATTAAGATGTTACGAAAGACCTCTTTCCGCGTCAGTTTCAATCTTCAATGTTCAATTATTATTGTTGCTCCCTCATCTCCTTTTCAAACTTTTCAGCACACTCCTTGCTGCAGAAAAAAAACTCCTTGCCGCCCACTACCTTTCTCTGAGCGCTCCTCCGTGGAATATAGGTCATGCAGGAAGGGTCCTGAACCATCTCGTCAACAGGTCCGTCACCTGGACCCTGTTCTGTTTTTTGACCGATAGATATATACTTCCGCACCGCACGATATAGGAAAAATACAAGAAAAATGAGGATCAGAAACTTTATCATCTATCCCCTCCCTACAGGTACAATACCCTGCCCTTCTTCAGCAAGGTCATCTAAAAGCTCAGACATGGTCCTGCCAAGAACAGGGTGAACCAAATCAGGATCCAATTGAACCATCGGCATAATGACAAATCTCCTTATGTGCATGCGCGGGTGAGGAATAATCAGGTTCTTTTCATCAATCACATGATGTCCATAGAGAAGAATATCGAGGTCAATAATACGCGATTCCCATCTCTGCTTTCTCACTCTTCCCATACCGGTTTCGATAGATAGAAGGGATCTTAGCAAATTTTGTGCAGAAAGCCCTGTTTCAACACAAATAACCCCGTTCACGTACCAGTCCTGGGACGTCACACCCACCGGTTCGGTCCGGTAAAAACCGGATTGCTTCATTACCGTGCAGCCTTCTATATTATCAACTAATTCAATGGCTTTACGGCAATTATCCAATTTATCCCCAAGATTAGAGCCAACCCCGATATAAGCTGTTTTCATCTCTGCCAAAGGCATTTTCGCCGCCTAGTGTCCATCCAAAAATGAGTCCGGCCTGTCCAATGCCTCAGCATCTTTGGTCAGCGTTAATTCCGTGGTTATATCGGATATACATTTGATTTTAATGCCTTACTAAGCCTATTCATAGCCAACTCTATTTTCTCATAGCTATTAAACGCGCTGATACGGATATACTGATCACCGCAGGATCCAAAGCCTGCGCCCGGTGTGCACACAACCCCTGCATTGGAAAGCAGCATGTCGAAGAAATCCCATGAGCCTACTTTAGTATCAATCCAGATATACGGCGAGTTCTGGCCACCAACATAGTAGAACCCTAAGGCATCCATTTCTTGGCGGACTCTCGCGGCGTTTTCCAGGTAGTAATCAATGACATCTCTGACCTGTTTTTTCCCTTCAACGCTGTAAATTGCCTCAGCTGCTCGTTGCACTGGATAGGAGACGCCATTGAACTTGGTCGAATGCCTGCGGTTCCATAGGGCATGCAGGCTTTGTGTATTGCCGTTTTCATCATACACCTTACAGGTCTTGGGAACCACGGTAAACGCACATCGAGTTCCGGTAAATCCCCCTGTTTTTGAGAAACTTCTGAACTCTACGGCCACATCTCTGGCACCGTCTATCTCATAAATAGAGTGGGGAATTGCATCATTCCGGATAAATGCCTCATAGGCGGCATCAAAGAGAATAAGTGACTTGTTGTCATGGGCATAATTTACCCATTGGGTTAATGCATCCTTGGTTATAATTGCACCCGTCGGGTTATTGGGAAAACACAGGTAAATCAGGTCCACCGGTTCCACAGGAATACCCGGCACGAAATTGTTTTCCTTTGTGCTTTCCAGATAGACGATGTTTTGGTACCGTCCGTCTTTAAATTCGCCGGTTCGGCCTGCCATCACATTGGTATCCACATACACCGGATATACCGGGTCGGGGATGGCAATAGAAATATCGGATGACAGTAATTCCTGAAAATTGCCAGTATCGCACTTGGCACCGTCACTTATAAAAATTTCGTCCGCATGGATATCTACGCCCCGGCTGTTAAAGTCATTTTCAGCGATCGCCTCCCTTAGAAATGGATAGCCCTGCTCCGGACCATACCCCCGGAAAGTGGCATCATCCGCCATCTCATCAACTGCGAGATGAAACGCTTTGATACAGGCATTGGGCAGTGCTCGGGTGCAGTCGCCGATACCGAGATTTATAAGTTCCTTCTCAGGGTTATTGGTTTGATACTCATTGACCCGCTCTGCAATCATTGAGAACAGATATGACACTTGAAGTTTCAGAAAGTGTTTGTTGATTGTGATCATAGCGTACCCATTAAAGAGGCCTTTTTTCGATCAATCTCCTTAAAAAGATAGGGTGGAAGCTGTTTCAGTCGTTCCGCATAGTCAAAAAATTTCATATCATCCTCTTTTCATAAGGCATTTTAGTCCCGCCTGAGGCGGGATTACCTTAACCCTAACACATCCTGCATGTCGTACAGACCTTCCGGCTGTTTTGTCACCCACAAGGCCGCCCGCACGGCCCCCCTGGCAAAGTTATCGCGATTATGGGCCCTGTGTATCAATTCAAGTCTCTCACCTGTGCCTCCGAACATCACCGTATGCTCACCGGTAATATCACCTGCCCGCCATGTCTGAATACCGATCTCCTCATCGGTCCTTTCACCGATCATTCCCTTCCGTTCGTATACTCCCACCTTTTCCAGGTCCCTATTCGAGGCATCAGCCAATATCTGGGCCAGACGCATAGCCGTCCCGCTCGGGGCATCTTTCTTGAGGCGATGATGCACCTCCAGGATTTCCATGTCATAATCATTTCCCAAGATTCGGGCCATCTCCCCGGCAATCTTAAACATGACATTGACACCAACGCTCATATTAGGGGCCAGGACACTCCTGATCTTTCTGGCAAGGGTCTCAACCTCATCCAGCACCTCCCCTTTAATCCCGGTGGTGCCAATCACCATTGCCGTTTTTCCCTGTGAAGCGATGGTCTTAACATTTTTCAATGTGGCCTCGGGTGCAGTAAAATCGATTAGCACATCTCCCCTGTCAATCACCTCTTCCAGAGTACCGGCTATCTCCACTCCCAAGTCTCCCACACCGGCCACAAGACCCGCGTCTTTGCCGACGCTCGAGTGCCCGGGGAGTTCAAATGCGCCTGCCAGCTCTGTTTCGGTGTTCTGATGAATCATGTGAACGATCCGTTGCCCCATCCGGCCGGCAGCGCCGGCAACAATAACATTAATCATATCCGCTCCCCCATATCAACAAGTCAGGACCATACCTTCTTGACACTTGTACCCGAGATTTCCGATTTTTTCAAGGAAATAGGCCCCCCCTGTCCCTATGACTCGATGATCTCTTCTAATTCCTCAAAGGGTATAAGCCAGCAGACATCATAAGGTTGCAGGGTCACACCAAGCTTTCCTTCTCTAGCTATCCACCCTCGTTTACCCACAAAATCGTACCAGTGACCTCTGTCAACGCCAAGGTCAGAGAGGGGTATCCCTATTTTGCAAACCCTGCCGGTCACATTGGTCAGGGCCAGGATATGCTGATCTCCCTCAGGGGATATTCTCAGAACTGCAAAAATATCAGGGGAAATCATCAGGACACGTTGATCTCCGTTAGGGTGGAAAGCGCGCTGCCGCACCCGGATCTCCTCTATCCAGCCGAGCTGGCGAGCAATATGTGAAAGCTTGGAATCGCGGTTTTCCAATTTTTTAACAAGTGCCTGTTCTATAACCACCTTACGGTTGATATCCCGCTTTGACTTTGTTCTCAAAACCGCGTCAATGTCGTTGCGGGTTCCGATCAACCCATGAAAATATACGGCTGGCACACCCCGCAGGGCAAAGGCAATGCTCCTTGAGGCGACAAAGCGTTTTACCTGTAAGGAAATATCCTCATCGCCGCTATCATGATTGATGGCGCTGAACCACGTAGAGTTGATTTCGTAGGGTTCGTCCTTGCCATCCTTCCCGGTCTTGTAAGAGACAAAGGCCCCGTGTTCCCTTGCCCTTTGAATGATGAAATCGATATCTTCTTTGGGCAGGATGTCCCTCACTCCCATGAGCCCAATGCCGTCATGGGTATCGAGAATGTTCAGGAAAGTCGTAGAATCGGAAACGTATTTCAAATCTTTTGCCCACCGGGATAGAACGGTTGCGTCTTCCCTGTAAAAGGTGTGAAGGACGAGTGGGGGCAGGGCAAAGTTATACACCATCTGTGCTTCATCATGACCATTTCCGAAGTAAGAGACGTTTTCTTCATGGGGAACGTTGGTTTCTGTGAGTACAGTGACCCAGGGCGCCACTACATTAAAAACATCACGCAGGAGTTTGATAATTTCGTGCGTCTGTTTCAGATGTACAGAGGACGTTCCAGGTTCTGCCCACAGATACGTCACGGCGTCCAGGCGTAGGATACCAGCCCCCCGGCGCACATACAGGAGCATGGTTTCAATGATATACATGAGCACTTCCGGACTTTTGTAGTTAAGGTCTATCTGATCTGCTGAGAAGGTGGTCCACACATATCTGTCACCCTCAATTGTACGGAATTTTGTCAGGAGATCGGAGGTTCGAGGACGTACGATGATTTTTCGCTGCTCCGGTGTGAGGGCATCTTGGGATGTGTATGCAATGGCAATATCCTTGAAATAAGGACTTCCATTCAGGAATTCCTGAAACGCAGGGCTCTTGGAGGAGATGTGGTTGAGGACCCCGTCAAACATGAGCTGGTAACGCTTTCCCATCTCCTCAATGTCATGCCAGGATCCTAAGTTGGGATCAACGCTTTCAAAGTCAGTGATGGAAAACCCCTTATCAGAAGAGTAGGGAAAAAAGGGAAGGATGTGTAGGGTATTAAAGGTATCCCTGAGACCGGGATACTGTACAAATTCGTCCAGACAGGCCAAGGGAGAGCGACCTTCCGAGCGAAGCAGATCCCCATAAGTGATGAGGATCATATCCCGTTCCGTAAAACGGTTTTGAGGGTCGAACCCCTTTTCCTGATCGATCATTTCCTGAGTCTTATGGGCGTAGTGTACCCTGAGAATTCTTTCGAGTTCCGGCATAAATTTTGCGGCCTCCGTCTCCCCGTAAAGAAAACGCAGCCTGCCCATCATCCTCTCCCGTACCTTACCGGGGATTTCCAGGAGTGGCCTCGAATAATCCGGTTGCGCATGGTAAGGAAGTCGTACCCACTGACTTGAATTTTTTCTTCCGTAACTTCCGGAATAATCCCTTGATTCTGAATTTCCCATTGCTTACCTTGTCTCCTTTAAACCAATATTCGAAAACCTCCGGGCTGGAAACTGAGCCGGAGGCTGCCCTTGTCAATATCATTATCTGAAACTCCACATAAAATAAATTTATACGATTTTTTCGAAATATTCAACCGGGATGATCCCCCACTCTGTTCTTTACCATTTCCATTGACTTAAGACTCGCACTTTACGAGGCATAGAATCGCCCCTGCGAGCCGGAGGCCAAGGCGGAGTCGAGAGGGGAAAGAGAATAAGATATGGTTTATGATCGCTCAAAAACCCCGTTACGCTTCAACGAGCGACGGGGTTTTGGTTTTTCATTACCCTAATCAACGGGCTGTTGCCCTATTTTACTTGCCGGACAGGACGGTTTTGCATTCGCACTTCAGGTTCGCTATCTGGCATTGATGGAGCTGCCATCTATTCCCTGTTATGGACATAGGGTAAGTTTGTAGTCCACAAGGCCGCCTGTTTTTCTGCAATTAATGGTGCTTTTAAAGTCATCGAATTGCCAGGCGTAAACTTCAGGACATGCTTTTTTGACGTCGTCTATGTAATTGATGTACTTCTGATCCCAGGGGCGGTTGTTGTTATGTGTCCCCCAGGGGTCGCAAGACATGTTGGGGTGGGCTTTTATGAATTCCGGCACGTGGCTTTTCGAGGTCTGACCTCGGACATCCGATCTCTCATTACTCACCCTACCGGATACCCTATCAAACCCAGAGTTTATCTCGAATGGTTTTGTGGTCAAGGCCCTCCTTGAGCTTCTTCTTGATATGGCGCAAGACCCTTCTTATCTCACGTGATTTAAGTTCTTTTTCAAGGCAGTCTTTCATTATTAGTTTCAAGGGTTCCCCTTGGAGCCCTGCATTATGAAGGGATTCACCCGCTTCAATGACGGCTGTAATCTGGTTAGGATGTTTACCCTTTCCCGCAGTTAAGACCTCATTGAGCAATGACTGGTCCTGTCCGCTTTCCAAGGCAAAGGCCGTTGAATCAAGCAAGGCCGGATCTGTCTCGATTGCGCCCCCGTATCCTGTCCGGGCCAACAGGTTCTTTGCTTTCCTAAACGAGTTATCCCTGGTGCGGGCTACAGCTCCGAGCCCATCAAAAGGCGCCTTCTTTAAAACGCCTTCCTGGAGTTTCAGGAGGACATGGTTTGCGTAGTTTCCCGTCTGGACATCCTGAAATAGCGGTTCAAGGATGACCTGCGCCTGATCAGGGCTGAAATTCGCCGTTGCCAGTCTCACCAACGTCTTTTCGAGTTGTCTCCTCTGAATCCCGGCAGCGATTCCTTTATCCAGAACAGCCTGCCACTGGCCTCTGTTCTCCTTAGGCAGGGGAAGAGCCGCCTCGGCCTGATTATCTTTCGGCATCACCATGCCTTTGCAGGTTGTGAGCATGTACGGTTGCTCGAACTGCCGCGTCCCTCCTCTGATCACAAGTACGCTGTTCTCATGGCCAAAACCGTCAGGACGCAGGGCCTCTCCATCGTCATCCGGGACAAACCTGGTTCCATTTACCCGGAACTTATATTCATGTCTTCCGGGTGCCAGTTTTATGGCAATGGTCCAATATCCGACGGCATCGGGACCCTTTAACGGGAGTTCTTCCGCCTTCCAGCCTGAAAAAGTGCCCACGAGGTCCACCTGCTTGGCCGACGGGGCATAAAGATCAAGGATAACAGGGATCAGGATCTTACCCTGGGTTGGCCAGATCAGGTTGAGGCCTGCCACAATAGCAAAAAGGGCCAGGGCGCCCGCGACCGCCGGTATGGGCCAAAAACGCCGTTCCGGCCAGAATGACCCAAGTCTTTTCCACCATGTGAGGCGCGGCTTATCAGGAAGCGCTGCCATAACCCGAGCGGCAAAATCATCGGGGGCCTTTTCCTCATGATCCTCCAAGCGCTTCAGGCCTTCTCTGTAAAGGGAAAGGCGTTCAGCCTCATGGCCTGTGGGTTCGGAGTCTCTCTGTTCAGGTCCGGTCCCGTCTAACAAGTTATGAAGCAATCTGTCCTGGCTTTTCAAACCGTGTTACCTCGGTCAGTCTTGTATATTGGATTTCCTGACGACCCAAAAAAGTTTATTACTCCGACAGGTTTCGCACCAGTTCATCTCTCCCCCGCTTTACACGCATCTTGGCCGCGCTTATTCCTATCTTCATAATCGCGGCTATTTCATCATAGGAGAACCCTTCCACATGCTTCAAGACCAACGGGATACGCTTTTTTTCCGGTATCTTATGGAGGGCATCCATCAGGTCGATTCGAGACTGATCCTGAGACGTCATCTCCTGAGGTTCAGGATTGGGGTTGTGAACCTCGCGTCTGCGTGCCCGGCTGCGCAGGCGGTTCTTACCCAGGTTGGCGCAGATGCAAAAGAGCCAGTTTTTGAAGCTGCGCTGCGAATCATACGTAGCGAGTTTACGATAGACCTGGATAAAGGTCTCCTGCGCAAGATCTTCGGCCTCGTACCGGTCCCTTATTCTGGTCAGGGACATATAATAAACCCGGTGTTGATACCTATTTACAATCTCTGCAAAAGCATCCTTCTGCCCTTTTAGGCACTGTTCGACTAAGGCTGCGTCGGTCGGATGCATATTACCTTTCTCTTGTTATTACACCGCTAAGGCCATTTTCGTCACATAAAAGATGCGATTTCTTTTGTGCGCAAACCATGACTTCTTTCAAGTCCGGTTTGTTGTATCATATTTTCCCTGTCATCCAAAGAAAAATGGTCATCAAAATATTCCTAACCTATTGAGGATTTGAGCTTAAAGGGCGGGGCCGAGAAGGGAAAGAGTATTAAAAATGGTCTATGATCGCCCCAAAACCACGTTACGCTTCAGCGAAAGGCGGGGTTTTGCGTTGTGAGGGACAGGAAAAACGAACATCAAAGGATATGGCATTCAAACGCGGGAATAAGTCATAATAGTCCACAAGGTCTCCAGGACCCGATTTATTACCCTAATCAAGATGTGGCCTCATTTTATTGTCACGATTCCGGGGCCGCTCGAACCTTAAACGAGTCAACATTGAAACAACGCCCCCGTTCACCTTCACCCATAAGAATCTACCATTGCGTATACCTATGCCAGTCCCCGTTATACGCAAGGCCATCCGCATCGTATGTAAACCAGTAGTCGATCGCGTCTCCAGGGATCAATCCACCCGCGGTGTGCTCATAACGGTTGCTGGACGGGTTGAGAATCATCCGGACGTTGATCTGGCCCCCACTATTTACCTTGTAATGGACATCAACCCAGGTCGTGCGCTTTAACGGCTCAAACCAGATGGTTGCCTGCGCGGCGCTCTCCCGATCTACGTCCGTCAGGTAGTCATCGGTTGGTTCAGGGGCGGGGGGCGGTTCGGGCGGAGGGGGCGGTCCGCCTCCTCCAAAGGTATAGTTAAACCACACGGTATCCTTGGCCAGCCCGGTCTTCTCATAGGTAAACCCGTATTCAATTACGTCGTTTCCATTCAAACCATTTGCATCATGTTCCCACCGGTCCTGTGAACTGTTGTTGGTCATCCGGTAGTTGAGTTGGCTGCCATTATTAACTTTGTAATGCACATCCACCCATTGTGAGCCGATGTTTGACCGGAACCGGAACTGCGCCTGGGAGTCGGTCGTCTCAACAACCTCCTGGGTGAACTCGGCCGGTGGGGTCGGAGGCGGTTCAGGCGGAGGGGGCGTTCCACCTCCACCAAAGGTATAGTCGTACCACCCGGTATCTTGGGCCAGCCCGCTCTTCTCATAGGTAAACCAATAGTCAATCAGATCATTCCCGTTCAACCCTGCGACATCCTGCCCCCACCGGTCCAGGCTACTATTATACGTCATCCTGTAGTTGAGTTGACTCCCATTGTTCACTTTGTAGTGCACATCCACCCAAAGAGAGCCAAAGTTTGACTGGAACTGCAACCGGACCTCTGAACCGGTTGTCTCAGTAACCGCATGGGTGAACTCGGTCGGTGGGATCGGTGGCGGTTCAGGTGGAGGCTCATCACCGGGGGTTGCGGAAAGCTCGTTCGAATCGGGGCTTTCTCCAGCAGCATTGTAAGCACATACGGAAAAGTAGACCGTCACATCATTGGTCAAACCGGTGAGGGTATATGCGGTGGCCATCCCAGCATCAATATCTGTCGAATAACTACCGCTGGAAGTACCATATTTCACCGTATAACCGCTTGCATTGGCAACGGAAGACCAGGCAAGTTCGACCTGGGCATCGCCTGCAGTGGCGCGGGTGAGGATCGGGGCAGCCGGTGGGGCCTGGGAGTCGGTTTCTACCCCCATGCCATTCGGTGCAACGACCATTTCATGACCATCAGAAAAGCCCACCGTGATCAATGAATCGCTCGCATTATAAACAACATACGTTCGAAAACCGTTCTTTTTGAATACCGCATATAATGGGGTATCCGCCGTCACACCGGTATCCACATGACCGAGGACGTTCAGGTTGTGGATATAATGATAGGTGTGGGCCACGGATTCCCCGGCTTCCGGAGAGATGCTCGTGTTCCACTCCTCTAATGCCCTTTGGGGATCACTGTAGGCGAGCCACATGGCCATGATGTCCTTCCACACCTGTGGACTTGAATTCCGTAAGGCATATTCATCCATCATGGCATCATAGTTGATCGCCGGATAATCGGCATCATATCCCAGGTAGAGGGAGTGGGCCGTGATCGGGAGGCAGTTGATGCCATGTACCTGGATGGGATCATCGGTCCACCAGGTGGAGTGTACGATCTTGGCACCCCATACCATGGCGGCATCCACACTCGGATATTCCGGGTCAAACAGATCATTGTAGATATCGTACCAGTAGTTCTGGATCGCCCCTGCCTCGGTTGTGTAGAGATAGATACCCAGATCCCTGATCCCCTTATTGCCTGTGGCCTCTCCCCAGAGGATCATGGCGGCATAGGCATTCATGGCCTCTGAGGAAGATTCCTGGTTGTTTCCGTGGAAGAACTTGGCAGGCCCGGCGGCCCAGGAGTGACCTCCATAGGGGTCGAAATTCCGGAGAAAGGGAGCAAAGGCGCCGGTCCTGTCCGGATTCGCGTAATCATGTATCAGCTTCTCAACCATAGGGCCCCAGTTGGATTGGGTGGCCCAGTTTTTGTCCCGAAGGGCCAGTTGGGCCGCCCCATAGACCCAGTACCCATAGTGGAAATGGTGATCGTTGAGCTGATCGTCAGAGCCATAGCCTGCATTGTACCCGATCAGGGTGCCCCAGTTCTTATCATGGTAGAAGAGGTTGTGATTCTCACCCTCATCCGCGCTCAGCCAGTTCTCGATCATCCCCTTGAGGATACCCTTAGACTGATCACGGGCGGCAACGTGATCCACCTGTTCTGCGATCGGGAGGATGTTGGCCAGTTTTCCGATGTATTTACCCCCCCAGTAGGTGTCATACTCACCCCCATAATCCGGCGCTGAACCCCACTGGGGTCCTTCATTGTAGACATGGTTGACCAGGTCATAGAGGGTCGCCCCGTCATAGTCCCCCGCGTCCGGGAACCAGGGGAGGATGCCGTGATAGGTATCGGTGACCTGAAAGGAGGTGCCGGCAATAACCTTCATGGTCCCCCGGATGCCTGAGTAGGTGTATGACAGGGGAGAGATCTGGGTATTGAACCGCCACTGATGGGGATAGAGCGCCATGATCGTCTCCCGGTTGGTGCCTTCCTTTGGAACGGTGGTGTAGGTAAAGGTGGTGGTCACCGTGGATCCGGACGGATCGTAATCCCACGATACCCGGGTGTCGGTCACAAAGGCATAGGCCCGCTCTTTAAAGAAATTGAAGGTATCTCTATGATTGTCGGGAAGCACGGCAACAGTGAAGTAGTCTTTTCCGCTCGGGAGATTACAGTGGAAGGTGGTAGTCGCGATTCCGGACCAGGTGGCCCCTGAAGGCGCAAAAAAGGCGTAGTTTCGACCATTTACAGTAACGCCAAGGGCTTGGGTATCCGCACCTCCCTCGAACACCACGGGCATTCCCTCAAAGGAGATCTTCGGTTCCGAATCGGTGTATGTGAAATAGATATAGGGGCTGCCGTGGAGCAGCGTTGCGGTCATCTTTTTCCCATTGCCAGCCATTTCCACTTCCACACCCCAGTCGGTCGCCCCGTTCACCCGCGCATCGATGGGCAAGAAGTTGCTCGCCCCGACAGTGAAGTCTGCCACATGGTCATAGGCGATGTCGGTTTCCCCATAGCTCTGGGGATACACCACCTTGGTGGGGTAGTCGACCTCCAGACCGGTACCCACAAATTTCATTGAAAACGGGTGGGGGTACATGGCATCCGAATACGGGTTCCACGCAACAGAACTCCACCAGTCATTGGTCTGCATGGGGCCGGGGTAGGCGGCAGTCTTGTAGATGGTTGCCTGTGGACCCTTTTTTCCCTCAGGGAGCGAATCCGTGTAGCTGCCTGCTCCCACATTTACGATCCCTGCATATGAGACAGAAAAAGAGATGAGGAGTATCAGACAGCTGACAAGAAGTGTCCCTGCAATGCATGATAAATTTCTCGGTTTGTCTTCCATCCGGTCGTTTCGTTGGGTGTTCATTATGTCACCTTCCTTTCCGGGGTTTATAAGTAGTGTCTGAACGAAAACTGTCTTTTTCGCCCATATTTGTGTCAGACTCAAATTTTAATCCTCGAAATACTCAATGTATTCCTGCGGTTAAAATTTTCGCCTTCCTTGATCTGAACAAAAAATCCTAGTTTTCGTTCGGACACTAAGTAGCCTTTCAGAGAAATGATCTCTCAAAAGAGTGCAGTTCTGTCTAAATGTTATTACACCGCTCAAGCCGAAAAGGTCACAAATTTCCTTTTCTTTGATTTTACGATATGTTATCTACTTGAATAGATAGGGATTTTTAACTCAAAACAGGCCTGAGTTGAACACCTGAAAGGGTCTTTTGAGAACAAAAACTGGCCGCCAAAAGGCACAAAATGCGCAAAAGGTTTTGAATCTCAACCGAAATTCGTGACTTCAAAAAAATAGTTATGTGTTATCAGCAGGTTACACGTTGCAAAATTGTTATTTTGGCACTACACATTTGAATTTCTTTTAGATAATTGCCTTCAGTGTTTTGCCCAGTTGTTGGGGTAAACCCAGGGCATCATAGAATTCCTTGTGATTTGACTCCGCCCTGGATGACTTCCGGATATGGACGACCCTGCCGTCTTCCCGT
>Ga0208648_1002258_pt1 | contig 13777 bp, 20 predicted proteins | sample AntAceMetag02UKL_FD_184772 | JGI IMG/M metagenome (GOLD analysis project Ga0208648, IMG submission 184772) | Saline lake microbial communities from Ace Lake, Antarctica - Antarctic Ace Lake Metagenome 02UKL (SPAdes) (version 2) | ecosystem: Environmental > Aquatic > Non-marine Saline and...
GACCGTCAATCAAGCAAACCGTTATATTGAGAAAGTGATCAGATATGCCAGTAACTCCGCTTTGATCGACAGTTTTGTAAAAAGTGTTAAAGCTCTAGGCACCCTACAAGTAGAAACTACTAAACCTAAAGATGTTTCTATTCCTATTGAAGACTTTTATTCTGGTGATAAAAAAACTACTGAGATGATCAGTAAACCACAAAAAAAGTATTTATTAGAGCTAGTGCATCAAAACATCACAGATGAAGAAAAAAGATGTCAGTGGGAATCAAATTTAGAAGACTTCACAAAAGCCGAAGCCTCTAAAGCTATTCAAGATTTCAAAAGTTAATTATTAATTTAATAGAAGTAGAAAAGCCAGTCATTTATTTGACTGGCTTTTTTTATGTTGTTTATGGTTTATAAAATCAAGGCAAGCTCTCGCAAGCTTCTCCATCTTTATCATTATCTAATCTATGAATATCATTATTTACACCACCACAATAATCATAAGTGGCTTGTGCTTCATTATGAGTTTTAAAATCAGTGCAATTATATACATTAGAACCACAATTGCTTTTAACAGGAGTTTCTATCGTTTGAGAATTGAAAATATCCTCCAATGTTGGAACTGTATCTTCTTGCGGTTCTCCACAAACATTATCAGCCCAAAGACCTATTTTTTGTTCTCGTGCTGTTTGTTCTGCTATCTTAAACTCTTGTTGGTATTTATAGGGTAAATTGTATGTGTATTCATAAGCAAAACCTTGTTCTATCATCATCTTGTTAAAATTAGTTCCATCTTTCAAAAATACATATACAAGTAATCGACCATATTTATCAAGATCTCCTTGTGTTGTATCTTTTTCTATTCTTATACTTTGTCCTGTTAAAATTTCTTTAGCTTTTGCCGAAGCTTCTTTACCAAAACATTCAACTGGTTTACTTGGATGAACTGTCTCAGGAGTATCTATCCCTATTAAACGAAGAGTTTCTTTTTGTCCATCTATATCTATACTAAGAGTATCTCCGTCAACTACTTTTATTACAGAGTAAAAAGTTTCTTTAACTGGCTGAATTTCTTCTTGTTCTTCTATTCTTTCTTTAACTACAATTTCTCGATCTTCTTCTTGGACTTTTTCAATTATAGGAGTTGGCTTAACTTCTTTAGGTTCAATAATCTCAACAATAAATAAAGCAAACAAAAACCCCATAAAAAAGATTAAACTATTTTTTAAAGTTAATTTCGGAGTTTCCATATAAATTTATCGTTATTTTGATAATTCTAAAATCTTTTTATTTGCATGTTCGCTAGTAGGAAACATTTTTAATGTTTTTTTGTATTGTTCAAGAGCATCGGTAATCCTATCTTGATATTCAAAAAATTGTGCTTTTCTAACCATAGGCATATCACTTTCATTTTCCATTGAAATTGCCTGACCAATGTATTCATGAGCTTTGTCATATTCTCCTATATTGAAAAAACACATCGCAGCATTGTCATACGCCGAAACAACAGAAGGGTCTAAATCTATCACTTTAAGATAATCGCTCAAAGCAATTTTATAATTATTTAATTTCCAATATGAATCACCACGAAATTGCCATATAAAAAAATAATTACTTTCTTCACCCAAACATCGCGTGAGATATTTAATAGATTTTCCATACTCACCTTTTTGATATAAACATCTACCATAATAACAAAGTGTAAAAAAGTGATTTGAATCTGTTGCAAGTATTTCAAGACAAAGCACTATGCACTCATCAATTAAACCGTCTTGATATTTTTCTTTTAATCTATTAAAAATATCTTCGATTTTAGGCCATACATTTAAATCTCTTAAACCTCTTTTTACAAGACTAGAATCCTCACTAAGTTTTTCTAGCGAATAGTATGGTGATTTTATAATTTTTTTATTGTTTTTATCGTTGTCCATATTTTTTCTTTAATTCATCAAGTAGATTTTCTTTTTTAGCAATATCTTCAACCACTTTCATAGCAAGTTCACTTAAAATATCTCGATTTTGCTTTTCAGCTTTATCAATAGTATCTTTCAAGATTGCCCATTCCGAACATTTTAATTGTTCTTGTTCGTGAAGAACTTTTTTAATCGATTCCTCCAACCTCGCCAATTTATTTTTAAGCTCTTCTATAGTTTTTACATCAGCACTTTCAGTGCTCTCGCCCTGATTAATTGCACGTAAAGTTTCTAAATCTCCCTCAGCATAAGCTTTATTAATCTTTTTCATCGTTGTATCGTCACCCCTAGTTAAGTCTGGGTGAAACTTATGAGCGAGTTTATAGAACAATTTTTTTAATTCCTCCTGTTCTTCTTTTGAAATATTTTTTCGCTTATCGATGTCTTTTTCTTCCTCATTGAGTTTTTTATATTCTTCTTCAATTAGGTCTCGTCTCTTTTTTAGTGTACTCTCTACTATCTTTTGTGCTTCTTCAAAAGAAACTCCCTTACTAATCAATTCCTCAATTTTTTTAAATTTCAAAATTTCCAGATCTACTTCATCTAGTTTCAAATAAAAACGCCCAATTTTTATGTCATATTCTTGTTTAATAATAGATAAGTCAATTTTAAAATATTCTATTTCTTCAACAAGTTTAATAAGCATCTTTTCTTTTTCGAAGATAGCAGCTTGAAGCTCTCGCTTTTTTAGTGGCTCATCTATTGATATATTTAATTTAATAGTTTTTTTCATATATTTTAACCTATATTTTCTATATTTTTGCGAACCGCCTCTTTTTCTACTTTGGCATTTTTTGTGTCCGTATCGCCTAAGTTAACAAGCTCATCCACTGCCGAATCAAAAATCTTTAGTAAATCTTCTCCGGGTCCCGTTGGGTTTAATACACCACGATATATATGATATTGACCACTTTCAACCATATTACCTGATACATTTGCAATCATAGAATAAACATATTTCCGAACAGGCCGTCCTTTTTGGACGACATCAATAAATTGATTAGTATCCGAGATGATTGATTTTTCAATATGTTCTTTTACTAAATCAAAACCTCCACTTCCAAATTCTTTGCTTGCTTCCTCAAGTATTCCGAAAGCTTCTTTTACTTCTTTTTTGCTGAATGATTTTTTGATTTCTCCACCAAACGCAATAATTACTTGCAGAATTCCACCAAATAACATTATTACGCCAAAAAATACGCGATTATTCCAAGTGTTGCGCCCAAAAAGAATAAGATCATTCCGAGTATATAAGAAATCTGTGCAAAAAAAAGAGTGAACATTGAATACTCATTTCCACCACCTACTTGTTGGTCTTTTTGAGCTAACCACATCCAAGGAGCAAGTGCGACTCCATACGACCAAATAAGTAGCGGAATAAGTGAGTTATCCGTAGTTGAACTTATAAATAGCCACATAATCCAAAGACACCATATTGTCATTAAAGCAAACGTATACAACACGCTTAAAGAACCAAAAAACATTCCTAATATTTTCTTACCTTTTTCTATTGCCTTTGCTGCAGGGATAGCAAAAAACAGGGATGGCATGAGAGCAAGAGATATAGCGAAACCTGAAATCACCATAAAAAGTATTCCTCTAAAAATTTCTCCCCATTCTCCAAGAATAGCCAACCATATGCCAGAAACAATTCCGCCAAGCAAATTCAAAATCATTATTGGAACTGTTAGTGCCGTAAATGTCGCGACAAAACCAGTTTGCATTTTTTCTGATATAGCCATGTTTATAACATTCTACCTTAAAAAATAACCTACTACAATAACAAATTCCTATTATTTAAATACCAAAGTTATCCACCTTTTATCCCTTTATTTATCAGTACTATTTGTAAATGTGTTAATTTAATTATGATATAATATAAGTATGGATATAAAAATATCCTATCTTATTCAGTCGGCTGGATTGTCGAAAGATCTGTTAACAGAAATGTTATTAGAAAATCTTAACACAAGAATAGAAATCATGAATAAGAAAACAAAAAGGGCACGTGATGCAGAAACAGGTGAATATTCACCTCTGTGGAAAGCAGAACGATGGCCTAAAAAATTTGTAGTCGAATCAGACTACAGAGGACGTAAAAAAAATAAAACTACTTAGTATATCTAAATAGTAATCTCTAGAGATTTTACGTTCTAAAAGTTTGAAAGGAGTCAGTCCCACAAGATTAGGCTCCTTTTAATTTATATCTTATATCTATTCATAATAACACTTAACAAAAAATCTTGCTTATTTTTTTTGGAAAACTCAATTAGTTCTAAAGTTCTAGTTTTAAAAAAGTCTTCCAGAATACTTCGATATTTCAGATCTCTTTTGATTTTAATTCGTTTTCAATCTCCATTTTTACACCTTCTCTTAAAATCGTCAAACAAAGTATCCCAAATCTGTTTAATTCCTCATCAGTAAAACTATTAGCCACATCTAATCCAACATCTTTGATTAAGATCTCCTTTAATTCATCTTTTGCTTTTTTACTTAACTGGATCATATTGCAAATAATTAATAATAAAAAATTATAACTCTTCAATAATTTCAATAATATTTCCATCAGAAATATTCAAAATATATTCATGTCCTCGATGCAATTCAATATAAATATTTTCATCTGAATAGGCATAACACCTTTCAAGAGGTACACCTCTTTTTAAATCAATAATTTCAAAACGAATTTTACATCTTTGATCAGTTTTTGAAATCATTCCATCTTTTTTATATATTCGTATTAAAACATGCTTATTTTTCTCAAACAAGTTTGGAGTATTTCCTCTTTTTCCTAAAGGTTTTCCAACTTTTGCAATATTATATCCAAAATCAATATGGGTAGGATTTTTTGAACCTAGATTAGCAAGTCTATCAGCCTCTTTATTTTCTTTTCTAGATATCCACTCTGGAGAAACCCGCATACTACGAGATAAACTACTTAATTCTTTCCAGAGATCTTTATTCCATACAGGTTCTCCATTTTTTCTAATCCATTTTGCTCTTCTCCAATCATCTACTTTAAATAAATAATCTGCTACATAAGATGAATCTGTATACCAACCTAAAGAACGATAACCATATATTTTTATTTGAGTTCGTGCAATTTACAAACCACTTATAGAAGCTCTTAATTCCATTCTGTTATTTGTAGTATTATGATAACCCTTAGAATCTTTCAGATCTTCCAAATCAAACTCTTCTGGAAATTTTAAATAAACCCCAGTCCCTCCTTTTCCTGGATTACCATAGCAACTTCCGTCTACATAAAGCTCATAATAATTACTCATACTATAATTATACACCTAAACTAAAGACTTTAAATCAGGTTATTTGATTTTCTTCCTGTTTACAGTTCAAAACTTATGTATTAGATAAAGTAGATAATTTTGATAACCCTATTTGAATGTATCCTACATTCATTGAAAATGTTAAAATATAATTTATGACTGGTCCATCATTAATATTTGATAAATCTGCTTTACAGGGATTAAGTGCGGATGAATCCATGTGGCTTGAGAATTTTTTTATCACAAACATAACTCCGTTATTTTTTGTGGAGACTCTTGCCGATCTCGAAAAAGAAGTCCGTGGAGGAAGAACCCCTGAAGATGTTGTTGGAAATATTGCACACAAAACACCCGATATGGGATGTGTAAATGTTCACCATAAAAGTTTGATTATAGGGGAACTTATGGGACACGGCAAAGTTGAGATGTCAGGAAGGCCTATCATTTCTGGTGGTAAAACAGTCGTACTCGAAGGAAAGACTGGCGTAATATTTCAGGAATCACCTGAAGTTGAAGCTTCACACCGTTGGGAAAAAGGACAATTTTTAGATATAGAAAGAAACGAGGCAAAAAAATGGCGACAAGAATTAGCGGAAATGAAAGAAGAAGATTATATGGATTTTCAAAAAATATTTGACGTAACGGGTACACCCAAAAATCTGCAAGAGTTAAAAGAAAGAGTTGATATGTTTGTTGATATGATTACAGAAAAGGAAGGTTTTTCTGTATGTATGTCTCGGGTAGGAATTATCCCCAAAGCTCGAGAGCTTGTAATAAAAAAATGGGAAGAAGATGGAAATAAACCAATAAAAGAATACGCTCCATATTTTTCATATGTTTTTTCAGTTGACCTATTTTTTTATATGGGAACAGCCGCAAATCTTTTTAAAGAATTTCGTCACCCCCAAACACATAAGGTTGATATTGCTTATTTATATTATCTACCGTTCTGCAGTATTTTTACATCAAGTGACAAAATACACATTGCTCTCGCTCCAATATTCATGCGACCAAACCAAACCTTTATTTCTGGTGCAGATTTAAAAGAAGATTTTGCTAAACTCGATGCCTATTACGAAAAATTGCCAGATACTGTAAAAGAAAAAGGTTCTTTTATTTTTGCTTCATGTCCTCCAGATGATACCTCTTTTTTAACTACTCAATTATGGGATAAATACATGGCAAAGACATGGAGAAGCATAAAGGATCATGTGAGAAAATTTGATGGGACAGACAAAATTGATCCAGAGACAGAAAAAGCTCTTTTTGAAAAAATTAAAAAGTTTACAAAAGAAGCAAAACCGGTAGACTCGAGTCAAGTATCTAATTCTGATGAAGCTGAAAGTATTATATTAAACCACAAGGTTTCTACAAGAAAAGGAAAATGGAAAAAATTTCCACCAGAAGTATTAAATAGCGATAAAAGAATTTTTGATTAAGATATCTTTAAGTTCTGCTTTAGCTTGTTTACTTAGCTCAATCATTTCTTTTAGAAAGATTAAATGTATCGTCAGTATTGTCAGTTTCTTTATTTATTTTTTTCTTTTTTTATCTATGATTCCCTCTAAAAAGATATCAGCAAACATATAAGCGCTGTCTGTTATCTTTTCTATTTCTTTATCAGAACAATTTTTATATTCCTCTCCAAGTATTTCTCTCACTTTTTCAATAGACATCATCAATTTTTATATTATTTATTCATAAAGTTAATGTTTCTATAATATCATTATTGTCTTTATTTTTTAAGGATTTCAAGGTATTATTAGATTAATAAAATTAATATGAAAAAATTAAATGAATATAAATACATATTATTAATAATCTTAATAATTTTAGGGTTTAGTTTTTACTGGTATTCATATAAACCAGAACAAATCAGAAAAAAATGTTATGTAGATGCATATAATTCGCATTATTCAGTCATCCAACAAGTTGCGACTGATAAATCTGTGGAAGAATTAATGGATCATTCATATAAAGATTGTTTATTATCGTCAGGTTTAAATTTAGATTAATATGAAAAAAGAATATTATTACTTATGGATAGTTTTAATCTTAAGCACAGGAATATATTTTTGGGGTAATTCAATCATTAAGTATGAAAGACAAGAAGTTTGTACTGAGCTAGGGATTAAGTTGGGAGAAATAAATCGAAATCAATTAAAAAACTTAGGGCAAGATAAAACTTATGGGTATATAGACGAGTATGTTTATAACCACAAATTAAGAACTTGTTTATATTACAAGGAAAAAATTCCTGTTTCATTCAGCGAGAAAGCTATTCCAATTTCTTCAAAAGAAATAATAAATGCTTCAACAAATAAAAAAATCTTATCTCTAATCAAAGTAATCACCTCCCCTGAAGAATTCAGTGATAAATCAAAAAGCCCAACCTGTAAGTCTTATAATGAGATTTTCAAATGCGAAACTAAACAAGAATTCTTAAAAATAAAAGAAGTATTATTTAGTAATTAAATTAATATGAAAAAGCACAAAAACGGTTTTATACAAATTCCTATACTTATTGGGGTTATTGGAGGAGTTTTAATTTTAGGAGTTGTAGGTTTTTCTTATAGTAAATACCAAAAAACAAACACGGAAAAAGATTTAATTATTGAAGAGCTTTCTGAGAAAATATCTAAAATAGAACAAGATAAAATTACGGATGAAAACGAAAAAGAAATTAAATTAGAAGAACCTATCACAGAAATGCCTAAGGTCACAGAAAAAATAATTATAAAAGAAATTCCTGTTTATATAGAAAAAGAAACTCAGGAGCCTCTTCCCATAGAAGAATTAAAAATTACAAATATAACAGCTATTCCTTCGTCATATTCTGCCGAAATAAAATGGAATACTAACTTAACCTCTGACTCTAAAATTACTCTCTGGCCTACAAATACTGAAACAGGTAATTTGGTTAGATATACTTCTGATAATAAAAATCACTCGGTAATAATAAGTCTTTTACCAAACAAAACTTATTATTATACAATCGAAGTAACCGACAAGAATAGCAACACAGCTTTTTCAGAACAAAAAGAATTCACTACCCCAACTGACAACGTCTCCCCTACAATAGAAAAAATTAATATCACAAGTGAAAAAGATAAAGGTATTATAAACTTTATTATCTATGCTAACGAACCAATAAGGGCTATTCTTACTTATAGCTTTAAATATTCTCCTGTGTCAGGTGGAGATAAAGAAACAATAGAACAAAATATCATTTATGATAAAGAGTTAGAAAAATATATTATAGACAAGAATTATTATAACCCCTATACAATAACAATCTCTAAACCTTCATATACTAGCAGTACTGAATTAAACTACTCACTTGGAATAGTAGATCAAAGCGGTAATCCTACTTTTAAAGACGGGGATATTAAAGTTCATCAAATAGAAGGAATATAATAATTAATATGGAAAGATTATACCCAATTATTGCGATTATAGTAGGCTCTATAGCATTTATCGTCATTTGGATTTATTCTCTTTTCTCGTTTGGATTATTAATCGGATTAATGATAGGTTGGGTCCCTGCAATAATCGGAGGTTTTATAATTGGTATCCTTTGGCCTTTAATTTTAATCGCAATTATATTATTAGTAATTCTTATATTTTAAAATAAATTAATATGAAAAAAATAATTTTTACAATATCCATACTAATATTCCCTTTTATATCTTTCGCCCACCCAGGAAGAACGGACTCCTCAGGTTGCCATACTTGTAGAACTAATTGTGCCAAATGGGGGTTAAGTAGCGGAGAATATCATTGCCATAACTCAAAAGGAGTTCCTCAGCCCGTTGAGCCTGTTAAAAGCCATTATAGCGAGACAGGCGGTTACACAACCCCAGCCCCTGAATATAAATCCGATCCAACTCCTGTTGTGAAAACACCGGAACCCGCAAAGATTACACCAGCCATAGTTAGGTCAATAAATACAGAAGTTCCTAAAATACAAACTCAACCAAAAGAAGAAAAATCTTCTTGGCTAGTAAGGTTTTTTAGGTTTATTTTTTAATAGTTAAAAATTAAAATATGAATAAAATATATTATATAGGGATACCAATAATAGTTATTATTATAGGGTTATATCTATGGGGAAACTTCAACAATACTAATCTCAAAAGAGACGACAATCCTAATATTACTCGTTCTTATGAAGAAACAGGAGACTATGACTGTAGTGATTTTATGTCTCAAAAAGAAGCTCAGACTTTTTTTGAAGATGAAGGGGGTCCACAGACAGATTATCACGGTTTAGACAGAGACAGCGACGGAATTGCCTGTGAATCATTGAAATAAATTAATATGAAAAAAATTTATTACTTAGTTATCCCGATATTAATAATTTTAGGTTTATATTTTTGGGGAAATACAACAGATAATAATAACTACGAAGACTATTATTCTAGTGGCTACAATAATTCCTATAAAGATGAATATGTAACCGATTCTTACGAAGATACTTACCATTCTGATGATGATTATGAATATAACTATCGTTCAGGATATAGTGGTAATTATGATTATAATTATGATGTTTCAGGATATGGCGATAATGGCTATGTTTATGGAGAGATTGATACTTCTGGGAAATATGGTGAGGGATACCTATATGATGAATACGGTGATGAAATTTACATTGAAACTGAATGGACTGGTTACGGAGACTTAGAAGCTTATGATGAATATGGTAACTGGTATGAACTTGAAACTGATTAAATTAATATGGAAAATAACTTAACGAATGAATACATTGATACTGCTATTGAAGAGTTAATTAGTCTCTTAGGAATCAGAGAATCAGTCCTTATTGAAAAAATTAAAATTCCATATAGGCGCGAAGACATAAAAGAGTGTGTAAAAGATATCACTTATCATCTAGGGTTACCAATAGAAATTAATTTATCTTATGTTTCTAAAAACTATACACCTAATAATAATGATGGTTTTAATAGTCAAAATTTAGTTAAAACAGATTATAGAGGAAGGGGTAATGAAGGTATTGTTGCTCAAATTTCTATTCCCAGTAATCTACCAATGTACGGCTCGCCAAATTTAAAAAATTTTCCAATTAATATAAGAGTTAGTGAAAATTGTGCTGAATATCCAGATTCTTTTATTTCCGTTATGGCTCACGAACTTTCTCACATTATTTTATATTCCCTATTACATAAAAATAAAGATAATGAATTTTATACTGACCTTACTGCAATGGTTCTAGGTTTTTCAGGTATAATGGAATATGGCAGAAAAAACGTTGAAGTTGAAAGAGGTTTTGAATCTAAAACTATTCATACTACAACCTATGGATATTTATCAGATGAACAATTTAACCATGCTTTAAATAAAATAAATCATTTAATAAATAAATATCAAAAACTAAAGAAGAAAACTCTAAGAGAAACAGAAAATCTAAAAAGTAAATTGCTTTTTTATAATAAAACAATTTTAAAATTTGAAAAATATCTTAAAAATATTGGTAAATATCATAATAAAAACTTTGAAAAAAGCGACGAGCTAAAAATCATGCTAATGAACCAAATTGGTTATACAGATCAATTAAGTATAGCAACAAAAGATAATAACGAGAAATTAGTGAATTTTATTGAATTTGTTACTAAAGCTGAGTTGTATTCAAATAACTATATAGTAAAAACAAAAAAGTTAGAAGAAGATTTAAAAATATCTTTTCAAAATCTAAATAACAAATTCTCTTTTTTAAACGAAGATATCCAAATCTTAAAAAAATACACAGGACTATTTAATAGAATTAAGATTTTTGTTTTGCTTTTTCTATCATCTACTGAATAATACACAAGTTCGAACATCATCAACTAAATGGAGTTACCAAAAATATAAAAACAATTAACCTAGAATAGATTCAAGACTTTGAATGGAACTTTTAATATACTTTCTTTGTGATTCTTGTTCTGAAAGCCAAGTAAAGGGGTCACTAATTTACACAAAGTGGAAATTCGTGAACCTACAGAAAGCCAACTGCTTGGCTTTCGTAGAGAATCGAACGGCGGAATATGTTGCGACTGAAAGGAGTAACAACGAGCCGTGTCCCGCGGTTCTTAATACAATTCGAGTGGTAGCGAAGAATTTTATTTAGAAACCGTCAGGACGATCTCTGTAGGGTCACAAAATATGTAAAGCAAGCCAACTGCTTGGCTTGCGAACATTTTGTGAAGCCGGAATATGTTGCGACTGAAAGAAGCAACAATGAGGCGGGGTCGAGAGCACTTAGCAAATTTGAGCGCGAAGCACGAAAAATTTGTTTAGTGACTCGTGACACAAAACGTTAAGAAAAAATAAACTGCTTTGCTCTTTGGTGATTTGTGAAGGCACAGACATATTTTTACGACCCTCTGGAGTAAAAACCGTGAGCCGGAATAAAAAACAAACTGCTTTGTTTTTTATCCGATTTTTGCAAAGTAAAAAATTTCCTATATCGAGCAAAGCGAGATAGGAAATAGGTGGACCGGCAAACACTTATATATTTTTGAGTCCATAAAGACGAAAAAAATATTTAGTAATTTGTGACCACATAGAATAAGCATATAAGGTTTTTTCTTATTTATATATTACTTAATAACTCGTAATACAAAACTTTTAAAAAAACTAAAATTAACTTAATTACCACAAAATCTCCAACATTCTGTAGTAATTAAGTTAAAAAAGAACCATAAACACCTAAGTGTTTATGGTTCTTGATACTCTTAATTCAGAGGAATAACTTTAACAGGAACAACTCCCCTCTCAACCATTTTAAGAGCTTTAGCGGCTCCATAAGACAAATCAACAATTCGACCTCTTATATAAGGTCCTCTATCTGAAACAGGAACGATTATAGACAAATTATTCAAAAGATTAATTACTTTAATCTTTGAATTTAAAGGTAGCTTTTTGTGAGCAGCAGACAAACCATATTGATTATAAACTTGTCCGTTAGCCATTTTCTTTCCATGGAAACCAGGACCATACCAAGAAGCTGATCCATAGTGATTTATCCATTCTATCTCAGGAATAATAAGACGTTGACCTATTTGAATAGAAAATTTACCAAATTTCATTCCGTTGGCTTTTCGTAATTGTTTAGGGAGAATATTATTTTTTGCAGCAATCTTATTTATACAATCACCTGCTTTTACAAAATAAACTTTCCCGTCACCTATTTTTATACAAGGATTAATTTCATAAACATAAACCCTATAGGCAATTATAACAACAACAAATAAAACAATAGTTAAAATTAGAATTAACAATGGTTTTTTCATTCTTCTTCCCTCCAAAATTTTTAAGTTAAAGAACAACAACTAAATCAAGTTATAATATTTAATTATGTTTAAGTCAAGCTAAAAAATAATTTTACAGGGGTCCGACCCCTAACAGGGGTCGGACCCCTGTAAAAGCTATGATTTAGAAACTAATTTTAACTCAAATGAAACTTTTGTTTAACAGCTAATAAAATCTCATCAATTTCACGATTACCGAGTAACTTAAGTACTAAAACTAAAACAATTAAACCAATCACCCCAGACAAAAAACCTTGTAAAAAAATACCCCAGAAAGTATTGATATCAAAAACATAATTCCAAAGGTTTAAAGAAAAATAAGCAAACACACCCATTATAAGAGAGGCTATAAAAGTCTGAAGAAATGATTTTTCTAAAAAAGGAGAAAATCGATTAAAATCTCTCTGAAACGTAAACCATAATAAACCAGCATTAATGAAAGTCCCAAAAGAATAACTAATAGGAAGAATAAGCACATCTATGTTTTTAATATCTTCTACACGAAAAATTAATCCAACTAAATTTCTGATAAAATCATAGTTAACAAACAACCACCTAAGCAAAAAAGATGATATTATGATTAAAAAAGCAGAAATAACACTAATTAAAACCGGCTTAAATGTCTTACCTGCTGCATAATAACCACGAATAAACAACAAAACTAAACTTTGAGCTGTTACGGACAAAGCAAAAGCAGCTAAACACGCTGCTGTTAAACGAGTATCTTCCCAATCAAACTTACCAGACCCTAAAATAGTTCTCACTATTTGAGCTCTTAAAACAATAAATAAAACAAGTGCTACTGTTGCCCAAAAAACAATATGTCTAGCAGCAGATGTAATTTGATCAAAAAATTCATCAACTTTTTTGTTAGAAAATAATTTAGCTAAAGTAGGAAAAGCTGCTACAGAATAGCTTATTCCTATAATACTTAAAGGGACAGATTGAAGACTAAATGAAAAAGTAAAAACAGACACAGAACCTTCCCCCATGGAGGAAGCTAAACTTACTAGAAACAACAAAGCAAGATTGTTTGAAGACAAAGCCAATGTCCTCGGAAGAGAAAGAATTATAATATCTTTTATTCTCTTAAAATCATGTACGAAAGATAATTTGGGCATAAACTTTAAACGAAAAACTGAAGGTATTTGTATTGCTAAATGCATAAAAGCTCCTAAAACTACACCTAGAACAAGGCCTACTAAACCAAAAATTG
>Ga0208648_1002265_pt1 | contig 13734 bp, 19 predicted proteins | sample AntAceMetag02UKL_FD_184772 | JGI IMG/M metagenome (GOLD analysis project Ga0208648, IMG submission 184772) | Saline lake microbial communities from Ace Lake, Antarctica - Antarctic Ace Lake Metagenome 02UKL (SPAdes) (version 2) | ecosystem: Environmental > Aquatic > Non-marine Saline and...
TGTATTTCCGATTATGCTCACTGCGGGTGATATCAGTCCAGGCCATTGTGATCTCCTTCGAATCTTCAATCAATCCGATTGAATCACAACCTACTGATATCACTCAACTACTTTTAAATCGGGCTCTCAGGTTTGTTTGTTGCTGCAAGTATCGCCGACCTACGCTTAGCCGCGGACGAGAAAGACAGATGCATGCGTATGGGTCGCAAGCCGGCCACCGTTGGACGGCCAGAAATGATCGGCGACATTGGGAATATGCGTCGCCATAACGATCAGATCGCATTGGGTTTCGCGTGCCGTCTTGATCAGCGCGTCATCGAGATCGACTGCCGGATCATGACTGACCACGGTCTTGCCATCTGCTTCGATGCCGTGGGTCTTGGCCTGATCGGCAACAAAACCTGCAAGCTTCTGACCGTATTCCGCCGGGTTATGTCCGAGTGGACCGGGGGTTGACGCAGTCACGCCGACATAAGTCACCGGTGCGTTATAGAGTTTCGATAGTTTTGCGGCCGTGTCCAATGCGAGCGACAGCTTGTCAGCGTGTGCAAGATCCACAGGTACCATTATTTTGGTGTACATTGGCTCTCCCCGTACTGTATTCGATCGGCTCGATTGTCGCCGATGCTGTTATCCGGCATTCCCCATTTGGATCACCTTTTGACACACTAGGCGCATCCAGGGTGGATCGCCACGTTTCTTTCGAATTTAGCTTGCTCAGGCTTCCAGGTCGGGCGTCTTGACAGCCAGAGACGTGATTTGACCATGCGCCGGACAATGTTTTTCTGCAACTGCACCGTTTCCAAGTGGTTCGCGTCGTGCATCACCAGCGACGGACCCGAATTGTTAATGGCATAATCCGGCGAGCGCCCCAACACGATTTCAATGCCGGTCGAAACGCCACCACCGCCCGCGAACAGATCGATGATTATCTCGTCATCGCGATTGGCAGGTGACTTGTGGGGAAACCGGAGCGTCATGCCGTAGCACACCGGATGCCGTTAGACTGAATTGTCAATTACCGGAAGTTGTGCCTATGGTGCAAACCATGAATGAACCGCAATCCAAGCCGGCATACAGCGAGGCCGCGAAGACGCTTTCTCCCGCGCTCATTGCTGTTGCGGTCTTGCTGGTGGCAGTGATCGGCATCGAAATCTGGACTTGGATCTTTGCCGGCAGCAATGCTGAAGAGATTGCCTTCCGCTCCGGTGTCGTTCGGAATATGGGCCTTTTGGCAGTGGGTGTGATCGGGCTGCCTTTGGCCATCTGGCGCTCCTATACGGCGCACAAACAGGCGGATGAAGCAGCAAAACAAGGTGCGCGCACAGACAAACAATTGCAGCTGACATTGGATCAAATGAAGATCACGACGGAAAGTAACCATGTCGATTTGCTGGAGCGATCTGCTGCATTGCTCGATTTGAGCGATGAAAACAAGCGCCAAACAGCGGTCTCGTTTCTGACAACACTTGGCGAGGATAACAGCAGTACATATGCGTCTGCAGCCCGACAATTGCTTGTATCTATCATTGAAGGGCAGGAATGCACCGAAAAGAGACCGGCATATATTGTAAATACGTTGAATTGGATGGAACTTTACTGCAATCGCAACAAAACAACAATTCCTGTGAAAGATGTGCGTTTTATAAATAGTGGTGTTACGACGAGATTTTTCGAGAATATAACTGGAATTAGCTATATAGGTGGATTTTTCCAATGTGTAACGATTAATGATGTTAATGGGTCTCACTTTGAGAATGCACGCATAAAAGATAGTATTATCGGTGGAAGTGTATATCTCTCCAAAAGGGTTATAATAGAGAACTCGCGAATCCAATATCTTCCCATGTTCCTAGACCGTAATTCCCAGGCTCATTTCTTCGGATGCGACTTTACAAGTTGTAGTGTTTTTCCAACCGCATTCATGGAGAACGAAATAACTTTTGTGAACTGCTTTTTTCGGGATGTCGAACCACCAACAAACATTTATCACGATCAATTCAGAACCAAACTTGCCGCACTTTCTGAAACTGAATACGCGAACCGCATCAAAGATATGTATGTACACACCAACTGACATCCCCCCCCCCTCAAACAGCGGACCATGATCGCCGGCATAAGTTGATTGCTTTTGTGCCCTACGCACCACCGGTCCGGCTTGTGTCACCGTCCATTCAAAGCGCTGTGTTGCAACATCGAAATGGTTTTGCATTTTCTTGAAACCGGCAAATATGCGACCCTCCAACAGGCTGGCAACTCCATTCGTTCCGCTACCCATGAACGGATCCAAAATCAGATCGTCAGTACCGGAGAAATCCCGCACCAGCGCGCGCATCAGGTCGACCGGCTTTTCAGTCGGGTACCGCCCGTCGCGCTGTGAATTGTTCGTGCAAAACGTGTAGACACCGCGCTTACCGCCCGCGTTCTTTTTCGCATGTCCAGGGCCGCACCAAGCGGCAACAAACATTTCACCCGCCATCGCCGGCCCCTGCCCGTTGAATTGCGGCGTGGCGTGCGGCTTGATCCAATAGCAGGTTCATGTTTTTTGCCACCCGCCGCCTCGATTGCATCACGCCAGGGCGCAACGCCTTCCGTTGTGCAGAACACCAGCAGCCAACCTCGCGATACCCGCACCATGCGGCGCGCGGCATACTGCCGGATCTGCTCTATGCTCTTGAAATCCAGCGTTTCCAATTCAGCATATCCATCGCCGCAATGTTTTCGCCCACCGATGTAATGGCTCAAAAGTTTTGGGCATGCATATTGCTTACATAGAGTGGTCGAATTTGCCTGGTCGGCCTTGCCCATCAGCAAGTATCGCATGGCTCTGAGACAATCACTGAGCCATGATTTCGCTCCATCACAATTGAGGTGTCCGCGAGAGGATGATCTGACTTGCGTAAAGCCTGCGCGCCTCAGGATCTCTTTTCTGTATATACAATAATAACTTGAAATACGTCTTTTCTGTATATACATTAACGACATGAGAAACGCTTCGCTCAACACTCTGAAGCAGTCTTTCGACCCAGCAAAGAGCGATGCCAACAAAAACCTTCGCGGTTTTGGCTTCGAGATTGCGCAAGCGTTTGAATTTGATAGCGCATTGATTGTCGAAGATGACCGCGCAGATTATGGAGAAATCCGCTATGTCGGCCTCGGCTTTGTCGGCGAACGTATGCACGTCATTGTTTTCACGATGCGCGATGACCTTCTGCGGATCATATCACTGCGCAAGGCAAACAAAAGAGAGATAAAACGCTATGTCGAAGGATAGGCAGGCCTCAGAAATGAAATCAGTCCAGAAACCGAAAAGCAAGGAACAGAGCCACAGCACCAAGGCGAACACACAAAGAGCTCTGCAGCGCGCCCGAAAAGCGTTAGATATAATGACGGATGAGGAAGACGCCGCAATTACGGCCGATGCCCTGGCGGATCCTGACAACCCGCCTGCCGATGACCTGTTTGCCAGACAACCCGCCACATCATTGGGCAGGCCGAGATCGAACAACCCGAAACAGCCTGTCAGTATACGGCTGGATGCAGATGTCATCAAATATTTCAAGTCGACCGGTTCGGGCTGGCAAAGCCGAATCAATGATGCACTGCGCAAGGCCGCGAAACTGCCAAAGGCGGGATAGGTAATCAGGCATGCCGGAGATACAGGAGCTGATACTGGCCTGCCCCCAATCCGTTCACAAGGAAAAAAGTGTCAACGATGTGATCGGAATAGCAAATAAACAATGTGTCCGGTATGGACCGAGGAGAGAATGGTGACCCCTGTTGGATTCGAACCAACGACAACCGGCTTAGAAGGCCGGTGCTCTATCCAGCTGAGCTAAGGGGCCTGTATTTGATAGGCGTCTAATGCGTCCAGGGCTGACGACGGTCATAGCGAAAATTATCGGAATAGACCAGACGATTGCGTTTGGGTTCATGCGGTTCAATGACACGATAGGCAATGCCATTGCGTTCGGCATAGCTGATCGCGTCTTCACGCGTATCGAAGCTGAGGCGGACCTGCTGTTTCATGTCGCTTGAGGATGTGTATCCCATGATCGGATCAATGGTGCGCGCAACCTCCTGGTCGTGCTCGAGAATCCATTGATGGGTCTTGGCTTTGCCCGATTGCATCGCTGTTCTCGCCGGGCGATAGATTTTCGCGGACATGGCCAGCTACTCCCAAATCAGGTTGCTCAGCGATCGCAGCTCGCTGTGCGTATATTGGTCGGAGCGGCAGGATTCGAACCTGCGACCCTCTGGTCCCAAACCAGATGCGCTACCAGGCTGCGCTACGCTCCGACGTGCCTTGAAGGCTTGGATTGCCTAAGCTGTTAGCAATCATTCTGCAAGAGGAAAATTGGATTAATATGGATAAAATGAAAACAAACCAACCGAAGAGCCACGGAACCCGTCAAAAGGGGTATGACGGCCCCGAAATCGCCCCTGCCCTGCGCCAAATTGTAACGCCGAAGCAATGCGTTCATCCTGGTGATTTGATTGGATCAACTATGCGATGCGCTGGACCGTCAGTGCAGCAGAATCACTTTACGGCTTCCCGATGATGGGATGAAATACCCGATCACCGATTTTTGCGCCGATTTTCTTCGCCATGCCGCCGTTGAGTTCCAGAACATAAAGAACCGGCTGGCTGGCGCGGATGATGTCTTCAGAATGCGGTACGGCATTATGGTGAATATCCGCCACGACCCCATCGGCGCGAATGAACAGCATATCCAGCGGGATCAGTGTGTTTTTCATCCACATCATTGCCCGCTGCTCACGATCGAAGCGAAACAGCATGCCGGCACCTGCATCCATCTGTGCACGGTTCATCAGGCCGACCGACCGTTCCGCATCACTTAAAGCAAGCTCGACGGTAAAAACGCGACTGCCCTTGTCTGTTACGATCTCAAGGTAGTTGCTCTGAGCCAGTGTCGCCTGGACACTGAAAAGCTGGACGATCAGCAAAAACACAAGGTGGACGCTGAAGCGTCTCAGCAGCGGGAAAACGGGGTTCATCAAAGGGGTTTCTCCTGAAACCGGCTTGTCACGGCAACTGGGTTCAGCAGCCAGCCGGCAAGTGCCAGTCATTCAGTGAGACTGAGGGAAAGTCAAATCAATGTCGGGGTGAATTTCCGCAGCCATCAGCCCCTTGTCGCCCTGTCCGAACCGGACCAGAACGACCTGCCCGGGGCGTAATTCGGTCAATCCGAACCGCCGCAACGTTTCCATGTGGATGAAAATGTCTTCTGTGCCGTCACCGCGTGTCAGGAAGCCGAAGCCTTTGGAGCGATTGAACCATTTGACGATCGCCCGTTCCAGACCGCTGCTGGGTGTCACCTGAACGTGGGTGCGAACCGGCGGCAATTGCGAAGGATGCACCGCCGTTGACTGATCCATGGAAAGAATTCTGAAGGCCTGGTAACCGCGATCACCCTTTTGGATTTCACAAACGACCCGCGTTCCTTCAAGAACGGTCTGAAACCCATCCCGGCGCAGGCATGTGACATGCAACAAGACATCATCCATGCCATTGTCCGGTATAATGAAGCCAAATCCCTTGGCGACATCAAACCATTTGATGGTCCCTGATATCTCGATCAGATCGACAGCTTCACCGGATAATGCAGCCTGGGCTGCTTCACCCTTGTGTGGAGATTTTTCCCCCATTCACCACGGCCTCTCAAAGTTACGCAAACCCACAAATCAATGAGTGATTCTTTCACACACGATAGCATTGGTACCATAAGTTGTCGCAACCATTTCTTTTCGTCCCGCGGAAAAACCGACGCACCTTGCATATGCCATTGAATTCTATATCTTCCAGTCGACTTAAATAGCTTGGATAGATCAATGCGTTATCTCCATACAATGGTTCGTGTTCGCGACCTCGATGAATCACTCGAATTTTATTGCAACAAACTCGGGTTGATCGAAACCCACAGGATCGAAAGCGAAGCCGGTCGATTTACGCTGGTTTTCCTGGCCGCCTCCGAAGACAAGGAAGCTGCCGAGAAGAACAAAGCCCCCCTGCTGGAACTGACCTACAACTGGGATCCTGAAGTCTATGAGGGCGGCCGTAATTTCGGTCACATTGCCGTCGAAGTTGAGGATATCTATGCGCTTTGCCAGTCGCTGATGGACAGGGGCGTGACAATCAACCGCCCGCCGCGCGATGGCCATATGGCCTTTGTTCGCTCACCGGATGGCATTTCATTTGAGCTTCTCCAGCGTGGTCCATCCTTGGCGCCGCAAGAGCCATGGGCGTCGATGGTGAACACCGGTAGCTGGTAATGCGCTTGGAAGCGGTACGCTAAATCTGCGCCACCTTGGTTCTGCCGCATTTCTATTGCAATCCCCGCGTGCAGGGATTGCAGCTTCGATGGTCATGAATGTGTCTTCGGTCTGAATCGCAATGCGACGATTGAACATTCATGAACCATTCAGGGGCAGCTGAATTTTGAGATCTATCTGGCGCAGCTATCAGCCGACGTACCGGCAATTGGCGCAAGCAACCGCAATCATGGCAACAGCAGCCATGCTTTCAGGCTGCATGTCATCTTCCGACGCGATCCTCGGATTTGCCCCGCCGGATGATTCGGCAAGTTCCGGCTTCTCACAAGCAAACAACAGCGCCGGCCAACGCGCCTTTGCCGGCTCGCAGAAGCAAACACTTGCCTATGCTGGTGATTCAACTGCGCTGAGCCAGCCAAAGTTGGACGGATCATTCGATGTTGCCAACCAGACTAAAGTGCCTTCCACAACGCCCACACAGCCAGAAGCCGACAGGCTCGCCCTCGCTCAATCATCCAAAGAAGCTGTAGCCGTTGACCAAACGGCGGGTGCGCCTGATCAGCCAGCCGCAACACCCAGCGTTTCCAATGCTTATGCGCAACCCAAAAAACGTGGGTCCTTGTTGTCGCGTCTTTTCTCGATTGGGACCCCGAACAGCGCAAATCCGGTTGATCAAAAAAATAAAAATGACAGCGTCGCAGAGAGCAAAACTGATTCAATAACGGTTTCTGCAATACCTGCAGACGTTGATGATCTGCCCGGCCTGCGTCTCGACACGCTTTTTGAAACCGATTCCCGTACCGGTTCAGAGGCTGAACCAGCCAAGAGTATTCAACTGGCTTCAGCTGCAGGGCTTGGCCGCCTTTCACGCCATGGCCTGCGCCAACAACATGATCGGGTAAAGATCGCCTGCCTCAAGCCCGATCTGCTCAAACTGCTGTCCAAGGTGCGACGTCACTACAAGCGAGATGTCATCATCACATCCGGCTTCCGCGATGCCAAGCACAATGCCAGCGTCGGCGGCGCCCGCTCATCCCGTCACACAAGGTGCGAGGCAGCGGATATTCAAGTTGACGGAGTTACAAAGTGGCAACTGGCAAAATACCTGCGGACAGTAAAGGGTCGCGGTGGCGTCGGAACCTATTGTCACACCAAATCGGTACACATCGACGTCGGCAAAAAGAGAGACTGGAACTGGCGTTGTCGCAGGCGTTGAACCTCTCGTTTTTCCTGTCCAAAATCCATAGTCACCTTTTTTACAAAAAAGCCAAATTCGCGCTTGCGGGAATCTCAGGACCTGACTATATAACCGTCACTACGCGCCCTTCGTCTATCGGTTAGGACGCCAGATTTTCATTCTGGAAAGAGGGGTTCGATTCCCCTAGGGCGTACCAAGTTTCATTACATTACCGGCTGTTTTCCATAGCATTCACGAACACTTAGCGTTTGCTAGAGCGTGTCATTTTTTTACGGAAGCATATCCTGAGTTCATGAGATAATTGGCGCATTCGTCTGGCTTGATATTAGTGACGAGTTTGCCGATCCAAATCCATGCGTCTTCCATTGTTCGTTTCTGGGCCATGCGCCTCCAATGTTTGATTTTGGCGAATGTTTGCTCAATCGGGTTTAAGTCGGGTGAGTATGGAGGCAAAAACCACAGCCTGGCGCCAGCGGCCCTGATCAAGTCCTTTATCACTTTCGCTTTGTGGCTTCCAAGGTTGTCCATGATCACAATGTCACTAGGCTTGAGTGTGGGGGAAAGAACCTGTTCGACATAGGCACGGAAGGATAATCCGTTTGTAGGGCCGTCGAAGACACAAGGAGCAGTCAAGCAGTCACAACGCAGGGCGACAACAAATGTCATGGTGCGCCAGTGGCCGTTTGGGGAATACCCCTTCAGGCGTTTGCCTTTGGGGCACCATCCCCGGATCGGCGCCATGTTGGTCTTGATCCATGTTTCATCAATGAAGACCAGTCGGCTGTGGTCGAGCTTACCCATGAGACTCTTCCAGCGTCGCGGCCTGCGGGCCACATCAGCACGCGCCTGTTCAAGGCCGAACAGTGTTTTTTTTTAAAACTTAACCCCTCGCGGCGCAGCAAAGTCCAAACCGCGTGGTGTGAGACTTTTACACCACGCGTCGCAAGCATGGCCTGCAAGCCACGCACCGTCAGGTGAGAGGTATTGTTTATAGCCTCACTGATAAAGTCACGGTGCGGTTCCAGAATGATCTTGCGGTGGCCGCCCATCTTGCCAGGGGCAACACTACCGGTCTCGCGATGACGCTTGTGCCATTTGATCACCGATGAAACGGCGATTTCAAACCGTGCGGCGACAACACGCGCGGTATCGCCCGCTAAAACCGCAGCCACTGCACGCTCACGAAGGTCGTTCGAATATGGTTTGGTCATACATACCGGCCTCCTCACTCCAGCATGTAGTTTGAATCATATTTTCGACCAAAAGGGAATCTGGCGATTCAAAGAAAAAATGACCTTCTCTAGTCCCGATTATCACCCGCCACAGATTCAAGATTTAGCTGTCGCGCGGAAGAAGCGGTTCAAGCACTCGAACGGGTATGTCACGACATTGGTTACCTTCAGACCATACGGGTAAACAATGCCATCAAACTCCAGAGAACAGTCATTTCCGAATTGCAATCGGTGGGTCGCGGCTTCGAATCCTGCTTCCAACACCATAAGAATTTTGGGCTTAGAGATCATTTCGGATCTCTAAACCTTTCCCTTTGAATAGGGTTCGATCTGAGGGGAGTAACGCCGCTTATAAGCACTTACTCAGCGTTCGCAGACCGCCCGTGCCAATCATGCCGCTCCTTCGAAAACAGCAGCCAAACCCTGCCCTCCGCCAATACACATGGTTTCCAGACCATAGCGCCCCTTGCGGCGTTGCAGCTCATGCAGCAGCGTCGTCATGATCCGTACGCCGGTCGCGCCGACGGGATGACCAAGCGAAATGCCCGAGCCGTGCACATTGAACCTGTCTGGGTCATCCCAACCCCAGCCGCGCAGACACCCGATCGCCTGACAGGCGAACGCTTCATTCAGTTCAACGAGGTCCATCTGGTCAAAGCCCAGCCCGGTCTTGCGGAACAGCTTTTCAACAGCTGGAACCGGCCCAAGCCCCATACGCGCCGGATCGCAACCCGCTGCAGCCCAACCAGCCAGATATCCGATCGGCTCCAGCCCCAGATCCTTGGCCTTTTCCTCGGACATGATGAGACACGCGGCGGCGGCATCGTTTTGCTGACAGGCATTTCCCGCGGTCACAGTGCCGTTCTTCATCATCGGGCGCAGCTTGGCGAGGCTCTCCACCGTCGTTTGCGGACGTAGCCCCTCGTCGCGGTCCACGATCACCGGATCGCCCTTGCGCCGCGGCACCTGGACCGGCACTACCTCTTGGGCAAAAACGCCACTTTCCCAAGCGGCAGCGGCGCGTAGCTGGCTGCGAGCCGCAAAGGCATCGGCCTCTTCGCGCGTGATGCCGTAATCAGCGGCGACATTCTCGGCCGTTTCGATCATGCCGGAAATTTCACCGAAACGTTCAACGGGCTGCGACCGCTCACGGCCCCGATCCAACCGATCATGCAGGATGGATGAACCAAAGCGTCGGCCCCAACGCGTATCAGTCGAGTAATATTCCACCCGGCTCATACTTTCCACGCCACCAGCCATAACCACATCGGCAGCACCAGTCTGGACCATCATTGCAGCGGTGATAACAGCTTGGAGACCAGAACCACAGCGTCGGTCCAGCTGCATACCCGGCACTTCAATGGGAAAACCTGCCTGCAAGGCGATCCAGCGCCCCGTGCATGGGGTTTCCCCGTTCGGGTAGGACTGGGCAAAGACCACGTCTTCGATGATCGCCGGATCGACCCCGGTCTTTTCAACTACAGCGCGGGCGACAGTGGCCCCCAACACTTCGACGGGCACATCACGCAAAGCGCCGCCAAAGGCGCCAATGGGTGTGCGAAGAGGGCTAACGATAGCTGCGCGTTTCATGGCAGGCTCCTTATTCAAATCCTGTGTCCGAACCGCAGTGCGGAACGGGAAATTTGGTAAAATCTGGGGTTTCCTTGGCAAAAAAAGCGCGCACGCCCTCCGCCGCTTCTACAGAGCTGAAGGCGGCATCACTGTGACGCAAAGACCGCGCCAGCAGCAAACCATCGGGGGCGTCATAGCTTGCCCCAATCAAGTCCTTGCATCGTGCGAAAGCGCCAAGAGGGCGCTGCACCAGCTTACGGGCCAGCTCCATAGCCGTGGACAGGGCCGCGCCAGCAGATGCAACGCGATTGACTAGCCCCCAATCGAGTGCTTTGGCCGCGTCGACTGGTTCCGCGAGGAACATCATTTCCTTGGCCCGGCCCATGCCAATTCGACGCGTCGTGCGCCACGTACCCCCAGACGAAGGAAAAACCCCCAACTTAAGCTCTGGCAAACAGAACTGCGCACCCTCGTCCGCGACAATCAGATCGCAGCAACACGCGATTTCAACGCCCCCGCCATAAGCGAGTCCGGTCACTGCGGCGACGGTCGGCTTTGGAAAACTGGCAAGACGGGTAAAGATACGATTCTGGCGGGCCAGCTTTTTATCGATCACCTGACCAGGCTTCATCATGTCGGGAAATTCAGAAATGTCAGACCCCGCACAAAAAGCGCGCTTTCCCGCCCCAGTAACAATTAATACGCGAATGGAGTCATCGGCAGCGATTTCTTCCAGTGCTACCCCCAACGCGGTGGTGAGGTGGTAGGTAACCACGTTCACAGGCGGATTATCCAGTGTCAGAATTGCCACGGCCCCGTCGCGGGTCCAGTGGGCCTGAAGATGGTCGGCAGCAGGCGTGGCGGTCATTGAATAACTCCTTGAAAAAGGGCGGAAATTGCCCGGGCGGGCGCGATCACGGGGCGGTCGATCATGCGACCATCAAGCTGGCAAACCGAGGCGCCGGAGGCCGCAGCCTCTTCCCAGGCCGCAAGCACGTCTGCCGCCCATATCCTGTCACGCTCCGTCGGGCCGAAGGCCGCATTCACCGGAGCAATCTGCGCGGGATGGATGCACAAAGCACCCGTCAGGCCCATGGCCCGCGCGCGCGTTGTGACGGCGTTAAAGGCTTCCATATCCGAGAAATCGCCAAGTGATCCTGGCAGGCCGATGGCCCCCAGCCCGGCGGTCGAGGCGGCCATTGCGATCATACGGCATGGCTGCTCCAACAACTCTGGCCCCGGCGGGGTAGCCATTGCCAGCGCGTAATCTTCAGACCCGAACGCTAACGCACCAAGGCGCGGGGCCGAGGCGATACGCGCAAGGTCGAACATCGCAGCAGGGCTTTCCAGAAGGGCAATCACGCGCAGGTCTTTTTGCGCCGGTGCCCCGCCAATGGCCCGGTCGAGATCAATCAGCGCTTCGGGCTTTTCAACCTTGGGCAACATGAGAGCGACCAGACCGGGTTGCATGGCCGCAGGCAAATCTTCACTCCAGTCTTCGTTCAACCTGACAGCGACGCGCACGCCCAGACAAGACAGAGAGCCGATGACATCTGGAAGTGTGGCGCGGGCGTCATATTTTTTCTCCGGCGCAACGCCATCCTCGAGATCGAGGATCACCATATCCGCCCCACGCCTTTCGGCACCCGCCAGCAAGCGCGTTTTGTCTGCAGGAACAAATAGAAATGATCGCAATGCTCTCATGTCCAGACCTCGGCACTCATGGCAAGATTACCATCGGGGCCGTAAGCTTCAAGCCCGGCACCAGAGTCGGTCGGCGTTCCATTTAGCGTGATCTCGGCCCCGTCGAACAGGGGCGCGCGCGCCCGAAAGGCAAAGCGGCGCGGCGGTGCCTTGGCATGACGCAAATACAGGTCCATCAGCAGGGTCGCAATAAGGGGACCATGTACCACTAGGCCGGGATAGCCTTCGACACCGGTTGCGTAGTCGCGGTCATAATGAATGCGGTGCGCGTTATAGGTCAGTGCTGAAAAGCGGAACAATAGCGTGGTGTCCGCCGTGATCCATCGCTGCCATGCAGCAGCCGGCACAGGTTGCTCCATGGGCGCAGCCGTTGCACCCTCTGCATCGCGGTAGACAATCGTCTGCACTTCATCAATCACCGGCACATCGTTGGCATTGACCAAGTGACGCTGGGTCAGGAAGGCCAGTTTACCGCTACGCCCCTCTTTCAGGTCCAGTCCCTCGATTGTCGTCGTGCGGGTCAGCGCGGCACCAGTTGCCACCGGGGCAAGAAACGTCACTTCACTGGCCACCCACATACGCCGGGGCAGGTCGATCGGCGGCAGATCGTCACCCCTCTGCGGGTGACCGTCATGACCAAGCCGAGACTGCCGCGCCGCAGGCAGAAAGCGCAGCCAGTGACCAAGAGGGGGAAACATCTGCGAAGTCCAGGGCGGCGTCTCGTGATCCAAAAGGTCCGAAAGCGCCTCTATAGCAGACGCATCTGCATGATCCGTCTGCGTGCGCTGCCGCCCGATCCAGTCAGAAGGCGCCTCAACCATAACGTCCTCCCGTTACATGCAGCGTTTCGCCGGTAATGTAACGCCCGTGCTCCGAGGCGAGAAACGTCACCGCCGCCGCGATATCTTTGGGCTTGCCAACGCGGGGCACGGAGTTTCCACGGATCGCGGCGTCACGAATCTTTTCAAAATTCGGATGGGCCGCTGTCATCTCAGTCTCGGTAAACCCGGGAGCAACCGCATTGGAGGTGATGTTGTACCGACCCTGTTCCAGCGCCATCGCCTTGGTAAAGCCCACCAGACCGGCCTTCCCCGCCGCATAGTTCGCCTGCCCGACATTTCCGTAGATCGCCCGCGAGGCAATGTTGATAATCCGACCCCACTGGTTTTCGATCATCGTCGGCACTGAGGCCTTGGTCAGCAAAAATGCGCCCTTGAGGATAATGCCGGTGACGAGGTCGAAGCTTTCCTCCGACATCTTGGTCAAGTAACTGTCCTGTGCCATCGCGGCGTTATTCACCACGATATCGATCGACCCGAACTTCTCCTTTGCCAGCGCCACCATTGCCTGCACATCACCGGCCGAGGTCACGTCGCCGCCAATCCCAGCGGCGCTGAACCCTGCATCAGTCACAGAGGCAGCCATAGCTTTAGCGCCATCGCCGTTGATATCGGCGAACACCACATGAGCGCCCTCCTCGGCCAAGCCACGACCAATAGCGGCACCGATGCCCCGCGCAGCGCCCGTGACGATTGCTACCTTGCCGGTCAATCCCATTTCCATCTTTAGGTCTCCTATTATTGGTCAGCGCAGGTCAATTCGCCCGCAGTGAAGGACTACCGGCTGACGCCGGTAGCATCATTTGGAGGAATGTAATTCCAGATACTGCGTGATGATGTCGTCGGTGACATTGCCGGAGGTGGTTGAGAAGTATCCCCGGGCCCAGAACCGCCT
>Ga0208648_1002266_pt1 | contig 13730 bp, 13 predicted proteins | sample AntAceMetag02UKL_FD_184772 | JGI IMG/M metagenome (GOLD analysis project Ga0208648, IMG submission 184772) | Saline lake microbial communities from Ace Lake, Antarctica - Antarctic Ace Lake Metagenome 02UKL (SPAdes) (version 2) | ecosystem: Environmental > Aquatic > Non-marine Saline and...
CGCCTCGATAGCGGTAGACAAGCCGTCCCCCTGAATCAATACCGTCGTCATACGGCGCTGGCCGTCGTGGGTTTGGTGGAGCAGTAGTGATGCTAATTGGAATAGAATCAAGAACTTTAGGTTTCCATATTCCACTGGCACCAATGAGAGGGACTGTTACACCCTTGTATCGCATTTCAGATGTCAGAACCTTCCATGGGAGAACCTCACCATAACGATCTGTTGCGGCCTGCAAAAAATCAAAGGCGCATTTTCTAATTTCCGCGTCAGTGCCGAAAATGCTCATCCCTTATTTCCCCTCTTTTATCCACTGCACATATTTTAAAACTTTCTACCCTAATTTAAACTACAATCTTTCTATCGAGCATGATTATTAAACTTAAGGCAGTTTTGATAAAAAGCTTCGATTTGTTCACCATAAATAGAATCGTGCTGCTTTACTAAATTGACAAGTTCCTCCCAGGAGATCTCTTTTATTCGAATCCTTTCAAGAGTTGGCATAAACCAATTTTTTAACCATTTGTCTTTTTCTGGGTCCTGATATTCTGAGGCCCTTAGGCTGACTATACTCTGTATACTGTTTGGAGTTATGTGTTTAGCAAAAATGCCTTTATTAATTTGGGACTCTGGTGCGATAATATAGAAACCAACTTTTTTTAGTGATCTTGGAGAAATTTGTGCTCTACAAATCGCCTCTGCAATACAAGCAACATTTCGAGCTGCCTGATCAAAATAGCTGGCATTTTTTACACCAGCTGACAATTTACTAAACATCTTGGCTTCTGTAACAAGGATACGAGATGCTCCTTCAACTAGTGTCAGATCTCCATCTCTGTTAGCACCAATTATAAAATCCCCGATCACCCCATCCGCATGTGTCCAGGCTTCTGCTAAATTATCCCCTTGGACTTTTGCCAGAAACGCAGATGGGAGAAGTGCTTCCGAGTACCATTTGTCAGTGCTCACAAATGACAGCTCATGTTCAATGCCGGGATTGGAAGAAAGCCAGTCCAGAACAAGCCGAAGCATCCAGCCTTCATTGTAAAGATCGGTTGGAGGAAAATTTCTCTCCGGACTATTGCTTCTTTCCAGAAGTTTTGTAACCCTGCTAATACTCATTATTCCTCCATTTAATTTTGATTGTTACCGGCTTTTCTCACCATTTGACATGGCTAACCAATGCTCTGGGTGACAATGTTCTATTGACCACTTTCTCGGAAATCCCCATTTAAAACCTCATTATTATGCCATGCAATAGACTCTTCACAAACCTTATATGAATCGCGAATAGGTTCCACTAATTTCCTGCCATGAAATTTTAGCAGGTGTTCATTTAACCCTATTGTTCCGCTCACCTCTTCCGACACAAGAATTCTATGATCATAATTTAAAGAAAATGCACCTTTATCGAATAGTTTATGGTGTAATGAACAAAGTGCAATTCCGTTAATCTCATAATCAAAACCACCTGCAGCGTGCCATTTTACATGAGCAGCCTCTATACAAATAGACTTATCATTTAATCGTACGTTGAATTCACATACAGCACATTGATGCATATATGCGCGAAGTATTTTGCCACGAAATTCAGGATCCCGAACTCTTTTATTAATAAATTCTACTTCAATACCGACAGCTTGAAGCAATTCGGAGTGAAGTGTTTCGGGAAAATGATTTTGGAGAACTTCTTTAGCAGCAGCCACAATGTTATTTTTATCTTCTTTAAAATAATTGTAGGCTATTTCATTGAAACCAGCATGAATATTCCTTGACGCCAGTTCTGACTTAAGGACATCGCCTTTCGAGTTGACAGACAAAGAACTGCTGGATTCCACTTGCCACAATGAGCCATCATTTTTAAGACGCCAGAATGGATAATGTGGATTGTCTTTAGTCCTTTTAGTTCCAAAATAATGAATGAGCTCAGAAAATTTTTTAGAAAACACATCAAATGCCATAAGGCGCTGGCCACGGTTACAGTATGAACCCAATACTATTAAAAGAGCCAGAGGTTTGTGAATCGCCCTATGGTTACCATTTTTCCAAACAGACACTGATTTAACCTGATCAAGTATATTCATTGGCACTTGCACCGAACTTTTCCAAATACCAGCTCGACTGGTTCATTTGGCATGTATAAATTTAATAAGATTCCCTATACTTATAAAGAACTATAAGGCTGTGCGTCAAATCGCCAGCCGTATTGATAGACATTGATTTTTCCTTCCTGTGTCTTTTTAAGATAAAAATCCTCAAAGACAGTATGAATTCCGCTGCATACAATGATGCCTTGAATTTTTTTACAGTCAAAGACCTGCTCAGTTTCCTTCATGTAAGCAGAAATTTGTTTATAGGCATCTTTTGTGATCATATCTTTTTTGATTTCAACAACAATAAAGTGTGACTCATCATTATTTTTCCTAAGAAGCAAGTCCAATCTCTTTCCTGAAGGAAACACAAACTGCTGTTTAAAAACACTTGTATTTTTCGATAATAAAGTAGGGTTCTTAACCAAAAATTGTTCAATCTCCGCTTCATCTAATGCCGCTATCTCATGGCTTGTAAGGAAAATATTTTCTTTTGTATAAGATTCGTTTTGGGATAAATGTATCTGTCTTAATAGAAAATCAACATCGTTTTCACCGATTTTAATCCAATTTCGCAAGGTTGATGACATTGCCGCAAGATCGGTTTGATTTGGGTTAAAATTTAATTTTTTTGAAAACTGGGAAAAAAGCTTTTTGGTTAAAATGAAAGGCCTTGGAAGGCGGCACGATGTAACCGGGTCGCCAATGACAATAGTATCAAAATCTCCTCTGATCTCATCATATAAATGAGGATTTTTATATTTTGCCATTATTAATTGGTTTTCCCTGGCTTCAACAATGGGTATAGCCCTTTCAACAATATAATAAGCAGTTAGAACACGCTTTCCTCTGGACGATGTATGAAAAAAAAGACAATCCCCTTTTGAAATATCTTCACGTAGCTTCTTACCCCTTCTTTCTACATCACCATATGTGAATTCCGAAAGCATTGGATCTTCATGCCCTTTTAGCTTTTTGGGATCGATATATGGGATCATGTAGCCTTTCATTATTTATCCTTTTTTAAAATACTTATAAAAAGATGCAGTAGAACAAGAAAATAACTGGTGAAATCTGGTGTATGTTGATTGTTAAAATAGGTATACTGTCCCCTGAATTCCCAAGCGTTTGGTTATCTTTTGATTCATCTTTTCTATTCTCTAAAATCATGGCATATAACTATTTCCCTATCACGATCTGACGATTGGCATAACTCGTTAGTAACTTGTATGATTTCTTCTGTTACACTTCTCTCTTTTGGTATGATTTTCGGCCAATATTTAGAGGGTAATTTTAGAATTTGGATTGGAGGAAGGCCATGTATTTTTAATGGCTTGATGGAAAGTGACAAATAATCATTTTCAATTCGAAATTTTATGTTTATGCGACCTCTTTTGTATTCTAAATTCTGATATCGCCTCTTAAGGGCATATCCTTGAGATTCTTCTTCGAATAGAGGATTAAAAATATATTTATCCACAATGTTTTTTGGGACAACAACTAAATTTGTGGAAAGCTTGGAGTAGTATACAAGGGCATTTTGTGTACCGTTTTTATTTTTCCATAAATTTTGAATAGAATAGAAGACTTCACTTCCGTTAACGTCCATTTCGTTGAGCCTGAACAGTGAATTAGTAGTTTTCTTGATATATTTTGAATCAATTTCAGGAAACTCCTTTTTTAATTCTGTGGATTTATTTTCCTGAAATTTAGAGGAAGATCTTCGATATTTTTTTGACAACTTAGCTCTTTCATTAGGAGGGGTTTTTTCTATTTCAGCAATTATCAATGTTATTTCAGAGATTGCTATTTTGAGGGGGAGCTTAAAAAATTCTCGATTTCTTGTGTACCTGTATGCTGTTAATTTCTTGTGGACGATTGTTTCTGCTAAATCACAATCTGATGATTCAATATCAAATGCAACTCTGTATTCGGCAGGGACACCAGTTGATGAGATTTCTTTAGCCCTGTCTTCTGGTTTTCTTATCGTCTTTCCAATTTTTAATAAATCACGATGTAATGCTGGATTTATTAAAATGTATATGTAGCCTGATCGCATCATCATTTATAATTTATTTCCTAATGTTAAGTTAACAAGCATGTTATTGTGCAACGGGCTGTTAGTAGGCCCGAGGAAAGTGGGAGAAGGGCTATCATCAACTTGCTGTGGTAGCTTTTGCTGCGCTTGTCCATCCCGCGCCCGGCGTCCTGGTTAACACCCAACATCACCGGTGAAATCCGGTGCATGTTGATTGTTGGAATTCGGTATCGTGCTATCCCAACTTGATTAAGTCCCAGATTGTGGTCTATTCTTTTCATCATACCACTGGTGGTAAGACTTCTCATTAAGGTAAATTGATAATGTTGCATCAGAAAGGGACTCAAGACTTCTTGTACTATGAAAATCTGAAAAATCACTATAAGGCGTCCCTTTCTTCTTCCAGCAATCTGATAAATATTCATTAAACAATTCGGTGCCAGTTAGCAAGATAACAAGATGTTTTGGACCATAAGATGAAGACTCCCTTGACCATTCAACAAACTTTTTCAAACGATCAATTTCATCTTTAGAAAACGATTTTTTTAAAACAGATATGACCAACACAGAATTTGGAATAAGAACTGCAGCTTCCTTTAACTGTTCTAAATCCTTATTTTTAACTGCATCATTTGCAAAGGACTTGGCTTCGCCAATAATTAATCGAGGCTCAGGGGAAGCATTAAAATCAGACTCATCAGATGCCCAAATTGCAAAATCCACTTCGAAAGTTCGCCCCTCATGCCTAATTTCAGCTGCTGTGGAATAACAACTAGAAGTATCTCTATTTCGAAAAGTGGTAAAAAATCTAATCGTTAACAATGACGCGTAAGCACCCTGAACATAATCAGGAATAGCGAAAGGCCCAATAACCCTGTATTTCCAGTTTTGATTATTTTTTTTGATACTTCCTTGAGGGAAATCGTAATGTTTTAAACATCGAATACATTTAACCTGGTAAGATACTTCATCTAAATCATGCCAATTTTTGGCATTACAGTAAGAACAGTCCGTTTCTAATCCTATCTTGATAACATTTCTTTTGATATAATCGGAGATGTTTACTCGAAGGAAGTTCTCTTGAGCTTTGCGCTTGGAAATCATTTTTTGCCATTCGCTAATTGATGCTGCTCGTCCAGAAAAATCCTCCTTAAGAACAACATCATTATCTGCTCTCGATCGAGTGCGGGTACTATTAGCCAACTTATTTACAAATTTGATTGAAATTTCATCATCAAAAAGATTCAATCCCCACATGCCGCCTAAACTATCGATCACTTGCTTAGCTATTCGTCCAGCTTCAGATAGACCAACAGTTAATCCCTTGAGTTTAAACCATGAGATAAAAGCTTCATCTTGCCTAAGAAATGAAATAAACTGGCGACTGTCTTTGTGATCTTGGGGGTAGACCCAACCCTCCCTACCAATACTGAAATTTCTATACCCTTTGAAAGGCCATTCTTTTTCAAAAGTATTGTATGGAAGCCTAGCAGCCACATCGGTTTCCACGTAATTAGAAGATAGTGTTAAAACATTAGTCCATCTTTTTTTCGAGATACTAAATCTATCTGAAAACGCTGGGGAAAGCCCCTCAAATTCGCTGTGTAAATAATTTTCATCTTTAACTATCAGTGTCTGATCTTTATCCGTTACTGTTAACTTTACCTTTTCAGGCTGTGAAACAGATTGCTCGTTATAATTCACTTTCCAAACAGCAGTACGCCAAAATTTATAACCCATAGAGCCTTTGGGGAGGCCATCAAAATATGACATATATTTCTTACGAAAATGATCTTCGGAGATAGACCTGGAAATTTCTATAGTTGTTCTATGCATTACACCATTTGGATTCCCCTTGAGAGGGCGGAAATTTTTTTTGATATATCTTATAAGAGGCTTGGATAAGTCTGAGACCCAATCCATAGGAACAGGGAACACAGGGGATGGCTGAATCCGCAGATTCCAAAAATCTATTAAATCGGTTGTTTTTGATGGATCAAATATATAAATTATGGGGTCATTCGACCAACGCCTTTCAACGTCAATATCTTTATTTGTAGCAGAAAAAGGCGTTACATACTTACCACCGAAAATTTTCAACCATGTCTCTGGCGAAAATGAGATAGATTCTGGTCTATAAACATCATGATATGCATTATAAATATGTTTGGTTGTATCAAAGTTCGGATATACTCCCATACAAATTTCAGCGAATACATCATATTTTTTTTTGCTGTAAATTGCAGGATGTGGATCTCTTAATTGAAAGCGTCGTTCTGAAATATAAGTATCGTCGATAACATCAAATACACTTTGTCCAAAATGTGGTTCGTATATCCCTCTATATTCCTGATCAAAAAACTGTCTTAAAGACACAACATTTTTTTCAAAGCTTTGACCTCTTAATACGTCTAATCCTGCCTTTTCAAGTAAACCCTCTTCTGCCTCTACATAAACATCTGGTTCAAAAAACTTGACGTATCCATCTAATACTTGCCTACCTGTCAAATCTTTAAAATGTTTTTCTTTCCAATCTTTAGGAGTGTTTCTGTAGACGGGTATTATAGGATTATAGAGTCCGCCCCAAAGACAGGCGTTAACTCGAATAATCTCACGAACCGATTTCCTATCAGAAGGACGAACAAGAAACCCAATGCGAGTAGGTCTCAATCGTATTTTTGCAGGTAGTTCAATCATTATATTCTACCCTTAGTTTAGCTTTTGTTTTTATTGGTTTATAGAAAAAAGAACGTTTATTTCAGCCGCCGCAACGTAACAAAAGTTGGCTGTAAATACTTGTTAAATTTTTGTTCAAAATTTCCTTCTACAACCCTGCCAGTTTTAGGCCAGCATTAAGAAAAAGAAAAACACATCCCCACATCAATGTTCCTAACATCATCACACCAAGATAGGTTGTGCCGGAATATTTCATAAGTTTAATCACGGGTGGTATATTTTTGTTTTGTGAAAACTTCCGATAATTAAGTGAAGCGCGCCCTGAAATCCAATAGATTGCGAGCAAAAAAGTTGCTAACAAAAAAATTACAACCCCATAATTTCCATTGCCATCTAACAGAGTTATTACGATAAGATAGCAAACAAAGACGAACATCGTGGCGGCTAAAAATCTCTCATTTGCCCAACCAATGTATCGCCTAAACGCCATCCATCTGCTCAAATCAAATTCCGAATATGCGTCTATAGGTGGTAGCACTAAAACAGTACCAAAACGCTCGGTTAAGTCATAAACATAGAACCCTGCCAAAGGAAGCCAAGCAATTACGAAGACTGAGAAATTTCCGTTTGTGGGGTAAACACCTGAAAGCCCAGAAAATATAAGACTTATGAATATTGAAAGCAGCAATACAAAAATTGTTTCCGGAATATTTGTTTTTATTGTTCCGTCTTCTTTGCGGTGATTATATGTAAATGCATTTCTCATGAAATATACATTTGAAATAACAAAGATATGCTTCCAGTGTGGATTTATATTTAAATCCACAGAAAAGATCGACAATAACCACTCCAAGAACTTTTCTATTGGAATCCAACCAAGTGCTATTGAAAGAAACCTATCATACCAATCGACTAATATTTCTATCGTTTCTGACAACCCAAATTGTATGGCGTGATGAATTAGCGCAAGCACTGAAATACCACCAAGCACAACACCAAGCTTGGAGAGCAACCCTGTTGGCAAAATACTGGTGGACAACAATGAGCCCAGTCCTTGAAGACTATTTGTACGAATGTTTTTTTGAAATTCCATATTTTAAAACTTAATGCCGAGTTGAGCTGCGACTGATAAGGATGTCCGCTCAAACTCGTTGTTCTATGTGCCTGCGGCGGGCGACAAACTTAACTCAACTCGGCATTCAATGCGCCGCAGGCGCATTGAATGCCCTACATCACCGGTGAAATCCGGTGCATGTTGATTGTTGAAATTCAAATACAATAATCAAGGTTTGAGCAATTCCCATTTGGAATTCTCCTTATTTACTATTCAAGATGTGGCGCCAAATCTCTTCTTTTTTTTTCTACATTTTCGTTAAATAATCTGAGTTTATTACCTTGTATACAAAATTTTCTAAAACTCTTTTAATGGCTTTTTGTGTTGCATCTGCTAACACCTGTGCCCCATCACCGCATTGACCGCCAGAATCTGCAGAACCTTCCCCAGAGATTGTTGTTCGTACAACTTCTTTTCCATTCTTATCAAGTACTTTTACTTTCATTACAAGCTCAGCCCTTGCAAAGATACTGGCTTCCCAAAACCCTGTAGCAAATCTCAAAGAAGGTTGAAACGAATCAAGAGTGAAAATGAACTTATAATCACCTTCTCCTTCAGAGGGTGTCGTTGTAGAACTGCGATTGATATTCTCAAATGTTCCTTCTAATACTTTAATTATTGAACTTTGTAGACCTTGGCTAACACTTAAAGGGAATTTATGAGCGCTGCATACATACGAAGATGGCTTAACTTCTTTATTCAGGTTACTTATTTCATTTCCAATATAATAACTTACCGAACAATTCATCTGTTTATCCGATCTTATCTCTGCTACAGGTGCAGAGGTACTAACAACCTGAGCTTTATAAGAGCATCCGAAGAATGAAAATAATGTACAAATCAACATAATGGCAATAATAGGCTTTTTCATTTTATTAATCCTTTAATTTTATTTACATCAATTAAGTGAAATATTTTTAGTTTTCTCAAATTTAAAAATCTGACGATTATAATACCGGTATACTTTCAAAACTGTCACTCTAATATTTATTCCTCTTACTTTGTGAAAGAACACCAAAATAACCGGTGAAACCCGGTTCATTTTTTCGTTGAATTTTTTTGGTTCATGGATGTTGTATTAAAACAATGTCGTGATCTGTCATTCTAAATTCTAAATGTCACAGTATCTGTCATAGCAGTGTCACAGCTATGATAAAACATAATATTTTACTTGCCCTGACCCCATTAAAACAATCCTATTTTTTCCATCGCGTTTTTGCCCGCTCAATAATAGATGGCTCTGTACTTGGGCCTTTACCGGCAACCACCTGCTTAAAACCCGGCATAAAACTATATTTTCTGGCGTGATTATTTATCACTTTTTCAACTGTTTCCATCCAGACTGGTTCAAGATCTGCTTCTTCATAGCATTGTTTTGCCTGTTCGAAATTGGATAGGGCTGCATCATAATACTTGCTCTTTCCTGCATTTATTATCCGGAATCCCATGGCCTGGTAAAGTTTGGCTGCTACATCCGGATAGTCCCCGGCAAGTTTTTCAGCAACAGGGTTAATTGTGTAATGGCTCAAAGACTCGATATTGCCATCGGAAGTTTTACGTAACCGTTGTGCAAGTCTCTCCTTTTCTTGTAATCGGAGCAGCAGTGTGATGGCTGAACTTAATGGTGCAGTATTGATAACTTCAAGAATACGAGGATGCCATTCTAACTGTTGTTTTTTCGGAATATGCCTTATAAGCTCTTTGTGGGAAAATTCATCAGGGTGTTTTAAGAAATTTTGCCATGCATCCTCCTGTGCTTCCTCAGGTCGCCCAAGTTTGGTTAGGATATCACGCTTCATAGTATCCAGATTATAGCTTGAACCACGATACAGTCGCTGATCTTTCTGTATTTTAAGTCCCTTTTCTACCCACTCCAAAGCCTCTGCCGATTTCCGGCGCGATAGAAGCAAGTCTGCAATAATCTCGCAATCTTTCGGTAATAGTTCGGTTTCCTCGCAGATAAAAACATACGATTTTAGATCACGTCCGGCAGCATAAATGGTTTTTAGAGTGTCCCCCAATTGTCGATGGTGATGATCTTTATTCATTTCTGCGTCAAACCGTATGCGGATGGCCGCAGCGAATTCATTGAGCCCTTGCGGGGAAAGTACCCTGGATACACTTTTTTCCAGTTGATAGGTAAAACCATAGTCGTCATCATCCATCCAGGAAAGAAGCCGGATAACCGTTTCTCTGGGGTCACACTTTCCCTTCTGCCTGGCGTTAACCCAGGAACAAAACAGTTCTTCTACAAACATACCAAACGATCCGCTTGAGTCGTCGATCTCTTCAGCCTTTTCGTAACAGACAGCAATAAAGGTTTCTATTAGATCAACGGCTTGAAGCGGTTGTTTGTTTGCAACACCGTCAATTTGCTCTTTTACCTTTTCAAGGTCTGAAATAAAAGACCAACCCCCATTGTAACCAATGAAGTCGCCCGGTCTTATTGCACTTTCTATTGCAGATTCAATCATTTCGGTTTTAATCATATTGGCTTGATTGACCATTAAGACCAATTCGGACACGCATCACTGAGAAACGCTCTCATCTCTTTTTTGTCTTTGACGTCAATCCCTCTTTTTTCCCATTCATTAAAAATGTAATCGTAACTTTCTCTTGGAACATCCGTAGCCCAATCTTTGAATTCTGAGGTTGAGTCTTCCTCATATTGATATATTCCTTTTGCAATCCCCATGCAGTAAAGTTTAGCCTCCTAGTGCATTTCTAAATCCAATAGTCTGTACATCTCCTGGAGGAAAGGTTCCAATGCCTCTTCAAACATTTCAACGGCCATTTCTTCCGACGAAATATAACCATCTGTATTCGAATCTGCACGATCCCACAACTCATGAACATCAATTCCATCCAATTCAAAGAAAATATCTTCACAAACTTCGTCTACATTGACATCTCTAAATAAGCTTTCAGCTAATTCTACAATTTTCTTTTTCAAATTTTTATCTGTTTTTGTAATTTGCCTGAGAATTTCTAACGCTTCATCAGGGGAAATTTTGTCAAAAATATCATTTTTCATAATTCTTCCCAGGTATTCCTTTGGCTATTCGTTCTCGGGAACCCAGTGAGTGGGTAGTATCTCTATGTACAGGCCTATATTTTTCCAGGCTTTTTGAAGAAATGATGCATGATCAATAAAAAGGATATCAGATAAAGGGGTGATTCCTTTCATGTGGGCGTCATCATTGATTTTTATAATTGAACGCGTTAGATCTGATTTGTTTCGTGTGATTTTTGATTTGGAAAGCTCCTTAAAAACCAGGACATGATTTGTTTCGAGCAAATAGTATTGAAGTGATTTAAAAAAATCATAAAAGCTATTGCATTTCTCATAGGGTAAACTGGCCCCAATTTCTTTGATTGTTTTATCTTTGCAATCAATAAGAATATACCGTCGATTAAGCCACTTTAAGGCTTCTTCTGTGCGGCTTGAAATAGAGTTGATTTGACTTTCATTAAAAATTTGAATGAATCCTGCATTGGGATTCGACCCTTTTAATCGTTTGTGGTTGTTATAAAACAAAGAATGTAAAAACAACTTATACTTATTGAATGAGCTATGAAAAAGATACCAATCAACCAAATCCTCTTGTTCGCGCAGATCTTTTTTTAAGACTTGCATTATTGGGTCATTTTCTGACTCAGTCTTTTTCTTTTCTAATCTGAACTCTTTAAAAGAAATAATATTATCTGTCATATTTACATGCCCTTTTATTGGGTTGTTTTGGCTGCTTCGTTGTCTGAGAAAACGCTTCCTGCAAAACTGCCTGCATCAATTGTTCGGCGTGGACCTGGTTGCTGGTGATCCGAGCTTCCAATTGGTCACAGATGGCGAACAGTTTTTCGACTTTTTGAACAATGGCTTTTTGCTCTCCTAATGATGGAACTGGGAACATCAGTGCTTTTAGAATTTTTTGATTGAGGAATAGTCGTGTTGACCCACTACACAATTCTTTTAATTTTGCTAATATAGTTGAACTGCCTTTAAACAGGTAACAAAAGTATGTAGAATCCACCAATTCATCAATCAATGATATTTTTAACAAATTTGTTGATATTAGCCCTGAATTAGCATCATGAGGGATTACGCATATTTCATCAATAGTTCCTGATCGTGAAATAATAACATCCCCTGATTCAGCATTAAATGAACTTAATTGCTTAGCTTTTTCTGGAGTGACAAATATCTTATTATTATATGTAAATTTTCCATCCTTTATCGTTTCTATTCCAAATACAGGGATGCCTTTCATTTGATGTTCACTCTTTTGAAGTGCTGTTCCAAACGGACCAGTAATCATGCCTCGTTTTTTATAATTAAGGAAATATTCAATTTTTAACCATTCCCACCCATCCGGCAATTCAAAGAGCTTTTCCTCTTCACAGATTGGCGGCAGAGACGTCTGCTTTTTAATTTTTTTCTCTTTAATCAGTTGATCTTTTTCCGCCTTTATCCGTGCCAGAAGCTTGCCTGCGGTTTCAATTCCTGGGTTTTGTTCCCGCCAGTCTGCGGTGAGTTTGCCCTCAATGGCTTCCTGCAAAATTTTCTGGCGAAGTTTTTTCAGCAGGGTTTGCTGGTGAGTTAGTTCAGATTTTAATTCACCTTCTTCCACAGCTATGGATTTGAAACTTTCAACGATTTCCCCCTGCCTTTCAATAGACGGAAGTGAAATTTTAATGTTTTTTATCTTTTTGATTGATAAGCTGACATTTGCAGCGCCACTCATTAGCGGGACTAAAATCCGATCTTTCAATTGAAAAAGATAGAGATGTAAAAATTGAATATTTAGTACGTTTTCATCTTTACTGGTTAAAGCGACCAGAATTGTCCCAAGAGCAAACCGGCCTTCCTGGTAATGCACATTTTTTAAACTCGCATGTCCATGCCCTGTGGAGGAAACAAGTGGAATACAAACAGCCTTGGTATCAAATTGATAAGAATGACAGGTTTTTCTTTCAGCACCGGTTGTCACAAGCGGGTAGTCACCCGGTTCAGCTTTTGCTAGTCCAGTATCCCCTTTTTTAAAATCACATATATTTTCCAGTTTAACGACACCCACTACTCAATCTCCCCATCCTCAAGAAATAGTCTTTCCCGCTCAATTTCCGCAATCAATTCTGCTTCTGTGGGCAGGACCAGCCTGTATTTGGAAGCAAAAAGCTGGTTACTCTCTTTGAGCACGGAAAACTTAACAATCGTCTCATCCTTGGATGTGCAGAGGATCAGGCCCACTGTGGGATTATCATCATTCCCCCGTTTAAACTCATCAAACATCCGCACATAGGTATCCATCTGCCCGATATCCTGATGGCTCAGCTGATCGGTTTTAAGGTCAATCAGAACAAAACATTTAAGCAGGTAGTTATAAAACACAAGATCAATATAAAAATGGTTTGTTTCGGTGCTGATGCGGTACTGTCTGCCCACAAATGAAAACCCTTTGCCTGCCTCCAGCAAAAATTTGGACAGATTATTGATGATGGCCGTTTCTATATCCTTTTCTTTGTGTTTTTTATCATCGGAAAGCTGTAAAAATTCCAGCACATAAGGGTCTTTGATAAATGCCCGCTGATTGATTTTTTCAGTATCAGCCTGATTTGCAGGTGTGCTTTGAGGGTGTTGTGAAGATAAGAGGCGTTCATAATAGAGGGTGTTGATATTGCGCTGCAGGTGGCGAACACTCCATTGCTGCTGGGCAGCTTCGGTGAGATAGTAATTTCTTGTTTTTAAATTGTCTATCCGCATTATCAGCCGGTTATGGCTCCAGCTCAATTTGCTACACACTGTGTCGCAAATCTT
>Ga0208648_1002267_pt1 | contig 13725 bp, 17 predicted proteins | sample AntAceMetag02UKL_FD_184772 | JGI IMG/M metagenome (GOLD analysis project Ga0208648, IMG submission 184772) | Saline lake microbial communities from Ace Lake, Antarctica - Antarctic Ace Lake Metagenome 02UKL (SPAdes) (version 2) | ecosystem: Environmental > Aquatic > Non-marine Saline and...
AGACTACCCTCGTAACCACTTTTCTTAATAAAAGCGTTTGAACTAATAGTTTCTTCATTGTCGAATATTTTAATGTATGCAACTGAATCTAAAGTCTCTTCGTATGCATTGTGTTTTATTTGTGCATCTGAATCTAAAGTTTTGGTGTTTTCTATAACTTTGATATAAGCATCAGAATCTATAGTCTCTTCATATGCTAAATGTTTAATAACAGCGTCTGAATCTAATGTGTTCTCATTAGCTAACTTTTTAATGTAAGCGTCTGAGTCAAGAGTGTTCTCATTTGCTAAGATTTTAATATAAGCATCTGAATTGATTGTTTCTTCGTTTGCTAGAACTTTAATGAAACTATCAGAATCAAGAGTGTTTTCATTAGCAAGAACTTTAATATAAGAATCAGAATCTATTGTTTCTTCGTTTGATAGTATCTTAACGTAAGAATCAGAATCTATAGTCTCTTCGTTCTCTAAGACTTTAATATATGCTGTAGAATTAATACTGCCTTCATAACCTGATTTTTTAATGTAAGCATCAGACTGGATTGTCTTTTCAGTTGCTAACTCTTTAATAAAGCTATCACTATCAACATTATTCTCTACTAAACTATAGTAGGACTCTCCATATTTTGCTGTGCCATAGTAGGCTGAATAAACCATCTTCTATATTATATTATAAAAGCGTCTTATTCTTCTACGACATCTGTCCTATAAAAGAAAAAATTTGCTAGTATTGTATTACTGTATTATTATTATGTAAGTTCTAGTATTTAAATGTTTCGCTTTTAAAAATTCATACTAAAAAATACTGCATTACTTAAATCTGCTAGTATTGGGTCGAAAGGATATTGAAACCCAACACCACTAGCATATAAATCAGCTACTTCACCTGTTGCAGTCTCACCAACAGTAGTTAACCCACCATCAGATAAAACTCTACCCCATTCTCCCATTTCATCCATTGAACCAAGCCAATCATGAGAATCACCAGTAACCCACTTACCTACTTTAAAAGGATAAGAAACTGGGTCATCAGTTGGCATTGTAGCACTTGTATCAATACCTCTTAATATATTATTTATATAAAATCTAACGTTATCAGTAGCCCATACACAAGTAATCATGCTCCATTCATTTTGTGGAACGTATGAATCATCAACTGAAAAGAAAGCTTGTTCAGTACCACTACCATCTTTTACTTGAAAAGTATAAACATCAAACTCAGTTTTAGCCAAAGATATTCTATTAACATTACTATCTCCAGAAGACCATACTGCATAATATATACCACTATCTTCTGCGAAAGTAGGATAAACCCATATATTAATTGAACCAAAAGGTTTAGCTGGAAAATTAGGTAGGATGATACCATCATTTACTGCATCAAATCCTCTACCATTACCTATTAAACCAGTAACATCTGTTGTTCCAGAGTTAGTTCCATCATTTGTTCCATGTGCATCAGTTAATAAATTATTGTCAAACTTGTAATAAGATACCATATCAACTTTTAAATCGTCACCATCAATGAAATCTAATAGTTCAGAAGAATAATATTTTCCAACGCCAGAATTATAATCAGTAGCTATCTCTGTAGCTGATAAAGCTTTACCCCATACTCTAGGTTCACTTATTAAACCAGTATAAGCATACGTATCACTATAAGACCACCCAAAATCAAAACTAGTAGTAGTTATATTAGTATTTAAACCAGTTGTTGTGTCTGAACCTGCTAAAACACCATTAACATAAAAGTACAAGTCTTCTCCATCTTTAACAGATATTAAGTGTACCCATGAACCACTATAATCAGTACTAATAATTATGTTAGGGGTAATTCCCCCACCACCTTTCATTTGAGTTTCAACTTGTGTATCTCTAAATCCTATGTACATATAATTATCCCATGAACTATCAACTCCAAATCCTTGAAAACTTATTCCAGAGGAAACAGTTCTTTTAAACCACCCACCAAAGCTAACAGCTCCTGTTTTTGTCAAGTCAACATCATCAATTAATCCATCAGCACTAACTTTGTCATTACTACCATCAAAAGAATAACAATTTCCTATATTACTAGTAGACACCAAAGTCGCACCAGAAACAGAACCATCATTAAGACTTAAACTATCAGTTGCGTCTTTTGTGAAATTATAATTACTTACAAGACCTTCTCTTAAACCACTGTCTTCAAACTCTAATGTTTTTGGATTGTAAATTTGACCAGAGCCAGTGTTATATAAAGTTGTTACTTCGGTTTGTGTTAACGCTCTATCATGAATCATACTACCATCAATTATAGCTTGAACAAACCCTTCTCTTGTTCCATCATTATCCCTAGCTCCAATATTACAAGCATAAGGAGTAACATAATATACGTCACTTGTATCAATATTAGTACCTACTGACACTCCATCAATATATAATACTGCACCAGTAGTGCTACTTTTTGTATAAATAACATGATGCCATGTATCTTTTACTAATGAATTGATAGGAGCAATAGTCCATTTAAATACAGAACTACTTGTTGCATATCCAACATACATTCCATAAGTAGGAGATATTTCCATATCAAAACCTGTAAAATTACTTGCATTAACATCTATAGATATAGAAATAACACTCTCATAAGCATAAGTTGTATCAGTGGGTTTCACCCAAGTAGATATTGAAAAATCATTCAAAAAATTTAGTTGTCCTGTATTAGGTATATTTACATAATCATTAGACCCATCAAAACTTCTCCCAGTTAATATTTTACCATTAGTAAAAGTACTTCCACCATTTGCTCCATCATTAACACCTAAAGCGTCATCTAAATTATCATCTAAGAAGTTATAAACACTTACTAGGTTCTCTCTTAAACCAGGGTCTTCAAATACTCCTGTGTTAGGATTATATATTTGACCAGAACCAGTGTTATAAAGAGTTGTGACTTCAGCACTTGTTAAAGCTCTATCCCAAACATTAAGATGATTGATTTTACCATTAACATAATTAGCCGCAATATCAAACTTTTTACCCATAACAAAGTTACCAACAGTATCAATATCTAAACCAGTAACAGTATCAGAATACTTAGTTCCATTAACATACATTGCAATTTCGGTTTCACTAAGAGTACAAACAATATGAACCCACTGGTCAAGAGGCATAGTTGCGTAACCACTGAAAGGACTGTTAACACCATCACTAACAGCAAACCCAACATTATCACTGCTATTCATAAAAAAGTAGAATCCTTCATAAGGACTAGAAGGACTACGATTCGCTAATATGTAACCATTAGAAGTGACGTGACTAAAATTAACCCATACAGAAAGACTCATATCAGCATGACCATTAGGTAATACTTTACCAAAATTAATTGAATCATTAGACCCATCAAAATCTCTACAAGTCAATATTTTACCATTAGTGAAAGTACTTCCAGAGTTAGTTCCATGATTAGAGCCAAAGCTATCTTCGACATTATCGTCAAGAAAATTATATACACTTACCAACCCAGTTTCTAAAGAAATTTAAACCACCTCTCCTATTATTTTATGTAAACCACTTTTTAAATGATAATCTGAACAAAGAGTTATACCATTACTAATATGATATATCAATTCTGGATAATCTTTTATTTGTTTAATATGATGAGGATGTAATTCTACACCTCTTTTATTATTACAATAATTACAACTAATATTTTGACAACTATAATTATCTCTTTCAAAAACTTCTTTTCTCCAATTAAACCACTCAATAGTATTTCTACGAAGTCTATTAACTGAGGTTATACCGCCTTTCCAATTCCAATGCTTCTCTCCTCTTTGACTCATTTTGGGTTTACCTTTTAATTTTGATTTCTTACCAGTTAATAATTTTGATAACTTAAGTTTCTGTTCATCTGACATAATATGTCCAGAATTAGCAATAGATAACTTCTTTCTAGTTTCTTCACTAACTAAGTGCCCTTTATTAGATTCACTAATTTTCTGTTTAGTTTCTTCTGATAATTTCATTCCAATTCTACCCTTATCTGCACATGGTTTAGAGCAATATTTCATTGTTTTCCATTTAGGTAAACTTATATTAATACCTTTAACAAATTTACTATTACATTTCAAACAAATTTTCTCTAAAGCCATCTTATTTATTTATCCCATCTAAGAATCACTATTGGTGCACAAGGTTTAGGCGAAGCTTCATCATGTGAACACTCATTATACTTAATCATCTCAGCAAAGTTAAAAGAGCTCTTATCAAAAGTCTTAAACTTATCAACAATGAAATCCTTAATCTTAGTCACGTGATTCTCAGGTTTAAAATACATGTCACAATTTAAAGTGAATGTTCCACCATCAAAGTCTTCACCAACAGAAACATTTCCATCACCAATCTTATCGTTAAGTTCTGCTTTGTCAATCTTTGTTTCTAACCAAGTCTTAACAGTGTTAAGAACTGTTTCATCATTTCCATTAATTGTTAATCTTCCAAATTTAACTGTCATTTTATATTTACCTCTAAGCTTCCCATGAGCTACCTTGTGACCAATAATCTGTGCCATCAAAATACATACTCATTATAATTGTTTTACTTGCACCACCATCACTCCAAGTAGGTTCTGTTCCAAGCCACTTAACAGTTGCAGGGAAAGTCATATCTCGACTACCAGTGCCATCTTGTTTAATCTTCAATAAAAAGTTACCAGGATTAGTAGGAGCTGTGAAAGTAAATGTTTCATCAAAAGCTCCAGCAGTGAAATGCATTTTGTTCCCAAGCTTCCAATCAATAGTTGTAGTTCCATCACCAGTAGCTGTTTGAGCAGTGAAACCTACTGCCTTGTTATGTTCTACTTCAACATTAAAAGTTGCTGTGTCTGCCCCACCATCTATCTTAAACGCTTCTGATTGATTATCAGTTTCAACTATGAAATCAACACTTGAAGAACCTGTAGGGTTAATAGTTACTTGTCCTGTTCCCCAATCCCATCTCATCATAGTAGATGTATCTGTTTTAATGAAACTTATTGCGTCAGTTCCATCTTTAGCTAAAAGTAAAGTATCACCGAAATCTATATTACCAGTTAAATCTAAATCATCAAATGTAGGACTGCTTGTTGTTAATACTGCTTGGTTAATACTTCCTGCTATATCTACTCCATCAACTGTTCCACCAACTGTTATATTATTTGTTACTGCTAAACTAGTTAGAGTTCCTAATGATGTAATATTTGGTTGTGTAGCTTGAGTTGTTGCTGTATCTGGTGCTAAACCTGTAATAGTTGTAACTGTTCCTGCATTTCCTGTAATATCTCCTGTGACATTACCAGTTAGTGCGCCAGCGAATCCAGTAGCTGTTAATAATCCTGTACTTGAATTGAATGTTAAGTTTGTGCCTGTTTTAGCACCTAAGTTTCCAGTTGCTGCTGTAGCAAATAAAACATTACAAGAAGTATCAGCACTCTCATCAGCTAATGTTATAGTAGTAGCTATTGCTGCTGTACCTGTAGTGCTTTGATTAAGAGTTGGAAATGTACAATTAGTTAATGTTCCTGCACTTGGAGTTCCTATATCAGGAGTTGTTAAAGTTATTCCAGCTAAAGTTAAAGCGGCAGTTGCTCTATTTAATGCTACTTCAGTTGTACCAATAAACATTGTAGATGAGTTTGCTGAATTATCTCCTGTATTAGCTCCAGAAACTGAAACTGCTCCACCACCTATTGTTAATACTGAATCATTTCCTGCGTCTGCTGTTAAAGTAAGTGTTCCTGTATTTACTGTTAATGCTGTTGTTAATGTTGCGTTTGTTACTGTATCAGCATTACCTGTTAATGCTCCTGTTACATCTGATGCAATACTTCCAGAAACTGTTAAAATTGCAGTGTCTGCGGCATATGTTATTCCTGCATCTGTTTGTGGTAATAAATCACCTGTAGCACTTTCCCATAATCCTACAAAACACGTCGCATCTGCTGTATCTGTTACTGCTATTGTAGTTGGTATTATATTTGCTGTTCCATCGAAACTTACTCCACCAATTGTTCTTGCTGTTGTAAGTTTAGGAGAAGATACTATTGTTATTACTGGAGTAGTTGTAGTTGTGGCAATTGTAGCTGCACCATTTGCAGAAGTAACACTTGTAACAGTACCAACTGTTGATGATTTACCATTAAAAGTTGACCAATCTGCTGAACTTAATACTCCACGATTAGCGGCACTTGCAGTTGGAACGTTTAAAGTAATAACTGGAGTTGTTGTGCCTGTTGCTACAGTTGAACTTAAATCAGTTCCTGTAGTTCCTAAAGTTAATGCTGCTACGCTTGTAACAGTACCAACTGTTGTTGAATAACTATAATCTTCAATCTTTTCTTTGATAGCTTGTGAAGTCATTAAGGATGTATCATTATCTACAAATGTTGTACCAATAGTATTTATAGTTGCTCCTGCTCCTATTTGAACTCCTGAATCAGTAATTGTTAATCTTTCTGTAGTATCAGTTAATATTTTAATTGTGCCACTTGTTAAAAAATCTATCCTATCAGTAGCACTTCCACCTGCAACATAATTAGTATATAAATAATCAAATTTCTTTGCTGTTGAACCTAAATCATGAGTAGAAATTGTATCTGGAATAATATCAGTATCTACTGGGTCACTCCAATCCATTCCGGGATAAGTTACTTTACCATTGTTAACAACATGTTCATCGTACATTGTAGTTGTCATTACACCAGCATTTGTTCCGTCAGCTGCTGCAATAGTATCATTAGTACCGTCGCTAGACTGAATATCTACATTTGTAGGTGCTTCTACAACTGTTATATTAGTTGTAACATTAGTATTTTTTAAAGTATTTGCTGCAACATCTGTTGCTATATCTATACCATCTACTGTACCAACATTTGTAGTAATGTTACCACTTAAATCTATAATTTCGCCAATACCTTGAATATTTAAACTTTTAGTGTTAACTCTATATATACCATCTTCAATGTAATCTTTTACATCGTTATGGTCACTTGCAGGAATAATATCTCCTGTACTTCTTTCAACTATTGGTGCTGACATCTTTATTTACCTCTGTTGGTTTAGATGTCTCACTATCTACGGTTTCACGATTATACATTTGCTCTAGAAAAACTGATACATTATTTCCACCTAAAGAAATCTTTTGGTCTATAAGAGCCCATTTCTCAAATTCTTCTAAAGAATATTTAGTACCAGCTAGAATTTTTAATGCTTGTACTGAAATAACTATTTCTAATTCTTTTTTGAATGTTATTTGTTTAATTTCATCTGTCATTGTATTGCCTCTATTCAACGTGTATGTTGAATTTGTTATCTTTTACACTTATCATAACTTTCTTATTAATACCTTCATCTGTTGTTTGAAATCCTACGAAGCTTTCAACTGTTTTATCACCAACAGTATTATCTGTATTAATAGTTACTCTGTTACGTCTAAAGTAAATTAAACGGTATTTTAAGTCTTTACCACTTACACCATTGAATGTGATGTATTCTCCATTAAGTATAAACATTCCTGAATTCATTTCAAGAATAATATAATTATTTTTGTTTTCTATTTTGAAGATTTTTAGTTCTTCTTGATTTATATCACTAAATAAATGTTCGTTTTCTTCATATTGTTGAAGTTTCGTTCCATCATTGTAATATGCTGTCCAAACGTATTCCATTGTCTCTCCTAACGTGTCATACAAGCTCACCTGTAGACTTTTATTGGTTTTTGGTATGTTTGCATCTGTGTAACTTTAAAGCTCTCAAATCGCTTGTATGGAGCTCTAATTACTTCTTCTGTTTTTTCTTTTTTTCTTTTTTATCGTGTTTTTCTTTTTTAGGTCTTTTACCTTGACCGCCATCAACTTCAACCCATTGGTCTTCATCATCTGTATCAATACCAACAATATGTGTTACTTCAGCTGGTAATATTGTTAAGTCGTCTCCACCAACTGTTAAACGTACTTTATTACGTCTTTTATATATAAGCTGTGCTTTATTACCTTTAAGCTTATAAGTCTTATAAGGTGTCTTAAGCTTTTTCTTAAATATATCTGCTACATACTCTTCTTTATCATTAGTAACTGTAAAGGTCTTTATATCTGTATATCTTTTTAACACTTCACCATAAGATATCTCTGTATAGTCTGGTAAGAATTGTTTAATGATTGTACCATCGTTAAATTCTGCTATCCAATAATATTCTAAATTGTCTTTATCTTTCTTACTCATTTTATATCTGTCTCCTTAATATCTGGTTGTTCACCAACACCGAAATGCCAATTAACAATTTTACCATTACTATCAATAGTAACTATTGATTCCCCATCTTTAATACTGTTAGTATCTATTAATACTTGTGTAATTCTTTTTACCATCTTAAATCATCTCACTTGGATTCCAATCATCCATTTTATCTTCCCAAACTTCAACTAAATTATATCCTTTGTTTTTGAAAAATGTTCTTTTAGCTTTATCTTTTGTTTTGATATCGTCTCTTGTGTGCCAATATGTTCCTTGAAACTCAACAATTGTGTTTGTTTCTGGTATATAAGCATCGACTAAATAATAATCGATTTGTTTTTGTGGTTCATATGTAATATTTGCTTCATCTAGTTTTTTATAACCTTTCTTTTCGAGTTTGGTCATTTTACCAAGATAAAACTTCTCTTGTAACTTTTTAATTTGACCATCTCGTAATTTATTCTTTGTTTCTTCTGAATGATGTTTTCCAAGCATACCAGAACTTAAAGGTCCTGTTTCACTTATTCGTTTTTTTAATGCTTTGCTTATTTTTTGTCTTGTTTCATCTGAGACATTATGGTCGATAGCATTTATGTTACCAACCAAAGCATCACTAATTTTTTGTTTATGGACTTCTGTTCTTTCAAACTCTGAAGACCACTTACCAATCTTCTCACGTCGTATAATCTCATTTTCTGGTATTTTACCAGTTTTCTTAATATTATCGTAATATGATTTTGTTTTACTACCAAGTTTTTTATTATTTTTTAATAAATTTCTTCTTCTAGTAGTATATTCAGTTTGACCACGAACTCTAATACCATATTCTAATAATTTTTTTCTAAGTGTTTTTGTGCTAACTTTATATAATTTAGCACACTCACACATTGAAAATTCTTCAACTTCGTATTTTTGTTTTAAATCTTCTTTATTCATCAGTTTCACCTTCATTGAGCTTAAAAAAGCTCTCTAGTTATACTAATGACACTTCTACTATATAAATGTTTCGTTTTTCGTCCTACTTAAATGTTAAATAACGTGTAACATCTATTCAATAAGACAAGCTACACTTCATCATATTGGAGCGTAAAAGTTTTGGTATTAACTGCTCCAGCTGCTGCTCCTGAACCAATCTGCATCTGCATTACAATATAATCTGAAGTACCTGCACTTGTTAAAGTACCTGATAAGCTTCCTGCAATCCATACATTTGCTGTATCTGGGTCTGCTGTTGGTAATACTGTAGTTGCTACTGTACTCTCTGTTTGTGTTGGTTGTGCGTAAGATGCTAATGCTGTTGCTCCACTCCAATCAATTCCTTCTTCTGATACATAAGCTCCTGCACTTTTCCAAAATTGAATATTATCAATAATGTTGAATGTTCCTGAAAAGGCTGCTCTAATCCACTTCTCAAAAGAGTTTGTACCTGCTGTTATTGGATAAGTTAATGCTACTAAATCTTTTGCATCTGTACTTCCAAAATTTATATTTGTAGGTGTTGTTACTGTTTCACCTGCTCCGTTGGCTTCTTCCCAGCCAAATACGGCAACCATTATAAATCGCCTCTGTTTATTTTATTCATTTTTTTACCTCTGTGTAAAAAGTATTGTATTATTTTTTACTTCCTTTTCCGAATTTAATGCCGTGTATAGCTTCGTGACACTTATAACAGACTGTTAATCCATTACATACATCAAAATTATCCATTTCTTCTGAAAATGGTTTCAAGTGATGAGCGTGTAAATATTCTTTTGTATTGCCACATTCTTGACAAGTAAACTCATCTCTTTTAAATACTTCAGTTCTCCATTGTTTATATTCTGTAGAACCTCTAAATAAAGCACTTATTGAAGAAATTCCACCTTTCCAATTCGAATTATTTTCTCCTTTTAAATTGGAGTGATATGTACTTTGTCGAATTTTAAGTTTCGTCTCTTCTGAATGTGGTGTTGTATGTAGAGCGTTACCTTTTAATAAATCGCTAAATTTGTCTTTCCATTCGTTAGGAACAGTATGACCTTTAACAAATCTACCAAATTCGTCTCTCATACTAGTATAATACAACTTCTACTATATAAAACTTTCGTTTTTTTAGAATTCATTATTTATAAAGCTTTCGATTAGTTGTGTTTAGAAAAAGTAAAAAGAAAAAAATTATTATCGACTATCTCTCAAATCTTGTTTGATTTCGATTAAAAGCGTTTCGATATTTGCTAATTTAGTGTTAATTGTTGCAAGCTGAATATCTCGTTTGTTAGCTTGCTCATTTAAATCTGTTACATCTGCTCTAATAGAGATGTATTTATCAGCAATATGTCCAATTCTGTCATCGAATTCTTGATGTTGAGCGTTCATATCAGCTTTCCAAGTTGCAAAAGTAGCAACTGCTCCGATAATAAATATTAATACTAATATACTTGTAGCTACTGTTATCTTGAATTGATGCTTGTCTATTGTTTCTGTCATTGTATTCTCTGTTATTGTTAATATTTAATATACTGCGAAGAATGCTGTTCCATCATATCCCATTGCGTATACTTTATCTTTTACTACAGTGTTTGCAGCTAATGCTGTAATCACCTCAATTGGTGTACCTGTTAATAATGTAAAATTTCCAACTTCTGTTGTTACTAATGCCATTTTTTATTTACCTCTTATAAATTTTCTCTTCGTTCTAATCTACCTGCTGCGCTAATTCTTAAATGTTTTAAACCACTAAGGTCATCATTTACTGTGAAACTTAATTCATCTTCATCTTCTGATTTTAATACTAAAGGTTCATTATGTTTTGCTCTTACCGTCATAAAAACGTTTGTTCCATCATCACCAACAGATACCATTTCCGTACCTGCTATTTCTAATAAGTCCATTAAGTCTTTAATAACTGCTGTAAAAATTAACTCTTTTCCTTCTTCTCGTTGATAATTTAAACCCACAGTCAATGTTGCTCCTAAGATTTTATCATATGATAGTTTAGGCATTGTACCATCTTCTAAAGTTCCATCAACCTCATCTGCAAAACTGAATTTAAACTCATCAATTAATAACCAAGTTCCTTTATCTGCTTGAATAGTATACTTAACTGGTATTGGGTCAGCAGGTGCTGCTTCTAATTGCATGTCATCTAAAAAGTATTTAGGTGCTTTACCTTCTTTTGATACTTGTCTTACTCTGAAAGCGTCAAGTGTTGTACTTGCTGATAATGCTCCAAAATCTGTTAATGGAATAAGTATTTTTTGATATGATTTTGTTGTTCCTATATCTAAATAATCCTCTAAAAAGACTTCTGTACCAACTTGCAATCCTATTGCTGTGTCCCAGCCATATAGTGAAATACTATCTCTTGCTTTGTAGTCCTTATCAATATAAATCCATAAAGTCACTGATTGATAATCAGTCATATTTAAAGCTGAACCATTATCAAACTGGTAAACATCATTAACTGGTGCATTATCTACTTTTAAAGCGTTAGTTCCTGTATGAGGATGTTCTGCATTGACAGGAGTAGTTTTACCACCACCTACAATATCTGAGAAAGTCCATAAAGTATCATCTGCATTATAAACTTTTAAAGGTGTTCCACTTGAAGACGCATTAATGTTCATATCTGCACTACCTTCGTCATCTATAAAAAACTTTAACTCATTTTCAAATTCTCTATAAGGCACAGTAGCTACAGCTAAAGCTTGACAACCACAAGTCTCTTTCTTGACTACATCAGCTGTAAGTTTATTTTTACTATCCGTTATATGACTTCTTATTCCCATTTTTAATTTCTCTCACATTGATATTCTCTACAAATTATTGGTCTTGCTTCATAAATACTACATTTATTAGTTTCTCGATTTAAATGAATACAAGGTGCTACAATTTTCATATTCTTATTATTGTTTGTAAATATGAACACGTCTGGTCTTGTTACTTTTAGGAAATCCATCCATTGTTGGTCAAACGAATTATTTTTCATTTTTACTTCTACATATAAGCAACACGTTCCACATTCCTTACATTTATTTGCCATTTTTATCTATGTTTTTTATGATAACTTATTCCCATTCCAAATCTGATTGCTATATTTCCTGTGCCAACATAAACTGTAGCTACTTTATTCTTTGGAATTATGAAACTACTTGCTGGAGCTATTCTTTCACTACTACCTGTCGCTTTAGTAAAACCAAATACTGTATTTCCACCACTTAATCCAGTGATGTCTGTTCCAGTTTGAAATGTTCCAGTTGCTACATTCCCACTACCAGCATTTCTATTACTAGGAGTTACAGCTGTTCCAGTAACAGGAGTTCCTTCATCCCCAAGTTTTATCGAAAATGTTTCTACTGACGCAGCCCACATCATCATCTCTGAAATAATCATATCATTATCGCTTTCATTCTTAATATACATAAAACAACCAAGTGCTGCTCCTGTAACTTCTGCAGGAGTAAGTGATGCAAACACACTATATGCTTGACCATCTGCGTGATTAACTTCGTGTTCTTTAGTAACTGTAACTGCTGATGTTAATAATTGGTTAACTTCATTTACTGCTGCGCCGAAACCATTACCTGTTGCTCCTTCTATTTGTAATCCCATCTTATTGACCTCCTAATAATGATACATCAATATCAAACATCGCTACGTTAATTGCAATCTTTTGACTTGTATTACTTGCTGGTGCTGTATAACTTATTCCAATGGAATATCCAGGAGGAATTACGATTCTTCCTTCATCAACTACATTACTTCCAACACCCATACTTCCGTGCCAGAAATGAACACCAGCAGTGCCTTCTGTCATTGTAGTTGTAGATTTTTTGAAAGTTCCAACCATATCAGTTCCGTCTCCGAAATTACTATTTACTGGAACAATATCTGTTCCACCTGTAATTGTAGGATTCTTATAATATGTAATATTACCATTACCCGTTCCACCAGTAGTCGCCCAAATATCAATAAATACTCTATCAATAACTATTCTATTGTTTGGGTCTGTATCAGTATTCTTAATATAAATCATATTAGTTTCAGCTGCGTCTGTTATAGTGATTACTTCTGTTGTTGCTTCATAATAATTTCCATCAACTGATGATTCTAATCTTTGTTCAACAGCTGTAGCTCGTACAAGTAGCTGATTGTCTTTATTTACTGCAGCTAGATATCCTTTTCCTGTTCCATCTTTAATCATATCACTCATTTTATTCTACCTCTGAATTTTGGATTATTGTATCAGTCATAATACTTAAATGTAAATTCATTTTTTTTAATTCTTTTAAAATATCAGTGAGTAATGCCTCACTAGTATTGTCTTGTACTTGTTGTTTTGTTATATTACCTTCTGTGACTGTACCAGCATCTTGATTAGCAATTATAGTTGCTTGGTTAGCGGCTGTTGATGCACCATCTGGTAATACAGAACCTTCTGTTCCGTCTTCTTTAAATTGTGTTACGTTTAATTGTGAATTTGAATTACTACTAAC
>Ga0208648_1002270_pt1 | contig 13707 bp, 15 predicted proteins | sample AntAceMetag02UKL_FD_184772 | JGI IMG/M metagenome (GOLD analysis project Ga0208648, IMG submission 184772) | Saline lake microbial communities from Ace Lake, Antarctica - Antarctic Ace Lake Metagenome 02UKL (SPAdes) (version 2) | ecosystem: Environmental > Aquatic > Non-marine Saline and...
CAACTTTATCTCCTTGCCATAGCTGAGTCATGTCTGATTTTTTTCCTATAATAAATTTCATAATCTATTTAAAATTAAAAAAACTGGATTTTCAACTAAACCAGCCAAAACTTCGCTTTTAAAGCGCTAAGTTATTTCAATTGGACTGTTTTTTATATTGTTGAAATTTAACCTCACAATTATTGTTCTTTATTGTTGCAGAACTATCCTTTTACAGGAGTTTCCGAAACAACAATTAACAATTATTATACACTTCTAGTAAATAATAAAAATTACATTTTTATTTCTACGTCGACACCAGCTGGTAAATTTAAGTTAGATAAAACTTCTACTGTTTTAGCAGTTGGTTCAATTATATCCACTAATCGTTTGTGGATTCTCATCTCATACTGATCTTTAGCTGCTTTATGAACAAATGTCGAACGATTAACTGTATACTTTTTCTTTTCTACTGGTAGTGGTATCGGACCATAAACTTGAGCCCCACTTCTCTGAGCAGTATCGACAATAGTCTTCGTTGACTGGTCAATAATCTTGTGATCAAACGCTTTGATTTTAATCCGAATTCTTTGTTTAAAATCTTCGTTATTTTCCTTTGGACTATTTGCTGAATTATCTTGTTTAACTTTGGTTTCAGTCATCTATTTGTTAATTTACTTTTTATTTTAATAATTAAAAACAGATTCGTCTCGCCTTTGTAAAAAGCGAGACTATATCTGGCTTTACTTAAATATTTTTATAACAACACCGGCGCCGACAGTTCGACCACCTTCTCTGATAGCAAATTTCATTTTTTCTTCCAAAGCAATTGGTGCTATTAATTTGATCTTCAAATTAACAGTATCACCAGGCATAACCATTTCAGTACCTTCAGGTAATTCAACTTCTCCAGTAACATCAGTTGTTCTAATATAAAACTGTGGTTTATAGCCTTTGAAGAATGGTTTATGTCTTCCACCTTCTTCTTTGGTTAAAATATATACTTCACTTTCAAATTCAGTATGTGGTGTAACTGTACCTGGTTTTGCCAAAACTTGACCTCTCTCAACTTCATCTTTCTTAGTACCACGTAAGAGAATACCAGCATTATCACCAGCCCTTCCTTCGTCTAGTGATTTATTGAACATTTCAATACCAGTAACAGTAGTTTTTTGAGTATCGAGCAAACCAACAATTTCTACTTCTTCGCCTACTTTAACAACACCTCTTTCAATTCTACCAGTTACAACTGTACCTCGTCCTTCAATTGAAAAGATATCTTCAATTGGCATTAAATATGGTTGGTCAACTTCTCTTTTTGGTTCAGGTATAGCTTCATCTAAAGCTTTCATTAATTCCATGATTGGTTCGGCATCAGGTCCTTCTGGATTTTCCAATGCCTTCAAGGCTGAGCCTCGAATGATTGGAGTATTAGCACCGTCAAATTCATATTTAGTTAATAAATCTCTAATTTCTTCTTCAACTAAATCAATCAATTCTTTATCTTCAACCATATCGCACTTATTCAAGAAAACGACCATGTTAGGTACACCAACTTGATTAGCTAAAAGAATATGTTCTCTGGTCTGAGGCATTGGACCATCAGTAGCTGCTACTACTAGAATAGCTCCATCCATCTGAGCAGCACCAGTAATCATGTTTTTTACATAATCGGCATGACCTGGGCAATCAACATGAGCATAGTGTCTTTTTTCAGACTCATACTCAACATGACAGGTAGCAATAGTAATACCACGCTCTTTTTCTTCAGGAGCTGCATCAATCTGGCTAACATCTTTGTTTGAAGCGCTTAATCCTTTTTTACCTAAAACCGACAACATAGCTGCGGTTAAAGTGGTTTTACCATGATCAACGTGACCAATTGTGCCGACGTTAAGATGGGGTTTTGTTCGTTCAAATTTTTCTGCCATATTAATTTTTCCTTAACGGCCCCCGAATGCTCGGAGTTACTTGTCCTTTTTTATAAAAGGGGTCACCCAGCCGTCTCAATTATTTTTAATTTAATTAAATATTTGTTTAAAACATTATTTCTTCTAAATACTGTCTATCTTCTTCAATTACCTCTTCAGCATTTTTCTTTCTGTCACTTGGAATTTTCCAAGTTTTTTTCTTATTTATTCCAAACTTTTCTTCGTTTATATTTTGTAAATTCTCTGGATAATGAAAATCAGTTGTTTCTTCTTTATTATCATCTTTTTGATAATCATCTAATTTATCATTTTCTTCAATCTTTTCTTCGTTATTATAGCTATTGTCAGTTAAACTTCCACAATAATCCTGATCACTTTTCCAAATAGCAATATCGCGATTTATTTTATCAAGTAATTCGTTCTCTGTCAAGCCTCTTACTTCACTTCTGCCTAAAACTAGATTTTCGTAGTCATTTAAAGACATGACAACAAAAACATTGTCAGGTTTTTGATTATCAAAAACTATTATTCTATCCCCTGTTTTCTTTGATAAATTAATCGCTTTTTGTAATTGATTCTGCATATAAAAATCAATGTTTAAAGATATTACTAATTATATTTTTGACTCAACAAAAAGTCAAATATTATTTGTCACTACCTCTCTCCGCCATGATTGCTTCAGATACGCTTTTCGGCACTTCTGAATAATGTAAAAATTCCATTGAATAATTCGCTCGGCCTTGACTCATTGAACGTAAATCAGTAGCATAACCAAACATCTCAGACAAAGGAACTTTAGCTAAAATAACCTTAGCATTAGCACGATCAGTCATTTCATCTATCTGACCTCTTTTAGCATTTAAATCTCCGACAATACTACCCATGTAATCTTCTGGGGTTACTACCTCTACTTTCATAACCGGTTCAAGCAAAACTGCATTAGCTTTTCTAGCTGCTGCTTTAAAAGCCATACTTCCAGCCATTTTAAAAGCTGCTTCCGATGAATCAACTTCATGAAAACTACCATCATAAACTGTTGCCTTAATATCAACCATTGGATAGCCAGCTAAAAGTCCTTTCTCAACTGCTTCTTGTACACCCTTATTAATAGCTGGGATATATTCTCTAGGAATAACTCCGCCTTTAACTGCATCAACAAATTCATAACCGGCACCTTCTTCTCTTGGCTCAACTTTTAACCAACAATGACCATATTGTCCACGGCCGCCTGATTGACGAATATATTTACCTTCAGCTTCAGCTAGTTGTTTAACTGTTTCTCGATAAGCAACTTGTGGCTTACCAATATTAGCTTCTACACTAAACTCTCTTTTCATGCGATCAACAATAATATCTAAATGAAGCTCACCCATTCCAGAAATTAAAATTTGATTAGTCTCTTCATCTGTCTCTACTCTAAAGGTTGGGTCTTCTTCAGCTAATTTTTGTAAAGCTACGCCCATTTTTTCTTGGTCTGCTTTTGTCTTTGGCTCAACTGCAATTTTGATGACAGGTTCAGGGAAGATAATTGACTCTAACCTAACTGGACGATTTTCATCACATAAAGTATTCCCTGTAGCTGTATTCTTTAAACCAATAATTGCTACAATATCACCTGCATAAACTTCTTTTACTTCTTCTCGATGATTAGCATGCATACGAACTAAACGTCCGATTCTTTCCTTGCCATCATTTGAAGAATTTAAAACATATGAACCTGCCTTTAGAACACCACTGTAAACTCTGACAAAACACAGCTTACCAATAAATGGATCAGTTGCTACTTTAAATGCTAGACCAACAAATGAATCATTATCGTCGGCTTTAACGGTAATTTTCTTTTCTTCGTCTCTTGGATTCATTCCCTGAAGTTCTGGCACGTCCAATGGTGAAGGTAGATAATAGACTACTGCATCCAAAGCAGGTTGAACACCAATATTTTGTAAAGCTGTACCACAAAAAACTGGATAAAGCTGATTAACAATAACGCCTTTTCTAGCGGCTAATCTTAATTCATCAACACCGATATCTTCTCCGCCTAAATATTTTTCAGTTAACGTATCATCACATTCAACAATACGTTCAACCATTTCACTTCTATATTTTTCTACGTTATCTTTTAAATCTTCTGGTATTTCAATTTCATTCATTTGTTCACCAAAACTACCCTTAAACTCGTAAGCTTTTCTCTCCATTAAATCAATCACTCCTGAGTGATCATCCTCAGTACCAATCGGCAACTGGAAAGCAATTGCTTTTGGATTCAATCTATCACGAATTGAATCTAAACTCATATAGAAATCAGCTCCCATTTTGTCCATCTTGTTTATAAAACATAATCTAGGAACTTGATATTTATCTGCTTGTCGCCAAACTGTTTCTGATTGTGGCTCTACACCAGCCGCTCCGTCAAATACAGCAATAGCACCATCTAGGACACGTAATGATCTTTCAACTTCAACTGTAAAATCAACGTGACCAGGAGTATCAATAATATTTACTTTATTATCCTTCCAAAAACAAGTTGTGGCTGCTGAAGTAATAGTAATTCCACGTTCTTTTTCTTGTTCCATCCAGTCCATATCAGCTGCTCCATCATGAGTTTCACCAATTTTATGTTTTTTACCTGTATAAAAAAGAACTCGCTCGGTAAAAGTAGTTTTACCAGCGTCAATATGAGCCATAATTCCGATATTTCTTGTCTTATCTAGTGTGTAATCTCTGGGCATAAAATCAATTATGAATTAAGAATTTTATCTAATCTTTAACGGTAGTAAATTTAAATACCGTTTTGTGCTGTGTTTCTTTAATACTTTTTGTAATTAACGGTTTTTCAATTTTATTTACAAAACTATGAATCACCTCGCCCAATACCATTGTATGGTCACGTAATTTTATTATATCTTTTACTTTACACTCTTGATACATTACACAACTAGATATTCTATAACAATCAATATGCAAACACTTCTCTTTTTTGATGTTACCAACGATAAATTTATCAATATCTCTACCTGAATTTGATCCACAAAATAATGCCTCTTTTTTCATGTCGTAGGGTATATAGTTGACACAAAAGTTTTTGCTCTTTCTTATCATTTCTAAGCTTTTTGATTTACAATGCAAGGATATAATAATTTGTACAGGATTTTTGTTTACTGGCGAGTGCCAGCCAATAGTAGTTATATTGTCAAACTTTTTATATCGACATGATATTATTATGACTTGTTTTGGCAAACAACGATAAAACATAATATTATCTAGCAAAATGAGCAAAAGCTTTATTGGCTTCAGCCATTCGATGAACATCAGCTCTTTTCTTGATTGCTACACCTTCATTATTTGATGCATCAATTATTTCTTCAGCTAGCTTTTCTGACATTGCTTTACCTTTACGAGCTTTTGCTGAGGCAATAACCCAACGACATCCTAAAGTAAAACGACGATCACCTCTAACCTGATAAGGAATCTGATAGTTAGCACCACCAATTCTTCTACCTCTAATTTCCAATAGCGGACTAACTTGTTTCAAGGCTTTACTAAAAATATGTCGAGGCTCTTGTTTAGTTCTTTCCTTTATTATATCAAAACAATCATAAACTACCTTTTGTGCAACAGATTTTTTGCCTCGAGACATTATGTAATTAATAAATTTAGCTACATCAACATCGTTATATCTACTATCGCCTTTAATTTTTCTTTTAGTTGCTTGTTTACCTCTCATACCAATATTTGTAAATTCGTAATTAATTTATATTATTTTTTTTCTTTTTTAGCTCCATAAAGACTACGACTCTGTTTTCTACCTTCAACACCTTGAGTATCAAAAACACCGCGTATCACTTTATAACGAACACCCGGTAAATCTTTAGTCTTACCAGCTTTAACTAGAACAATTGAATGCTCTTGTAAATTATGTCCCATACCTGGGATATAAGCAGTTACTTCCATACCGTTAGATAATCTAACACGAGCAATTTTTCTTAAAGCTGAGTTAGGCTTCTTTGGTGTAGTAGTTGTAACTTTAAGACAAACCCCTCTCTTGAAAGGAGCTCCTTTTTTTAAAACTGTTCTCTTTCGATGTAAAGTATCCAATGTAGTTTGTAACGCTGGAGCTTTACTTTTCTGTTTAATTTGCTTGCGCCCTTTTCGGACTAACTGATTAATTGTTGGCATAATAAAATTAAAGAATACTAAAACAAATCCCGAAAGTTCGGGATGTGTACAACTTTTATTGCTTTTTTAATTTAACACAAGATTTTTTTTTGGTCAAGACCTAGTCAGTATGACGTAAATCGACTAAAACACTTATCCTACAATCAAATTACTTAAAAAATTTATTACCGGTAAAATCAAAGTAAAACCAAACACAATAAACAATATAATTAGCAAAAAATCGTATCTTTCCAGACTTAAATATTTCATCTGCCAATCATGGGGTAAAAACGGTAAAATTACCTTAGAACCGTCAAGTTAAATTGTGAATTAAAAATTAAGAATTAAGAATAAAAAAATCAAATTTATCATAATTAATTAAACGCCTACAATTAATATAAATAATCGAAAAACTAATGAGCTAACAAAACTTAACAGGCCAAGCATCAATAAAACTAATATAATAATAATTCCATATCGTTCCATTCTAAAAAATTTTTCTCTCATATTATAACTCAAAAAAGGAGCTAATATTTTTGATCCATCCAGCGGCGGAACTGGTATTAAATTAAAAATCATTAATAATAAATTAACAAAACAAAAAATTATTGATAAAACAAAAATGCTAATAATTAATGATCCGTGGATTTGATTTAATAATAAATTGTAATCCCCACGCAAAAACTCCATAACTAACTCCTGTTTTAATTGTATTGGTATAATAAATCTTGCCAAAAAACCAAAAAACAATGCTAAGACAAAATTCATTGCTGGTCCGCTGGCAGCCACTTTTAATTCTCCATATTTTTGATCTCTTAAATTGTAAGGATTAAATGGCACGGGTTTAGCCCAAGCTATAAAAAAAGGAGATTTTGAAAAAACTAAAATCAAAGGTAAAATTACCGAACCAAAAAGGTCTAAATGAACAAGAGGATTTAATGTTAGTCTTCCTGCATCTTTAGCTGTTGAATCTCCCAGTCTGTAAGCCATCCAGCCATGAGCATATTCATGAAAAACAGCTGAAATGATTAAAACAAATATTAACAAAAAGGTTATTAACATAAATTCTTAATTCTTAATTCGTAATTTCTGTCGCCATCCAACCATGTATATATTCATGAATGACTGCCGAAAACAATACTACGGCTAAAAAAAATATTATTATTATAAAAAATAGAAAAATAGAAAATTAATTTAAAATAATATTACCACGACTTGATATTTTTAGCAAAGCATGTTAATATTATTTTTGTCTAATAAAGTTATTCAACAGAGGGTTAAAGCTTCATTGCTATTCCGTCTGTTTTTCTTAAATACTATGGCTAGAAAATGTGATTTGTGCGGACGTGGCTCAACTAAAGATGCCAGTCGTTCACACTCCAATATCAAAACTATTAAACGACAACACATAAATCTGCAATCCAAAAAAATTAATGGCAAGAAGCTTAAGATATGTACTAAATGCATCAAGACTATAGCTAAGACAAAATAAATTTTTATTTCTCAATCTTTAAATAAAAACTGCCAAACATAAAATCGGCAGTTTTTATTTTTTGTTATTCTGTGTAAATCACTTGGGGTTTGGGGTGCGTTCCTGCAATACCGCGGGACAGGCCTGATCACTTCCTTGTCATTCCCGCGAAAGCGGGAATCCAGAAAGTTCAAGTGCCGTTCCGACAGGCAAGGCGAGCAAAAAATAACGCCAGCCCGGCAGGGCATTACTAGTTAACAAAATATTCTTTTTATCTCTAATCCTTCAACCAAAAGATATACAAGAGATAAGCAGCTGGCACTAAGAAAAGAATCCATAGAATTGAAAGCCATTCCATAAAAAAACCGAACCAATAAACGCCGATAATGATTCCGAAAGAAATCAACGACAGTTTAAATAGTCCGATTTGCCACCAATTCATTGTTTTGTCAGCAAATAATTTTCTCATACTAATTATGTAAAAAATTATACTATTATTTTTTCCAATCAGTTATTAAAATTCCCTTACCTCGTTTTTTAACAACAACTTTCTGTCTTTCTTTTATTTTTAATTCTCTAACAATTTCAATCGGCAAAGTGACAGCGTAGCTACTACCACTCTTAAATATTTTACGAATATTTTTATCCTCCAATTTTCTTCTCATGGAAATATAGATTAAAATATAGATTAAAATATAGATTAAAATATATATTTAAATATATATTAATTATACTCCAAAAACTCCACAAAAACAACGAGTCTATATTGTCGGGGCGCTGGGAGTTGAACCCGAGTAACAGGACCTCCAGCCCTGCATAATAGCCGTCACATCACACCCCGCCACTATACTAATAATATAATTATTATTATTTTAAAATCACTCGGGCGTTTGGGGGTTGAACTAAGCGCCAAGGCAAGAGCTATTAAAGATTAATCGACGTGATAGCGCATTGAAACCCCCAAAACTTTTGGTTACTTTTGGTTACAAAAGTAATGCCCAAGCGGCAGCTTATAATATTATACCAAAAAAACCAACCGTCCCGTAGGAGGTATCCAGGATATGGCTATGAATAAAGGTTTGCTCCGTCTAGTAGTCTGTTTGTCTTCTAGAATTTTAGTTTTCCAACATGGATTTTGCTAACAGACCATGAATACGAGCAAGGCCGTTAAGAGCATGTAAGAAAATGGTTAGTAAAATTACTCCAACAACTCCTACAATAATTGAGGTGAAATAGCTATTTATAAAACAAATATTATTTGAAGTAACACAAAAAGTTCCATGAAGTATTCCTATTTCAGTAAGATGATACAAGATAGGCGTAGCGATTAAACCTAAGGCAACAGAAAGCAATGTAACTAAAACAACAAAAGAGACTATCCCTAAAGGGAATTTAATAAAAAGATAAATTAAACTTTTCCATGTAAATGAGTCATTGAGATATGCTTTAATTTTTCCCCAGATTCCTTCTGGCTTTTTTACTGGAACAAAAGAAATATCAATATTTAAAATACTTGTTGTTAACTGGCGTTCAAAACCTGCTAATACACGCCATAATAGGAGTGTCCCAAATAAAATTGGAGTTCCGATTAAAGTGATGGACAGTCCAATTCCAAGTGATAATCCAGAAATAAGAAAAACAAAATAAAATATACCTAGAATAAATGAAAGTAATAAATAAAAGATATTTAGATAAGTTTTGCTTTGTATGATTACTTTAAAAAAATTATAGAATTTTACACTCATGTTTTTTTATTTTTCGTAAATTATTTTTAATATTCTCATTTTATCTTACATAAACTCCTCTAAAACAATCTCAGCTGGTATAACAACAGACAAACTTCTTTTACCTACCCTAGTCACCTTTCTAATATATTTTTGCATATTTTTATTTTAATATCTTGTTACGTAGCATGCTACGTAACAAGCTGTATCTATGTCTTAATTATAATCCAAAAAACCAATTAAAACAACGCTTCTTTATCGTCGGGGTGCTGGGAGTTAAACCCAAGTGACAGGACCCACAGCCCTGCATAATAGCCGTTATATCACACCCCGCCACTATACTGATAATATAATTATTATAATTTTAAAATCACTCGGGGGTTTGGAGGTTGAACTAAGCGTCAAGGCGAGAGCTATTAAAGATTAATCAACGTGATAGCGTATTGAAACCCCCAAAACTCTTGGTTACTTTTGGTTACAAAAGTAACGCCCAAGCGGCAGCTTATAATATTATAAAATTTAAATTTTTTTCTTTCCCAAATTATAATTTGTTTTTTGGATAAAAGAATGCCACGGTTTCACTTTTTCGATCAACCGTGGCATAAACTAAATTCTTTGTTAAACAGGGTCTTGTAAAACCCTGTTTATTACTTTTTTAAAAGGAGCTTCTGCAAAACAGATAACTGAATCTGCAGATCCATAATAAATTCTGATATTTTTATCATGAACAATCCATCCACAAGGAAAAAGTGCTCCCCCAACATCCCCTACAAAATCAGTTCTTTCTTGAGGGCCCATTACAAACTCTCTGGTTCTGTGGGTGGCTATCGTTGGATCATCCAGCGAAAACATAACTAATCCCAAACGATATAAGTTTGAACTTGGTGTAGTTTTTACTCCATGGTACAATACGAGCCAGCCATATTCTGTTTTCAAAGGAGGTGCACTCAAACCTATGTGACCACCGTCCCAACGTGGCTTGCCATCTGTTGGAAGCAAAATCCGATGTCCTCCCCAATGGCAAAAATCCTCACTAGGATTATCGGTACATTTTGATTGAGCTATCCAAATCTGTTTCCTGTGACCCGTTACTGGCCTATGTATCAGCCACCAGTACCCGCTAATCGACTCTGGGAATAGAGCGGCATCTTTATTTTCCGGAGGCAAAACATTCCCTAAGTACTGAAATTTTCTAAAATCTTTAGTCAGTGCAATGCTTACCAACGGTCCACCCATCGAAAAATGCGTATACACGATAGCCCATTTTTCTAAACTTCCAATCCAAGTTAATCTTGGATCTTCCACTCCATACCCCTCCTCTTTTGGATCACCATAAAATATAGATTTCTCGTCCAACTCCCAATTAGTTACTCCGTCTTTGCTACAAAAGCAAACTAATCGAGATATTCCTTCGCGGTCTTCAACTCGAGTAAATAAAAGAGTTTTTCCATCTCTATCTCCCACACCAGGATTCATAACTGAATTTACTGACCAGTCATCTGGAAAATCCTTTCTTGTAATTATTGGGTTACCATCATATCTCGTAAACAAATCCATTATATCTACCTCCTCCTTTTTTTATTATCAATTGTTTATTTCTGTTTGTTTTCCCGCAAAAAATTGTTGTTAATGACCTTGAATAAGCATTATACGTTAACTACCCATGAAGTCAATTACAAACCTATTCAAAAAATGTCTATATGGTAAATTAACAGATAAGCTAATTATTACTATTGCTAACACAAGTCTAATTCACATTAAAATAACTAAACCGATAGCTGATAAAAATAATAATTTATTTTATTCATAAAAATATCATATGCAATATTTTTTTTAAATAGACACATATATTATTAAATAACGGTAAGAAAAATAATTTTTTATCAGTCTTAAAATCACTAGGGAATTTGGGGGTCGAACTAAGCGCCAAGACAAGAACTATCAGAGATTAATCAACGTGATAGCGCACCCGCCTTGCCGGCGAGGCAGGTTGAAACCCCCAAAACTTTTGGTTACTTTTGGTTATAAAAGTAACGCCCAAGCGGCAGCTTTATTTTTCATACAAAAAAGCTTCACCAAAAAACGCTGATCAATTTGAAAGTTTAATTTTTGTAAATTATTAAAAGTCCTTTCTACTTCCCTGCTTTTTAAATCTAAGTCTGACACGTATACCCATAAAGGTATCTACTTGCAATATCCCTATCTTCTGTTATTATTATGAATATAAACCCAATACTTTATTTTAATAAAAAATATAATTTTAATATTAAAAATGAATACCGCACATAAAAACATTAAAAAGATTACAATTCTACCAGGAGTTAATAAATTTAATAAAAAAGAAAATTTTAAAAAAATAGACATAGAAAAAGGACAAGTAGTAGCTATCGTCGGTCACACAGGAGCAGGAAAAAGCCAGTTACTTTATGATATCGAAAGATTAGCCCAAAAAGATACTAAAAGTAAAAGAAAAATTTTAGTTAACGACAAAATCCCCGATAAAGAAATAAGAACTAATCCAAAAAGAAAATTGATTGCTTCACTAGCTCAAACCATGAATTTTTTAACAGATATGTCGGTTAAAGATTTTTTAAAATTGCATTTAGAATCTCGTGGTAAAAAAATTAAACAGGGCTTAATTGAAGAAGTAATAGCAGAAGCTAATAAAATTACAGGGGAAGCAATTTCACCTGAAATGAATTTGTTAAATTTATCTGGAGGTCAAAGCAGAGCTTTGATGGTTTCTGATGTAGCTAACATCAGCACTTCGCCTATTGTTTTAATTGATGAGATAGAAAACGCCGGCATAAAAAAAGAAGAAGCAATTAAAATCCTAGTGGAAGAAGGAAAAATTATCTTGATTGTTACCCATGATCCTTCTTTGGCACTAAACACCGACAAAAGGATTATTATAAAAGATGGAGGTGTAGTGAACATTTTAGACACTACTCTAAGAGAAAAAGGTATCGCTCACTACCTCAATTGGATAGAAAACTATATTTTAAAAATTAGAGAAAAAATAAGAGATGGAAAAGAAGTTAAAAATGTAGAAATATATTGCGAACCTATAAAATCAAAAAAATAATAATATGAAATTTATAATCATAGCTGGCACACCCGGCTCAGGAAAAACAAGTATAACTCAACATATAATAAAAGAGTTAAAAAATAATTTTAAATTATTTTTTGCTAAATTCGATTGCATCCATACTTCAGACGATGAACGAATTGCTGAAAAACATGGTATCCCAACTGTCAAAAAATTAGCCGGAGAACTTTGTCCCGATCATTATGCAGCTCTAGAAATTCCTAAAATAATTGAAGAAAACAAAAACAAAGACATTATTATTCTAGAAACTGCTGGTTTATGCTTACGATGCTCCCCTTACATTGAAGAAGGTCTAGGAATTAATGTTTTAGACATTACTTCGGGAGATCCTATCCGCTATGGTCCGATTTTAACTCAAGCAGATGTTGTAGCCGTCAGTAAAGGTGATTTAATTTCTCAAGCAGAAAGAGAAATTTTTAGAACAAAGATTTTAAAAGTAAACCCTGAAGCAAAAATAGTGGAAGCCAATGGACTCACGGGTGAAGGTGCTATTGATATCGCTGAAATTATAAAAAAATCTCATTCTCTTAAAAATAAAACTCTTACTCTAAAACATTCCATGCCTTCAGCAATTTGTGGTTATTGCTATGGTAATAAAATAATTAACGACGATGAAGTAATGAAACGATTTTTAGCAGGAAAAGAATTAAAAAAATTAATTCCGAATCTAAATTGTGGAAAATGTGGATTTAAATCTTGCAATGAATTTATTCGAGCAGTTTTAGACGGCAAAATTAAAGCAACAAAATGTCCGTTTATTAAATCTGATTAAGAATATAACGTATGAAAAAAACATTTGAAGGTTATTTATTCAACAGAATAGAAAAGATTGGAAATAAAAAATACAACCACGTAGGTTGCGAAAGTGAAGATAAAAATTTCGGTGATTTTTTATCTCAGTTTGTGCCAAAGATAGGAACACAAAGAAAAGTAAAATTTATTATAGAAACACAAGAGCAACCAACGAATAATTAAAGTTTTAAAATAATATGGTGGTTATAAAACCTACATTAAGATTTGTTTTGCTAAGATTGTCTTTGAAAAAAATTAAAATTAGATAAGATAAGATAAAAAAATTATTTATAAAATAATTCTAAAATATGAAAAAACTTACAGTTAAGGAATCAAAGTGTGCTGGCTGCGGAGCTTGTGTCGGAATCTGTCCTTTTGGAGCAATTTCAATCAATGACAGCGGAAAAGCAACCATAGATGACAAAAAATGTAATCATTGTGGCAAATGCCAAGAAATATGTCCTTTTGATGCTATCATATAAAAATAAAAACTTCTAAAATATAAAAAATTAATATAGCCTCTGTTACAAATCATTTTTATTAAAC
>Ga0208648_1002274_pt1 | contig 13692 bp, 8 predicted proteins | sample AntAceMetag02UKL_FD_184772 | JGI IMG/M metagenome (GOLD analysis project Ga0208648, IMG submission 184772) | Saline lake microbial communities from Ace Lake, Antarctica - Antarctic Ace Lake Metagenome 02UKL (SPAdes) (version 2) | ecosystem: Environmental > Aquatic > Non-marine Saline and Alkaline...
TTATGATAAATTTGTCAATTTCCTTTCTGACCTTGAAAAAATCGGCACCCAACTTGATACGGTTCAAAAAACCTATAACGAAGCTCATAAAAAAATATCTTCCGGATCAGGAAACCTAATTACAAAAGCTGAAAGAATTAAGGATTTAGGTGCAAAAACTTCAAAGTCAATTCCTGAAAAGTATAATCTTTTGGAAGATGAAGAACAAAAAACTTAAAACTATATTGAATAGAGTGGGTAATAATTATTTTGATCCCGAGACTTCGAGATTGAGGTAAAAAAACACTCAATAAGCAACATACAATAATCAATAATAAAATAGAAAATGAAAATCCATCCACCCGTACGGGCGGACTCCCTTTGGTCGTTGAATATTGTATGTTGAATGTTTAATCCGTAATGAATTGGAATTTTACACTCTACCTAAGCAACAGCATCCTCCTGCTTTGAGTCTCTCCGTTCGATTCTATTTTGTAAATATATAATCCCGGATTAACTTTATTTCCGTTTTCATCAGCGGTATTCCAGATAACTGAATTAATTCCTGAATTTTGAACTTTATCTACCAAAGTAGAGACTAACTTTCCTGAAATATCGTAAATGTTGATTGTCACTTTTGCTTTTTCAGGGATAATATATTCAATCCTTGTTTTAGTGTTAAATGGATTTGGTGAATTTTGAGCCAAAACAATTGATTTTTGAGAACCTCCCTCAATCGTTGAAATTCCACTTATATCATTAATTGTCAAGGCTTTTATACAGAAGTTTCCTGTATTTTGAAAAGTTGAGGGATCATCATAATAATAAAAGTCATTCCATTTGTCACCTTCAAAATAGAAACTTTCGTTAGGATTTGCAGATGATTCAACTATAGTACGAGTTGATGCACCAAGTAAAACCGGAATATCGGAAGTCCGATCATAAGCCTGTCCCCCATCCGACAAATTAAGATAAACATAAAAATCCTGATTTTCAGAAACCTCAACACTTTCGTCAAGATCAATAGTATGGAACCCTGTGTATGATATATTCCCAGATTTTGTTGCTAATTCACCTGTTAATTCTCCATCATTAAAATCTTCAAAAATACTAATAGTAAAATCGACATTATCTGCTGCTGTATAAAAACTAATTGATTTTATGAACTCATCAGCATTAGCAGTAAAAGCATTAAATGCTTCAAAGCAATCGGATTTTGTGTCCCGCCAACCGTGATAATCATGATAATAGCAATTATCATATTGTAATGGTTCAACATTTTGATAAGAAATTGCTCCCATTTCAGGGTTTTGACATGAATGCTTGTCATAATATGAAATCCAGAAGTAACCGTCATTTCCCCAGCCACTTCCCCAACTATTTTTTGTTAACCATGCTCCCGGTTCCGGTGCCTGCGTAACTAAGGTGTCATTCCAACCGACAATAGAAATAGCGTGATTAGGGTCAAGGGTATTTGTAGGCGGCTGATAGTGAATATAATCTGCAATAAACTGACTACTATAACACATACAAGTTCCCAATACACCTTCTTCAATGATCTTACTTTTAATCAAATCAATGTTTTCAAGGTTAGGCCCTGCCACATACCACTCGACATTCCTTGGGTAAAAATAATGATAGGTCTCGTTGTATCGTTCAGGTGGAGAAGAATAAGATTGTCCGTCAATATCTCTTACTGCTCCTTCCAATCTTGAAAGATAAGCTGAAGTAACGAGGTAATCACCTCCCTGATGAACCTCTAATCCGCTTCCGCTCGGCGGATCAATATCATCATTATTGTGCTCATTGAAACCATTCCACCAATCGAGATGATATTCGGCAAGGTTAGGTTCGCCTGATTCGCCTGCCGCCGCCCATGCTCCGGTCATTAAAAGATTTCCTTCAATTGCCGACATGGCTCCATGCGTCCAACAGGTTCCACCTTGTTGCGATTTAACCGAAGTTACATAATTCACTCCATCAACATCTCTAAGATCATAAGTTTCGGGTAATTGTGAAAATACTGCAAAACTAATTAGTAAAAGTATGTTTAGTAAAAAGTAATTTTTCATTTTTAATTTATTAATTTGTGTTTAATTTATTCTATCTTCATAAATGAAAGACAAATTTATATAAAAAAAGTTTACAATGCTGAAAGAATTTTTAAACGGAATGGAGAATGATTTAATGATACAAGCGTTCAATAAATTTGGAAATAGAGGTAATAGAGTAATGAAAGGGTTGAAATTTTATTTTAAAGCAACTGTAATGGATAATATTTTCTTATCATCAACACAGAAATAATTTACTCAAATTCATCTTCCAAACCACCTTTTCATCGTATTTTTTTTACTTTTGTTAAATTAATTTAAATAGATGAAAGACGAAAATATAATTTACGGAATAAGGCCTGTTATTGAAGCAATTCTGGCAGGAAAAGAAATCGAGAAATTGCTGATCCAGCAGGGACTTAAATCAGAAGGATATAATACTTTAAGAACATTGATCAAAGAGCGAAATATTATTTTCCAATTTGTACCAATTGAAAAGCTTAACAGAGTAAGCCGTAAAAATCACCAGGGAATAATCTGCTACATCTCCCCTATTCAATATCAGGACATCGAAAACCTAATACCAATGATCTATGAAGAAGGAAAAACTCCTTTGGTTCTAATTTTAGATAAGGTTAACGATGTAAGAAATTTCGGAGCTATTGCCCGCACCGCCGAATGTGCAGGTGTTGATGCGATAATTATTCCCGAAAGAGGCTCGGCAATGATAAACTCTGATGCAGTAAAAACTTCTGCCGGAGCATTACTTAAAATTCCTGTCCATAGAAGCGGAAACCTGAAAATCACAATTTCATTTTTGAAAGAAAGCGGACTTCAAATTATTTCAGCAAGTGAAAAAGCAGAGGAAAAGTATTATGATCCCGACTATTCGCAGCCGACAGCAATTATTATGGGATCGGAAGAAAGCGGAGTTTCAGGCGAATATATTAAACTTTCCGACAAAGAAGTGCAAATCCCGATAATTGGTAAAATCCAATCGCTTAATGTTTCTGTTGCCACCGGAATTATTATTTACGAAGCTCTAAAACAACGAACTTCTTTAAAGTAATTTTAGCTATCATAAAGTTTTTTAACAAAATATCAGAAAAAGCACTACTTGCAATTGTACTTATAATTGCAACTTTCCTTCGTTTTTACAGATATTCATCATTATCTTTAAGCAATGATGAGCTAAGTGCCTTGCATCGCCTTCAATTTGATTCATTCGGCGAGATGATTGAAAAAGGTGTTAAACTTACTGACTTCCATCCGGCCGGAGTCCAGACCTTTTTATATTTCTGGACAAAACTTTTCGGATTTTCAGAAGCTTCGGTGCGTCTTCCATTTATCATATGCGGAATTGTTTCTGTTTACTTTGTTTACCTGATCGGCAAAAAATGGTTCAATAAAAATACGGGACTACTTTCGGCACTTTCAATGGCTTTCCTGCAATTTCCTTTACTTTACAGCCAACTGGCAAGGCCTTATAGTCCGGGATTATTATTTTCACTTGCAACAGTTTGGTTTTGGACTTTGATAATTAAAGATAAAAAACAAAATCTTTTAACTTATTCGGGTTTTGTGATTTTTAGTACTCTTTCAGCTTATTCACACAACTATAGCTTCTTATTTGTTTTAATTGTTGGAATAACGGGATTATTTTTCTTAAAAAGAAAAGCTTTAATAAATTACCTCTTTTGCGGACTCGCGGTATTTATTTTGTACTTGCCGCATTTTGAAATATTTTTCTACCAATTCGGAATTGGTGGGATTGGAGGAGAAGACGGATGGCTTGGCAAACCAGATCCTTTGTGGTTCTTCGACTTCATATATTATTGTTTTAACAAATCTATTTTTCTGCTGATAGTTTTTGGAGCAGTTTTGATTTTTTCATTATTATTTAACCGAAAAAATATTAATTGGACCAAATTCCATAGTATTTCGTTAATATGGTTTCTTGCAATGTTTTTTATAGGATATTTCTATTCAATATTTCGCAACCCAATACTACAGAAATCAATTTTGATATTTTCATTTCCATTTTTGTTGATATTTTTATTTTCTTTTATTAAAAGGCATTCTTCTTTGATAGTTAAAATATTTTTCATCTTCCTTGCCATTGCAGGAATAATAAGTACCGTAATTGTTAAGGATTATTATAACAGCCAACATTTCGGAGAGTTTAAAGATATTGCTAAAGGAATTTCAGAATGGAATAAGAAATACGGGAGTAATAAAATTACGGCAGCTATTTCTGTGAATCAGCCTTATTATATTGATTATTATTTAGAAAAATATAATGACTCTACAATTTTTGTTCAATATGATAACAGAGGCAAGGAAGATTTGCTTGTTTTAAAAAAAGCGATTGATTCATGTAAAACGCCATATTTTATTTATGCATGGACAAAGCCATGTCCATTTGAAATTTCTGATATTATTATGACGAAATTCCCTTTTATAATTAAACAAAAAAACTATTCAGATTTATCGGAAATAACATTATACGGAAAAAGTGATGAGCCGAACTCAATTGAACTTACAAAAGCTGCTTATTCGGTAAACAATTCATTTGAAACCGGAAATTTGAAGGGGATTAACGAAAAACTTTTAAATAATGAATATTCCGCCCCAGGAGAATACTCAATTAAAATAGATTCTACCATCATTTATGGACCCACATTTTCAACAACTTTAGCGGATATTGATTGTGAAAAAGCTAAAAAAATCAAGGTTTCTCTTGATGTATTTGCTCCTAACGATTTTTCAAAAGTCATTCTGGTTTTAAGCCTCGAAAACAAAGAAAATGAAATTATTCAATGGACAGGTTCAAAATTCGAATATTACTTAGAAAAAGATAAGTGGAGTAAAGTTTTCTTAACTGTTTACATCCCGGAATCATTTACTGTTGAAGATATGATTAAAACTTATGTTTGGAATCCCGGAAAAGAAAGCTTTTATGTTGATGATTTTAAGATTGAGTTTTATGAATAGTTTTTAACATAAAACATTATAAAACAGATATTACTCAAAAAAAACACTAATGGACACGACAAAGATTATAGACGTAACACCGGAAAATGTTCTTGAGCAAACTCTTTTTTGCATTAAAGACATCAGGAAACCGGAATTTGAAAACAAAAGAAAATGGTTTGAAAAGGCCTATAAAGAAGGCCTGAAAATAAAGATACTAAGAGATCAAACAAACAGGCCTATTGCATTTATCGAATACGTACCTGCTGAGTTTGCATGGAGGCCTGTTGATGCCGAAAACCACATGTTTATTCACTGCATGTATGTTTACTCAAATAAGGATAAGAAAAAGGGTTATGGTGCTTTGCTTGTGAAAACTTGTGAAGATGAAGCACGAGAGAAAAATATGTTGGGCCTATGCACCATGACAAGCAAGGGAAGTTGGGTTGCCGATAAAAGATTGTTTGAGAAAATCGGATTTGTGGAAGCTGAAAAAAGAGGTAGATTTGAGCTATTAATGAAAAAATTTGACAAACATTCTCCAAATCCAAAATTGATTGACTGGACTCTAAACCAGAAAAAATACAAGGGGTGGAACCTACTTTACGCTGATCAATGTCCTTGGAATGAAAAATCTGTTCTTGCATTGAAAGATACAGCAATAGAATATGGAATTGATTTGCAAATTGAAAAAATTGATTCTGTCCAAAAAGCAAAGGAAGCACCATCAGGCTTTGCAGTTTTTAATCTTTTGCATGATGGCAAATTATTGGAAGATCATTATTTGAGCCGTACAAGGTTTATAAATATTTTGAAGAAGGAATTGGGGTTGTGATTTTTTCATCTGTTTTTATTTTGACAGGTTTTATAGGTTTGAAAAGGTTGAAATGTTTTATAATCATCCCCCTATTCATATATATTAATCAAGTTAGAATTATAAACCCCTTTGAGGCATTATGAGAGTGGATACTTTTCGATTATAATATGCAACATACATGACGAATAAATCTCGGAACAAAGGAGAATGATTAAGAAATTCGAAATTATGAAAACTTCTTTGTCTCATATACCTTTACACCCCTATACCTTTTTACCCTATTACCGTTATTCCAATTATAAGTTGGTTTATTAAAATAATTTCAATACCCATTATGATATATGAAATATTTTGTTTTATTTTGTTGGACAGTTAGTTTTAAAATGATTTTGGGCTTGGGTTTATAAAGAGAAAATATATAAGAAAAATTGAAGTTAGATTTGAAAATAATGAAAAAATAATGCAGAAAGAAGAAATAAGGGGTATAATGTAGTAATTATTTAGAAATTAGCAAAAAGACAAAGAATCGTAAATTTGAAAATCCAAGTAATCAACATAAATTTGAGTAAAGAACGGCTATGTGCCATATTTGCCAAACGTTTGCACAAATAATATAATAAACATAAACCTATAATAAAAAACTTAAAAAAATGAAACGATTAGTAATTATTTTACTAGGATTGACAATTACAATTCTAACAAATGGACAAACAATTAAAATTCAAGGAGGGACATCGATATCAAATTTGAATTGGGAACTAATGGGTGTTAATGTTGACCCGATTTATGAAGAAACATTGATTGGATATTCATTTTTTGCAGGAATTGATTATTTTGATAAGCAATATTTTAATCTTTCAAGTAACATCGGCATGATAAGAAAAGGAGGTAAAGATGAAGTACAACTTACCGACATATCTGGAGCATTGACAGGCCAAACGATAACTGAAAAAGCAACATTAAACTACTTATCATTAAATACAACGATTGATTTTAAATATTCGATAAAAGAGACAGTTACTCCATTTATAAGTTTTGGGCCTCGATTTGACTATTTATTAAGCAGTAGTGAACATTTTGATGGGCTCGAAGAAATTGATAAACTTAAAAATACTTCGATTGGATTAATACTTGGGGGTGGATTAAAATACGATATTTCAAATATTCAATTTGGGTTAAGAGCAGATTATTATTTAGACTTTGCAAAAGTAGCTGAGTGGAAAATTGAAAATACGGGAAATGATGGAGAAGTAACTGTAAATACCTTTACCGTTAATATAACTATCGGTTATAAATTAAAATAATTACCCATACCTATAAATAATCTTCAAACTCATCACAAAACCCGATTAAAAGTAAATGATGAACTAACAAAAAATATTACAAAACTGGACGATAATTTTTTAGGATTTAAAATTAAGTAAAGCCCAAAAAAAACGCAACAATGCTTGACACCTATCTGTTGACTGTATAAGGAATAAAAAAGAGTTTTCCCTTTTAATATTAATCCTATATTTAAATTTCTATTTTACACTAAACTTTTGTGTTTCCACTCCTTCACTCATCTCGACTCTGATAATATAAATACCGGCTTCAAAATTCTCAGTATTTATTTTGGTATTATTTCCCTGGTAAATTATTTTACCGAGATAGTTGAAAATAGAAATTTTATTAATTTGATTGGGAGAATAAACCTTAATAATATTTTCGGCCGGATTTGGAAAAATCGTAATTAATTCCTCTTTAGTTTCTATTGAATTTTTTACGTCAACAATGCTATATAGTCCATCCTCGCTCGGATAAACCTTTTCAGTATAGGCATTGAAAAGATTTTCCATCACAAAATCAACATTTTCTATAAAATTTGTTTTGGTTTTCCAAACTCTCAATATTATTGGATTTCCTTCAACATAAGCATTACCATCAAATAGCGAACTAAAAACCGGAAGTTCGTTATCAAAAACATTGTTCGATGATATTTTTATTGCCCCAATCATTTTATTATTATCAAATGCTGCAATTTCGTCTCCTATTTCCAATCCTGAGACATAGATGGTATAAACAGGATCGGCAGGATTTCCACCTTCGAAATCAAAATGAGTGCAAAGAGGTTTTTCACTTGAAAGCCCTTTTGTGTTTTCGGGAACATTATAAACTAAAATATCATCTGAATTCATTTTAATTAGGAAGCCTTCGCCGGGATTTGCATTCCCAAGTCCATTAATCCAATTCTGGCCGATTTTTCTAATCATACCTCCCTGAGAATTTCTGATATAAATAAGATTATCGTTTAATATATTTTCAAAAGCTTCTAAGGCATTACCGGAATATTCAGGAAGGTAGCTTATAAATTGAAAACCTGCCTGTAGAGCTATCGGACTTAACGGATTTATAACACTTCCTTCAAAATTCAATTGTTCTTCATTGTTCATTTTAAACAAATAACCTTCAGTAGTATTCCAATCACCAATTCCATTCACCCAATTGGGGCCGATTTTTCGTAAGGTGTAGCCAATGGAGTTCCTGACATATAAAAGGTTTTCATTTAAAATCGTTTCTAAAACAACAAGCAAATCAGGATCATTGTGAATTATTCGTGTTGACACAAAACTAAAACCCGGTGAAAGATTAATTTGCTGCTGTCCAGCTTCTACAAAAACACTATTAATTTCTCCGGGAGTTCCATGTGCATCAGATGCTGCCCAACTACCTGCAAGTGCATTATCAAACTGTGGATTGATCAATTCAAGGCTTGGCCCGTTTCCATCAGGTTCAGTCGGCCAAGGGTCTTCATCATCGTAATGAACCGTGTCGGCAATAGCTCCTGTTAAATCAAATAATCTTATCAACTCATTATTTCCGCTAAAACCAAATTCCATATTTCCAATAAAACTATCAATCCCTGGAAACAATGCATGAAATGCGGCCGTATCTTCGCATAACACCAGAAAACCGGCAGGTTCGAGAACAATCCCCTCGGGAAAAGTAAAAATATGTTCGTCATCTTCGTCCTTAAAGTACCAATTACTCAAGTCGATTTCCGTTTCACCCGAATTAGTAAATTCTACCCAATCTTTAGGATCAAAATCATCGGCTGAATGATAGTTGATTTCATTGATGACAATATTATCGGACATAATTTCCTGAAATACTGCCGCAATATTCATATCATTATTAAAAATTAAACTTATTGAGAGGCTATCGTTATAAATATCACCTTCCCAGTTTTGAAACATATAACCTTGTGCGGCCTCAACAGATAAAACAACAGGAATATCATTAAAATACTCACCCGTCCATGGAAATCCTTCTAATGTCAGAGTGCTGATAGTGATTTTTCCACTATTCTCGGGTATAACATTTAACTCAATTTCTGAAAACCCGGAAAGATTGAAATAATCAACAACATGGTTTTTAACATACGAATTTCGATTATTAGCAAAATCAGTAACAACATTAATATTATTAAGCCATTCATTATAATTGCTTCCCCACCTCTCAATCTGCTGGGGCATCTCTTCATTGATTAATGTTTTTTTCTGAATTATTTGAGGTAGAATGCTATCTTGTCTGAAATTTGAATTTAACAAATCGGCATACCTGTTAATAAAATCAATTTTAAATGAATTGTTTTCTAAAAGCTTTCTTAATAAAAAAGTTGACCATGGAGGATTTGGATATTGGGGGCCAAAGGGATCAGTAGCAAATTCAAGAGTATTATGATAATAATTTCCATTAAGGCCAAACCCAAAATCCGTATCATAGATGATCCACTTCCATTTACCTTCAGATGTTTTAGGCCGCCAGAATTTTATATTATTTCCGGGCCAGTCGGTATTAGCAAAAAATATTTGAGAAATCTGATAATTAATAAAATTCAAAATATCCATTTGAGTTTCTATGTACTCATAATTTGTTTGATTTGATAAAGAATTATATTCAATAAATTCTATCATGCTATTGTAATGAGCAGAGTTTCCTATAATTGGTAATCCCTGGTCCTCTAGTAAATCTAATTCATCTGAATCGACTCCGTGATGCGACTCCAGGTAATTATCACCAATCTTTTCTCGTATATTATGAATTCCCCAATATTCACCGTTAATATAAACCACCGCCGGCCTAAATGCTTGTCTGTCCAAATCAATATCATCAAGCAGTCCTGTCATAAGCCCGTCGCGAAACATTGTTTCCATCCAATCATTTCCCGAGTTTCTAAGAACTATTGATTCAAATTTTGCAATATCAAGGTCGGGAAATATCTGATAATCTATTTCGTCGAAACCGTAATCATCTCTTGCAAATATGGCAAGTGATTTTTGAGGCAGGTTGGTTGTCCACCCACCATATAATTTCACACCTGCATCAATACTAAATCCCAAGTTGCCGTAAGGTTCAAAAAATTCTAAATGTACTGGCCGTTCCCAATCTTCATTTATATTATTTTCATGATAAATTCCTATTTCAGGGTCGAAAAAGTTTTCAGGATTACTTGATAAAGAAATTACCGGAAGCTCGTGAACGGCATCAATAAAATATGTTTTAGTTGCAATATTGCCCGGTAAAAAACCTTCATAACATGCAATTGCATTCAAAACAGTAGTTTCGCTAATTTGTAAAGGAAGGGAATAAACATTAGAAGTAACTTCAGGGACCGAACCATCTAAGGTAAAATATATTATTGCATCTTCAGGCTCAACGCTCAATTCAATTTCAACATTTCCAGAATAAAAGCCACCCGGAACCGAAAACAGAACATCGCCCGTAATTCCCGGAAAACCAATTGTATTGTTTGCTTCTTCCGGAGTGGTTTCTAAAAAATACATCCAAGTATCTGAACCATCAGGCTGCCTGCCAAGCGAAACATCCGTTGGCAAAACACCGGTTTGAATACTATCTACAATTTGTCCAGCCGGATTAAAAAGACACACTTTTTCACCGGAACCGCTTAATTTAAAATTAGTATGCAGCCTCAAAACAGGTAATTGAAGAATTTCCGGTGAACCGGAAGGATTTGGTGGAGGTTCGGCGGTGTAAAAAGTTAAAAATGGAATAATTGACATATCAGGCGATCCAGCACTTAAATTATGAACTTGTATTGCAAGCACATTTGTATCCGAAAAAAGTAAATCAGGATTAAAAACATATAATTCAGGAAGGCCTCCCTGATAAATTAAAGCTTCTCTTGATTCATCAGCTGTTTCATTATAAGAAGGAGGAATTCCGGGGATTCCAATATTTGCTCTTGCAATCTCCACTCCGTTTAAATATGCAACAAAAGCATCGTCATAATCAACATGAAATACTCCGAACAAAATTGGCGAAAAATCTTCAATTGTAAATTTCTTACGAATAAATACTGAAGTGCTTGGTGAAGGAATTATTGTTGAATCGTCATCATCGCCATAGCCAATGCCACTTGGGCCCGAAAGCCAAGATATATCATTATAATCAAGCGAGTTCCAATTTGTCGCAGGTTCGGATTGAGGAATGTGATACTTCCAGTCATCACCCCAATTAATAATTGTTTCCCAATACCCTCCTATTTCAAGCCTATCTTTCCCTGAGGCAAAAACAAGTAAATAAGCATTTGGTTCAATTTCAATTTCAGGGAAGATCCATTTAAAAGGATTGTCAATATTATCGGTGAGGCCAAATTCATGCAAATTTATTGACTCAATGCCTGCATTGTATATCTCGATCCAGTCGGGAGTATCGCCATCTTCATCAATTATTGTTGTTTTATTTGATGTCATAATCTCATTTAAAACAACTCCTTGCCCCCAAATATTACCCATTGAAAACATAGCAAACACAAAGATTATAAAAAGAGTTTTCATATATTTAAAATTTAATTTTTCAATGGCATTATTGCTTGAAAGCTTATAGAATTACCATTATTACTTAATCTATTTTCAACAAATTTACATAATTTATTCTTAGCAAAATAGAATATTGTAAATGCTTTAAGAAAATGAGAGTTTAGCATTTGATATTGCAAATTTCAACCAAAAGTGCAAAAAGAAACTTACATTGTTTTATTATTTGCCTTCTCTTCTTTATATTTTATTGCAGCTTTAACAAAATCAACAAACAATGGATGTGGATTTGCAACCGTACTTTTAAATTCGGGATGGAATTGAACCCCAATAAACCATGGATGGTTTTCTAATTCAATAATTTCTACCAGATTATTTTTAGTGTTAATTCCGGTTGGGATCATTCCATGCGATTTATAATTGTCAAGATATTTATTATTAAACTCAAAACGATGACGGTGGCGTTCACTAATGTCTGATTTCATATAAATATTGAAAACTTTTGAGTTTTTTAATAAATGACAAGAATATGCACCAAGACGCATAGTACCTCCCATCGAATGAATTTTCTTTTGTTCTTCCATAATATCAATTATGGGAAACTTGGTGTCGGCATTAACTTCTGTTGAATTGGCATTTTCATAACCAAGCACATTTCTCCCAAATTCAATTACAGCACATTGCATACCAAGACAAATACCAAAAAAGGGAACCTTGTTTTCGCGGGCAAATCCAACGGCATTGATCTTGCCTTCAATTCCTCTGTGTCCAAAACCAGGGGCTACAAGAATGGCATCAACATCAGATAATTTCAAATGAACATTTGTCGAAGTTATTTCTTCAGAGTGAATCAGTTTAACATTAACTTTACATTCGTTAGCAACTCCTCCATGAATAAATGATTCATTTATTGATTTGTAAGCATCTTTAAGCTCAATATATTTCCCGACTAAACCTATTTTTACTTCTTTTTTTGGATTATTAAGCTTTGAAAGAAATTCCTTCCATTTCTTTAGGTTTGGTTCTTTTGATATGGGAATTTTAATTTTATTAAGAATTTCAACATCAAGTTTTTCTTTTTGCATCAATAATGGTACCTCGTAAATTGATTTGGCATCGATTGATTCAATCACTGAAGTAGGATCAATATTACAGAAAAGAGCAATTTTATTCCTAAGACCTTCATTTAGGCTATATTGAGTGCGACAAACTATTATATCGGGTTGTACCCCTGATTCAAGCATAGTTTTTACAGAATGCTGAGTTGGTTTTGTTTTTAATTCACCGGCAGCAGCGAGATATGGAACTAAAGTAAGGTGAACGACAATACAATTATTACCCATTTCCCATCTCATTTGACGAACAGTTTCAACATAGGGTAATGACTCAATATCACCGACGGTTCCACCAATTTCTGTTATAACAAAATCATATTTTTGAGTGTTTCCAAGCAATTTAATCCGATATTTAATTTCATCGGTTATATGGGGAATTACCTGAACAGTTTGACCCAAATACTCACCTTTGCGTTCTTTATTAATTACGGATTGGTAAATCTTGCCGGTTGTAACATTATTGGCTTGGGATGTCGGTTCGTTAGAGAAACGTTCGTAATGCCCTAAATCCAGATCAGTTTCAGCACCATCCTCAGTTACATAACATTCGCCATGTTCGTACGGATTTAAAGTTCCAGGATCAACATTTATATAAGGATCAAGTTTTTGAATTGTTACAGTAAAACCTCTTGATTGTAAAAGCTTTGCCAGAGAGGCGGAAATTATCCCCTTTCCAAGAGATGATGAAACACCGCCCGTTACGAATATGTATTTTGTTCTCGACATTATTTAATGTTTCAATAATTTTTTTAAAAAAGCAAAAGTATGATTTATTATGAAAATTATGGATTCTGAACTAAATTATTATTTATTTAGGAATTAAAGAATCCACCCTCAAAGAAGGTGGACTTGTTTAAAAGCCCCTATAAGGGGCCAAAGTCAAGCTTTTGTTGTTCTTCTATACGTTCTTGTTTTTCTTGATATTTTACATATTTCTT
>Ga0208648_1002279_pt1 | contig 13685 bp, 8 predicted proteins | sample AntAceMetag02UKL_FD_184772 | JGI IMG/M metagenome (GOLD analysis project Ga0208648, IMG submission 184772) | Saline lake microbial communities from Ace Lake, Antarctica - Antarctic Ace Lake Metagenome 02UKL (SPAdes) (version 2) | ecosystem: Environmental > Aquatic > Non-marine Saline and Alkaline...
GCTAAGAAAGCAGCTTTTCAGATACGGAACAGGTTTGGACTACCAGATGTAACCCTCTGCCATTTCGGGGGCAGCGGCAATGCTGGGGTTATATAGGAAACCTTCTGTTTCGGGACCTCTCTTTTTTCTGAGCATTAGAGCCAGGCCCTATACCTCCACCAACGCCCTTTTTTTGTATTTGGTTCATTTTTCTGCCATTTCGTGGGGATACAAGAGTGGTGCTTGAATGCGATTTCAGTTGACAAAGACTATCTCTTGGGTATTAATAGCTTTGAGTGTCATTCATTTTCAATAATCTCTAAATAATTTAATGACATAACCCTAACCTTCTATGAGGAAACCATGAAAAGATGGTTCCAGAAGGTACCGATAATAAAGCCTCCGCGGGATATTTATACCCGATTGGAGGCTTTTGTGTTTTAACCACCGTTAATCCGAAACCCATTCCTACCGCTTTTAACCTCGGAAGGGGGCAATCCCATGGCTACAAAAGACTTTAAACGGAAGCTCAGCGCTATCTTCAGTGCGGATGTGGCAGGTTATAGCCGACTGATGGGTGAAGATGAGGCTGCAACTGTTGAGGCCATAACCACCTATCGGGAAATCATGGGTGGACTTATCAGACAACACCGAGGCCGAGTAGTAGACTCCCCTGGAGATAACCTGTTGGCTGAGTTTGGAAGTGTGGTCGACGCCGTTCAGTGCGCTGTGGCCGTTCAGAAGGAGTTCCAGGCCCGCAACGCCGAGTTACCTAAAAACCGGAGGATGGAACTTCGCATCGGTATTAATCTGGGAGATGTGATCGAGGAAGAAGACCGTATCTATGGTGATGGAGTGAACATTGCGGCCAGACTTGAGGCTCTGGCTGATCCGGGTGGGATCTGTGTCTCGAAAACAGCCTTTGATCAAATCGAGACCAAGCTCCCTTTAGGGTATGAGTATTTAGGTGATCAAGATGTCAAGAACATCTCCAAGCCGGTGGGGGCATATCGGGTATTGATGGATCCGAGGGTGACGGTTGCCGGAGAAGGTGAAAAGGAAAAAGCGGTGCCGGTTGAGAGACGCAACGCTATTTTAGCTGGGGGTGTCGTTCTCATTCTGGTGGTCATCGCTGGATTGATCTGGCATTTTTATTTCCGGCATCCTTCGATAGAGCCTGCTTCTGTGGAAAAGATGGCATTTCCGCTTCCTGACAAGCCTTCAATAGCCGTATTGCCCTTTGCGAATATGGGTAAAGAACAGGAGCAGGAATTTTTCTGTGACGGCCTGACGGAGGATATTATCACCGCCCTGTCAAAAGTCCCGAGGCTTTTTGTTATCGCCCGCAATTCAGTTTTCACTTACAAAGACAAGCCCGTCAAGGTGCAACAGGTTGCCGAAGACCTTGGTGTCCAGTATGTCCTTGAAGGTAGCGTGCGTCGGTCTGGAGATCGCGTAAGAATAACTGCCCAGTTGGTCGACGCTATCAGTGGCCACCACCTCTGGGCTGAGAAGTATGACCGTGAACTAAAGGATATATTCGCGTTGCAGGATGAAATAACAGAAAAGGTATTGACCTCACTGAAAGTCAAGCTGACAGAAGGTGAACAGGCCCTTGTTTGGCACAAAGGCACCGACAACCCGAAAGCTCGTGAATTGATCATGAAAGGTCTGGCGCATTTCAGGCTCATGACAAAAGATGACAATCATGAGGCCAGAAGGCTCTGGCAGGAAGCGATCGCTTTGGACCCTGAATATGCACTGGCCTACTTAAGCCTGTCATATACTTATTTGCAGGATGTGTCTTTTGGATGGACCAAGTCTGCTGCAGAGTCCATGTCCAAAGCGGAGGAAATGGCTAAAAAGGCCCTCGCATTGGATGAGTCTTCCCCCGACGTACATGCCCTTTTGGGAAATATCTATGTGAGGAAAAGGCAATACGAAAAAGCCATCTCAGAGGGTGAACGGGCCGTGGCGCTCAATCCCCGCTTGGCTGATGTCAATGCTCTTTTTGGAATGACCCTCCGCTACGCAGGAAAGTACCAAGAGGCGATCGAGATGGTGCAAAAGGCGATCCGCCTTAATCCCATTCCTCCAAACTGGTATATATTACAGCTGGCTTACCCCTATTTCATGTTAGGCGACTATGAGAAGTCCCTGGAGAATTTTCAGAAGACACTCAAACGCAATCCGAGATTCTACCCATCTCTGATTGGCGTGATCGCTGCTTACAGCCAGTTGGGGCGAGAGGATGAGGCCCGTATGGCGGCTGAAAAGCTACTGAAGGTAAATCCCAAGTACAATTTAGAACAAGCATCAAAGAGGAATCTATCTAAGAATAAGGCTGATTTTGAACGGTATATCGAGGCCCTGCGAAAGGCGGGGCTGCCCGACAAACCGCCGCTACCACTACCCGACAAACCCTCCATTGCCGTGCTGCCCTTTGCCAACATGAGTGGAGATCCTGAGCAGGAATATTTCAGTGATGGCTTGACGGAAGACATCATCACGGCCCTTTCAAAGACCCCGCAATTGTTTGTTATCGCTCGCCAGTCCACATTCAAATACAAGGGCAAGCCGGTAGAAATCCCCGCAATTGGCAGGCAGTTAGGCGTTCGATATGTCCTGGAGGGGAGCGTCCGCAAATCAGGCAATACGGTACGCATCACAGCTCAGCTAATCGATGCCAAAACGAATAAACATCTTTGGGCAGAGCAATATGACAGGGATCTTAAGGATATATTCGCCATTCAAGACAACATCACCAAAAACATCATCACCGCTCTTCACGTTCAGTTGACCGAAGGAGAAGACGCACGCCTCACCGCAAGAGGTACGGACAACCTCCAGGCCTACCTCAAATGTTCGAAGGCGACGTGGTATAACCTACAAAGCACCAAAGAAAGTGTGTTTAAAGCAAAGCAGCTGGCAGAAGAGGCCATTGCTCTTGATCCGAACTATGCCTTTGCGTACACCGTACTGGGAGCTTCCTACGGGATACCGATCTTTCTTGGGATTTCCAAGTCTCCTGGAGAGTCCTTGAAGCAGGCTATCGAGCTGTCTCATAAGGCTGTTGGCCTAGATGATTCCCTTGGTCGGGCTCATGCAGCTCTGGGCTACTGGCTCATTGTTGCCAGACAGTATGACAAGGCAATTGCCGAAGGGCAGAGAGCAATGGCCCTTGAACCAAATTCTGCTGAAGTTACCTATAATTATGCATCAATTCTGACCTTCGCGGGAAGATACGAAGAGGCCATTCCATTGTTCAAAGAGGCAATACGCCTCAATCCTATCCCACCAAATTCATACTTGCGCCACTTTGGCATAGCGCTTCGAGATTCTGGACGATATGAGGAGGCAATCGTCCAAGCCAAGAAAGCTATTGATCAAGAAGCAAACGATTCCATTGCATGGATTATTCTCATATCCTCACTTACGCTGGCGGGGCGAGATGAGGAAGCCCAAACAGCAGCAAAGGAGATCCTGAGGATGAGCCCTAATTTCTCCGTTGCACGGTTAGAAAAGAGAGCGCCTCAAAAGGATCGAGCCGCAGTAAAACGTTTTTGTGATGCGCTTCGGAAAGTTGGACTACCAGAATGAGAGGTGTGCGGGATAAATGATCGGCATAAATAAACCCTATGACATTAAGAACTTACATACTGTGTTTATGAATTCACCCCAATTTTGCAGTACCCTGCCAGAAAACTTAATATCACTGAACTACTGGCATATTGAGAGTATTCCAAAAATGGCGGCATCTGTGATATGCTAAGTTAGGGTTACGTGCATAAGTCCAGCATAGCACATTCACCAAATCCATGCAAGAGTGCCAGACGTAAGTTAGCCTTTTTGCATGGAAAATCCAACGCGCACTTTATATAGGTATTGTGGACTTTTGTTGGATCTATAGAAACCACAAGATGTGGAAAAAACTGCTTCTGGCTCTTACAGTCCGTAAGCTGCTTTGAGCCTATCCAGATCATCCAGATCCCGCTCCAGGCTCATCTCCTCGAAGAGTATCCTGGCCTTCTCAAGATAGTCTTTAGCCTCTATTCCGTTGAGTTCCTTGTGTTTGCTCTGCGGTTCCAGCAACCGCTTTCCTACCTCGAAGTAAGTACGGGAAAGATCCGGCCTGGCGCCGAGACGCTCCCCTTCTTCTATGGTTCTGCCCCACCATTTAAGGGCTTTTCCTTGTTTGCCGATGAGCCAGTAATAAAGGCCTATCAGTCTCAATATCTTGGTCCTGTAAGGTGCATATTTTTGCGAATTCCCCACCGCCGCTTTTCCCGCCGCATAAGCGCGCTTTCGTAGATTCGCCACGTCAGAGGAATTCTCGGAACGAATTGCATATTTTAGTTGCTCAACATAAACAAAGAGACGCGCTGCCATGTAGGGTGCCACAAATAGGCGCATGGCCGCAGAGGTCTGCTTTTCACAGATTTCCGATGCTTGCAGTATCGAGTCATGCGCACCTTCCGTATCTCCCAACAGCTGCTGGGCTTCCGCTTTGAAAGCCATGGATATTATTTCTTGAAATTCGGTACCTTTTTCTCGACAGTACGAAATCCCTTGTTCAGCCTCCGACAGAGCTTCATTCGGACTTCGCGCTTTTACGAGATGATCTGTTTTCAGTGCTCGAGCGTTAAAGATGGCCAGAGGGTAGTCATAGGATTCTCCGATTTCGTACAATTTATCAATTATCTTAATGAGATGCCTGAACTCCCCCTGTTCCCCTTTAACCAGGCCGTAAAACCACAAGCAAATTGATGTGTGCCAAAAATCACCAATCCTCAGCGAACCGTTTAATAAACTTTCATCGAGAGCACTGATTTTTTCCCAGGCGCCCTGGCAATGATAAATCATAATACTGAAGCAAGCATATTGCATCCGGTCCCCAATATCCCCTGCAACTCTATAGCGTTTCGAAACTTCCAACAACCTGTTGCTCAGCTTAAAGGACAACCCGCCAAGGGAAAAGACACTGGCCCCAGCGGCCCAGTAACTCGATACTTTAGGGGTTTTGGATAAATCGAATTTCGTCATGCGTCTCAGGATCGCCATTGCAACCTGGAACTGCCTGGTAGTGTCAATAAATGGAAGCGCTGTTCCCACTTTATAAGACAATTCAATAACTTGCTTCCCCTGATCTCCTGGTATTTTCTTTGAGCTGGGCAACTTCAAGTAAATCATCTTCATCACTACCAGCAGATCCCAGGATAGCTTTACCATCCCAACGAGCCCTCTTTTAGGCAACGGCGTTCCCCATCGTTCCAAAACCTTGTCAAGATATTCCACGGCTTTTGCCCATTGCGCCTTATTGTACAATGCAAGCCCAATATTTTTCTCAAAAGTTGCGAGTTTCACTGGATCAGCATCATTGCCATATTTGGTAAGATAGAGCTGCAGCGCTTCCTGGAAGTAGTGTAATGCTTCGCTTGAAGCGGAGGACCGTAGCGCCTCGTCCCCAGCCTTCACCATATACTCCTCAGTTTTCTCCAAATTGTCGGCCTTGCTGTAGTGATAGGCCAGCATCCCGTAGAATTCGTGAAGGCGTTCTTGGAAAATCTTCTCTATGGATTGGGCCACCTTCTGATGAAGAACTTTACGCTGCTGTATGAGGGTGGATTCGTAGGTAGCCTCTTGCGCCAACGCATGTTTGAACAGGTACTCCAGTTCCTCCATCCTCATGCGATCGCGGATAAACTGAGCGTCCTTGAGATATGCGAGCCTTTCATCAACTCCCTCAATGGAAGCTGTTACCTCCTTCAGAATTCTGTCGAAAAAACTCCTACCTATGACTGATGCAACTTTGATAAGATCCCGCGTTTGCCCTTCCAGCCGGTCTATTCTGGCCATGAGCACATCGTTGATGGTCGATGGAATCACCACACGATCAATTTTCTCAGTGACCTCAAAGGCTCCATTTGTTCGCACGATTGCGCCTTCATCCATAAGGGAACGAACAATTTCCTCCATGAAGAACGGATTGCCGCCGGCCCTGTCCACAATCTGCTGCTTTATTGCGTGTCGAAGCCCCTTGACCTGTAACATGTTATCGACCAGGGCCTCTCCCGCTTGTTTGTCGAGCGGTTTTAGGGGAATCTCGGCAAAATCGGCATCGGGGAGCCATTCGAGCAATGTCTCGATTTTTCTGTCATCCCCCTGCCAGTATCCGGGACGAAAGACATTAATGAATACAATGCGGGACGTCTGGGTCAGGCGAAAAAGCGATTCAAGAAGTTCCAGCGAGGTCGTGTCAGCCCAGTGAAGGTCTTCCATAACAATCACTATGGGAATGCGCTCCGCAGACCTGATCAGGAGTTCGCGCACATTTTTCAAGATGAGTTTTTCCAGGGCCTCGCCTTCCATGCCCTCAACCCTTTGGGAATGTTTACCTGAGAGCTTTATCCCCATAAGGATCGCTACAAAGGGAAATACCTCGTCTGTTTCATCCCCACATACGCGGCGGATGGCGGTTTCCAACTTGCTTGAGGATTCAGTCTGTGCATCATCCTCTTTTATCTTGGCCCATTGTTTGAATAGATCAATGATTGGGTGGAAGCTAAGATTCTTCCCGATGGAAATTGAGCGGCCTTCCAGAAAGCTGACCCTGCTAATCACGTCACGCTGCCTCAATTCCGCCAACAGCCTGGATTTCCCTACTCCGGGCTCTCCAAAAACATTGACAACCGAACCCTGACCGTTGACGGCCTTCAGTATATGGAGTTCCAGCTTTGCAAGCTCCTGATCACGACCAACCATTTCCGAAGAGACCTGCATCTCCTGGCTGACACGACCCACTGCGGCCTTTTCTGAAAGCACTTTGTAGATTGGAATGTGTTCAGATTTGCCTTTAACTTTAGTTGGCTTTAAGGGTTTGAAAGCGAATTGACTTTTAGAAGCTTTGTAGGTATCCGGCCCGACCAGAATATCTCGCGCTTCCGCAAGTCCGCTCAACCTGGAAGCCACATTAATCGCTTCACCGGTAACATGATGAGTTCCTTTTTCAGGATCAACATCCGCTGAAACCACCAGGCCCGTATTGACACCGCTGTGCATCGAGAGAGCGCGGCCTACCTTTATTTCGTATCTGGGGCTCAACGTTTCAACAAACTCATGAATCTCCCGTGCAGCCCGGATTGCGCGCATGGGGTCGTCCTCGTGCGCCTTGGGTACACCAAAAAGGGCCAGAACACCATCGCCTGCGAATTTCTCAATGAAACCCTCGTATCTGCCGATAATTGTTTTCACTCCATCAAAAACCCGACCCGTGATCTCATTGACTTCTTCAGGGTCAAGCCGTTCAGTCATAGCCGTGTAACCGGTCAGATCGGAGAAAAGCGCAGTAACCCGTTTTCGCTCTGCCTCAGGGATAGAGGTAGGCCTGGGAGGTTGCTCACCTACGTTCAGCCCTTGTCCGCATTTAGGACAGAAATTAGCGGCTTCGGGAAGATCGATGTCGCACTTTGGGCACTTCATTATTGATGCCCCCAGATCTAAAGAAAGGTCAAGTTGACAGATAAAAGGACGGGTAATTAGCTTTTGATATGGTTGAGTATAAGCGAGTTATTGCTTGGTGTCAATTCAGGGACGATTCCCACATATTGTATGCCTTTTCAAGGAGCTCAAATGTTGGGTTTCGTGTATGATCATTCTGTCTCATATTGGCTGCATATTGTCAAGAGTGCCAGACGTAAGTTAGCTTTTTTGCCTGGAAAATCCAACGCGCACTTTATATAGGTATTGTAGCACTGGATAACATCGAATAAAACAGAAGGATTCAAACAACAGTGTTGCATTTTCAGCTAACACCAAGGTGAAAACGCGAGAAGCTCTTTACGATCTTCTCAAAATAGACCAGCAGGTCAAAGGCCCCTTGTAGATGGGGAGATGTTCATATTGCGCCAAGAACAGGCCCTCAAAAAAATGTCGCGAACATGGGGGTATAATCCCCCTGTACCCCCTCGATTTAAATATTCCAAAAGTCAAATCCCCAAATTATCCAACACTTCAGGAACACACCCCCCCAACCCGATCCCTGCGAGATGAGGGCGGCTGACACCTCGCCCTCACCTTCCTCAGAGATCGGGCATGCAAGGCTTCTTTATTTACAAAGGGTTAAAGAGTAAAAGTGCCAAGCGCTACTAAGGCAGCGTCAACAGGCGGAAGCCGACGTCGTAGTAACCGTAGTCGGGGTAGAGGTCGTAGCGACTTGCCGACCGGCAGTCCTCAACGTAGGAGTTGAAGTGGCCGCCCCGTACCACCCGGTTCGGACCTGATGGAGGGCCCGTAGGATCGGTCACGTCGAATGACGGGTAGTCCCCGTACCAGTCCTGGCACCATTCGTACACATTCCCGGACATATCATATAGACCCCAGGCATTGGGCGCTTTCCCGGCCACCAGGTGGATCTTGTTATCAGCATTTTGTAAGTACCACCCAATGGCATTCAAATTCGAGTCATAATCGCCATCGCCTGCCGATATCCCCCCATTATAAAAGGCAGTGGTACTCCCGGCCCTTACCGCATACTCCCATTGCGCCTCGGTGGGCAGACTGTATGTCCCCTCACCCCTGGAATTCATATAACCGATATAGGTCTGCACACCGTTCCACGACACCTGCTCCACAGGGCAGGTTGGGCACCCGGAAATATAGGACGGGTTGCTCCCCATCACCGCCTCCCACTGGGCCTGGGTCACCTCGGTGGTCATCATGTAAAACGGTTGGGTAAGCGTCACCTGGTGCTGGGTCTCATCGGGTAAGCCGAAAGGTTCGATCACAGGGCTCCCCATCGTAAACTTGCCAGCCGGGATGAGCTTAAATTCCTGTCCCAAACTGTTTTTAAAGGTGGCGCCAGGCGGAATGATGACATCATGGATATTGGAATAATCGCTGCAATCAGAACCTGAATCCTTACAGGCTTTTACAGCGACGTGATAGGAGGACCCCAGCGAAAGCTCGTAGGAAGCAGTTGTTTTATCCCCCACCTCAATTGTCTTTGTAGGATAATGATTATCATACGGGTATTGGACGTAGACCACGTAGTATTCGGTTGCACCAGTCACCTTGTTCCATGAGAGTGTAACCTTGTTTCCGGCAATGGTTACCGTGAACTTCGGTGCCGCAAGAGTACTATCAGAGCTTACAGAGTCAAAAATTGCGGAATCATTGGCTAAAACCATCCCACCAACCAAGAAAGCTGTTAGCAAAACACACAGGGTAATTAAGAGTTTTATAGCCTTCATTTCTTCCTCCTTCTAAAGTATTTGTAGGTTACAATACTCCATATACACCGCCAAAGGCCAAATCGTCACATTATTTTTTTCAACCACACATAGGCCAAAACCAGTGAAGATTAACCCCCACCCTTCAAAAGAGTTGGGTTCCAGAATACATATGCAATTATTGCCAAATTAGATGGCCTTGAAAACAGAACATAGCGTGCATTAAGTTAGCATAGCACATCGACCAAATCCATGCAAGAGTGCCAGACGTAAGTTAGCCTTTTTGCCTGGAAAATCCAACAGATGGATAATATCGGAAGACTTCGGCTCAGCTGACAAGTTGACCAGACCGATTTTATCACCTATTTCCCTTCCAAAACCTCCTTCAATTTGTCAGCCAATGCTGCAATCAAAAACGGTTTCTGAATGAACCCTTCAGCACCTGCATCAAGGATCTCCTGGGCAGGGCCGTCTATGCTATAACCAGTGCACACGATCACTTTCAGATCAGGTCTTGCCTCCATCCCGGCTTTAGCGGGGTATGCCTCGACACCGGCAAAGCTGTGCGGCAAACGAAAATCCTCCCATCGTTCCCGAATGTGGCCCCTTTTCAAATGCCACATTCGGGCGATGGTGCTTCCAACCGATCCAGGCATTGCTTTCTTCGCTCTGAAGGGAAAGGAAAGTTAGGCGACCTATTTGGCGCTGACCTGCTTCAATTCCTCGGCTGTTCGGCAGATCTCGGCTCCTTGAATAGAGTCAAAAGTCTTGGGCATGGAAAACCCGTATTTTTCATTGTATATGGTCAGGCCCCAGAGGCAGTCCTCAACCACCGAGTGGTCCTGTGGCCGCATGATTTTCCATCCCTCCGGAGTTTCCCAAGCCAGAGGTTCTCTGTCTACGGCCTTTATGATTTCTTCGGTATCGGTGGTACCCGCACGCTCGACAGCCGCCTTGATGAAATAGACGCCGGCGTACGTCTCTCCCGCCATATAATCGGGGTATTCCTTGTAGCGGTCTTGGTAGGCCTTAACAAAACTCCGGTTCAGAGAAGAATCGGGCGTGGTGAAGAAATACCGTGACGATACATAGATCCCTTCGGGCATATCCTTACCCATGGGGACCAGGACCTCCAATGCCCCGGCACAGGGAAAGGCGAATTTTACTTCTTTAAACAATCCTGTCGGCAAAGCCTGTTTTATGAAGTTCACTGCGTCTTCACCCCACAAAGGAGACCATACGACATCGGGCTTGGCTTCCTGGATCTGTTTGATATATGACGTGTAGTCCTTGGCGAAAAACTTTGGAAACAGTTCGCCGACAATTTCCACATCGGGCCGAAGTTCCTTCAGTTTTGTCTTAAACATATTCCACGAAGAGTGCCCATAATTATAATCAGGACCAATGCACATATACCGTTTGTACGGCTTGGGCGCCAGGAGGTAGGCACCTGAGCGGGCATGCATCATGGCATTACTGAGGGTGCTGAAGATGTAAGGGTGCAACTTGTCCCCAGTCAACGCATCGGTTGCGGCCTGGGTGACAACCAGAATCTTTTTATTGTTTTTGGCAACCTCGCTCAGTGCCATGGCAAGACCGCTGGAGGTCGGCCCCATGAGGAAATCCACTTTTTTTTCATGAATGAATTTTTCCGCAAGTCCAAGCGCGATATCCTTTTTGAGCTTGGTATCCTCAACCATCGCTTCCAGTTTTCTGCCCAAGATTCCACCGCTTGCGTTAATCTCATCCACAGCCAATTGAATGGCCTGACGACCGTGTTTACCGTATCCGCCTACCTTGCCTGACGAGATAAACATGGCGCCTATCTTAATGGGGGGAGTTTCGGCAAGGGCCGTACTCAAAGAAAATATGAGGCACAGCAAGACGATGCTAATTCCAATAAACGATCTTTTTTTATTCATGAGGATCTCCTTTATGATAAGTCTGTTGTTATGGTGAGCATGGGGTGGGCAGGGCATCCCTTTCCCCTTTGTGGATCGGCACTCTCAATAGAAACCTCTGTCCACTTGAGATCGGCCAAAGACGATTCTTTCTTTCCATCACCTCCTTTCTCTGCTATACCTTCGAATGGTTGAAATACAGATGCAATTCCATAAACCAAGACGTAACTTTTCATGGTTGTCTGTTTGCCTTCCATGGGTTTCGACTGATTAGGTAGAATGCCATCTTAGGCGTGGCGGCGACCTGTTCCTCACTTGAGGACTTAAGGATATACGCTAAAGGTTCTATGAGCTTTGCTATCTCAAAGAGTTCCTCATCTGCATATCCTGAAATAAAGATGATATTGATACCCAATTCCGACTTGATGATACCGGAAGCTTCTATCCAATTCAGCTTGCCCGGCATCTTGATGTCCATAAGAATCAAGTTCGGTTTGAGTATCCTGGCTTTTTCAACGGCTTCCAACCCAACCCTGAAGAGGCAACACCCCTAACCTCATATCCGATCGTGGGAAGATATTCTTCCAATTACATGGTCAGAGTTACATTGTGGTCAATAATCAGGATTTTTTACATTGCAAAACCATCCCGGTGGGTAGTTGGGCGGTGTTGTTCCCAATTTTTGTCAAAGGACACTGGATTTCGATGCCGCCCGGATTACGAAAGCCAGTTAGAACTGCTAAAACAAAACTTGATTGCATCTAAGCCAAGAATGCATATCCAATTGTTATGAAATCAGGGCTTCTTTAAACGCGCACTTTCGTGCATGAAGGTAGCATAGCACAGTCGCCAAATCCATGCAAGACTGCCAGATCAATTGTTCATATTTTGTCTGGAAAATCCAACAAATGTGCCATACGGGGATTCTTCAATCGAGTACGAGGCCAGAAACTGCTATTTCCCCGGTTCTTCCTTCAACACCTCACGGACAGCCATATCCAGACTATTTTCCCGATCAATCAGTTTGGAGACCTCTTTAGCCTTTTCCCGCATCAAATCATTGGACAGGGATTCCCGGATAGCTGCTGCAAGTTTTCGGGACGTGAGCCGGGACTTCCATATCGGCTTTGGTCCCAAATTGGATTGATACACCTGGTTCCCCCAATAATATTGATCAAGGATGTGTGGAACTACAATTTGCGGAACGCCACTGGCTGCGCTTGCGGCAACGGTTCCTGCTCCTCCGTGGTGGATGATCGCTGCCATGCAGGGAAAGAGCTTCAGGTGAGGATATTTGCTGATAAAGAATACATCATCGGACCGGGAAAATTCTGAAGGTTCTTCCCAAAACTTGGCAATAACAACCCGACTCCCGGCTGATCGTGCGGCCCGGACAATAATTGGAATATTGTCGATTTGATCCTTTTTTGGCATGCTTCCAAAACCTGCATAAACAGGAGGTGAACCAGCGTCTAAGAACGCTTCCAGTTCCTCAAGATGTTGATCCGGCTGATCAAGGTGGAGATAGCCGGTTTGAGTGACGGTCGGTTCCACATCCGGTGGAACTACCGAAATGGCTTTGTCTGAAGCCATGATAACGTGTTGGCCGAACATATTGAACAAGACATCCTTAACCGGTCTTAATCCGAGCTGCTTCCGTCCCTTGTTGAGCAGAGAGGTCATGTTAAAGCGATCGAGCATTTTTGCAATTCCCCAAGTCATCCGGTTATAGTATCCGGGGAACCCCTGATGTTTGCAGGCGGGAAAGGGATGGTGGATGGAGGGCAGGAGGATAGGGGCAAATGCCACATAACGGTATGGGATGCCCATGGATTCCGCTACACTCGACAAAGCGCCTACGAGAGACGCCCCGACAACCAGGTCGGCGCCGGCGATGATTTCCGGAAAGATGTGGAACTGAGATATCAATACTTTACGGAGATAACCAATGAAGGTAATAGCGGAATGGATTGAATGGGCATCTTTCATGCCATCGATGAAGGCGGTTATATTGTCTCCCAAAGGCTGAAACGGACATCCCAGTTGTCGTGCCCATTCTTCTTTTTCAGGGGGAGCTGCCAGAAGGACATGGTGTCCGGCTGATTTTAAGGCCAGTGAAAGCGCCAGCATCGGTTGAACGTCACCACGCGAACCAAATGTTGCCAAAACAATTTTCATCTGTTTCCCTGCTTTGCTTCTCCGGCCTTGGGAGTATTGTCAGGAGCATTCAGAACTCATTTGCATCCTGAACTGTTTTTGATGTCTACAATATAGCGGGATTTCTGGCTATTCGTGGCTACCTCCTTGTCCGCATAACGTGCATAAGTTAGTGTCTTATATTGGCCAAGACTATGTAACGATACCAAATCAAAACATGCATTTTGATTTTGGAGTCGAAGTCAGTCCGAATCTAAACCATGTTTTTTCATAATCTTTTGGTAAGTCCCATCCTCCTTGATCATTTTTAGCCCACGATTAAAATCCTCTATCTTTTGTTTGTAATTCGGCTTATTTTTTGAAAAAAGAACGTAGAGCGACAGCGTTTCCAAGGGATCACCTAATATTTCCAGAGAATTTA
>Ga0208648_1002286_pt1 | contig 13642 bp, 10 predicted proteins | sample AntAceMetag02UKL_FD_184772 | JGI IMG/M metagenome (GOLD analysis project Ga0208648, IMG submission 184772) | Saline lake microbial communities from Ace Lake, Antarctica - Antarctic Ace Lake Metagenome 02UKL (SPAdes) (version 2) | ecosystem: Environmental > Aquatic > Non-marine Saline and...
CACTGGTGAGCTGCTTATATTTTTTCATCGGTGCTCCTTTTACTTGGTCGTTTAAGTGGCTTAGATAGTAACGCAGCTCACCACTTAAATTCACCTATAAAAGTTGCACTTCAAACTTGAATCCACCTCTTTATTGTTAACGAAGATGGGATAAAACAATTTCGGACGATCTTCCCTTTTATCATTATTCCCAGATCGAATGAAGTTTGCCCACGCAAAAAAACCTTTTTCGTCCTTTTTAGGATATCTTTCCATCCGTTTTTCGGTTATTTCCAAAGGTGATGGGGTCGACAGTTCAGATTTTCCAAAAAACAATGCATATTCATGGGCAGGCGCAAACTTACCCTTCGTTTTACGACCAGCCGGGTTAGAGCGAACTGCTGCTATTCCAATTTCTTTAGAAAATATTTGAGAGAGGATAAATCTCAAACCTGAGACCTCTTCGTCGTCGATGGCTACACAAATTATTCCATCCTCATCCAAGATTGTTTTTGCCAAAGATAAGCGTTCTGCCATTAATGAAAAAAAAGATGAGTCCTTGTAATTATTCTTATAAAGAATTGCCGATGCATTGGTATTGTATGGAGGGTCAATATACATTGTATGAATGGAAGAATTGAATTTTCCATATAATTGCATCAGGCCATGAAAATTATCCGAATGCAGCACCAGACCGTCGGCTTTTTCCTCCAGATTAATCTTTACTGACAGGGCATTAAGCAGATTTATTTTAAACTCCGGCGCAAAATACACAGTATCAATCGGCAATTTTTTCCAGGTATGCAGATCGTGCTTCAGTTTTTGTATGTTGGGCTTGGCAGGCTTGAAGGCGGGGGCATGCTTATCGCCAAACAGGTCTTTCCATTCGGCATTTTGCTTTTCATTTTTTAAAGCTTCAGTCATGAATGGTTTGGCGGCGTCCTCGCCCAACCATTCCACCAGCCTGTCGATGGTGATTACCCATTCCGTGCTGAGCACGAATTTTTTCTTTTCCCACAATTTCTTCTGAAACTCTTCAATCTGGGCCAAAAAGTCTATGATCGTGTCGGCTATGTTTTTGAATACCTTGATGGTGCGGAAGCTATTGCGGATGCGGTCGAAATGAATATCTGTTTCAAGAACATAGAGGTCATCTACCTGCACAAGCTCGCTTTTGATGTAGTAATCAAGCTCTCGCTGTAGAAAAGCTTTCAGGTTTTTGTGGATGAAGAAATCGTAGTTGTTTTTGCGGGCGTAGCGGTGCAAATGCTGCAGCAGCAGGTTTTGGTCTTCCTGGCGTTTCCAGAGGTCTGCGGTTTTTAAATCGGCTGAGAATTTTTCCTCAATGACTTTTGCTGCCTGTTCATCCAGTTTATCCTGCTTCTTCTGGCTGCCCAAACCCTTCTTTTCCTGCTCAGTCAGCGCGCGGAATTCAAAATAAATGTTAAGCTCATCTCCTGAAAGCTCAGGTGCTTTTCCTGCCAGAACAAAATATCTGTTGTCATCTGCTTTAACGTTCCCCTGCTCGGTTTGCGCCTCAGTCAGCTTGAAATTCACCACCAGCGTGCCCTGCAGGTGCGGAACTTTAAACGAGTATTTTTGAAAATTCTCGGCTGATTTTATGTAATACTGATCGTTATTGGCCCAATAGAAATGCGTTTCCTCGCCGTTATAGGGCACCATGTATTTCTCGTTTTTCCCAAACCGGCGCTTGCTGAGAAAATCGCCCTTGTCATAGTAACGCGAAAAGAAAAGACTGAGGTGATTGTAAATCACATTTTCCGCATTGCTCTGCGCGCTGGCTTCCTGCACAATGCGCTCAACCGTCTTATACTGGTGAATAACTTTTTTGAAATCAGCTTCATAAATTTCAAGCCGATTCGTATCGTTTGTGGTTTTTGCTGCAATCCAGCCTTTGATAGTTTCCGATTCTGCTAATGCGGCAAGCTCCTTCTCCGCATCCTGAGCTTCCTTGCTGCTCAGGGTTTGAAGCTGCTCCTTCGCTCTGTCAACAAGCAGTTCATTTATAAAGCGCTTTATCTCAGCCTTTTTATAATGGAGTATCTTATAAATGCCAAAATCAAGTTCCTGGCTTTCAAACTGAAAAAGTTTATTCAGGAAATTTTTCAGCTCTTCTAAGGGTTTGTTCTCCGCTGGCATAATAATTACGCCCTTCTTAATTGATGAATATCTTGGCAGGACACAGTTTTTGGTTACATGATTTATACGCCACGTTTGCTTAAATCGCAAGTGGGTAAATCCGCAGAAGGTAAGGGGTCAGATCTTTATTCTTGACAGTTTATCTGCTATCATTTGATATTCGGTGTGTGCAGGGGACGTTCTTGAATTATTGACTTATTAAAAAAAGTGTTTCTTCACAACATGTCAATATCTCAAGTACGTCCCCTCATTATCCCCCGTTTTTTTAATCGTTTATCTTTTTGAAGTTCATTCCTTATTTTAAAATAGCACTGCTTGATGTGGTAAAGTAAAGGAAGACAGGTCGTTAAGCGGCCAATGAAAGAATCATTTCTTTTTTCTATATTGGCCTTTTCGGTATCAAAAAGGCCAATATAGGGCCTATTTAACCCCTATTTTTAACTATTTCATAAACAATTCTAACTAATTAGCTTGGCCCGACCCCGCTACAATAGCCTAATTAAAAAAAGGGGGGCTGTAGTTGGACTAACTTGGAACCAATTAAACTCAACTTTAATTCTACAAAGGACAATTAAAGTTTTGTGGCATTTTTTTTAATTAGTGAAGTCAAAATTAAAGTTTTTCCCTAAATTAAACCTCATCAGAAAAAACAAAGCCCTGCCTAAAAGTAAAGCCCCATCCACCGACAAAACGATAAATGGGGCTAAATGCTTGTTTTTACTAGTGGTGCCGAAGGCCAAACTCGAATCGATATGGGACTCTTCGCTACCCTCACAAACACACGGCTACCGAACAAACATTAGTGATTCACCCTGTTCGCCCGGATTCCATTGAGAATAGCTAACGAAAAATCTATTCGCAGCCGTTCCAGCAATAGGTACAAACCTTATCACGCGGAACGCCGATGTCACGCATACGGCTAAACTCTCTCGCTCATTATCTCATACACATTCTTTCTGTGCCGAATACACAAAATAAAGACTTCCGACCCGGCTATTCTAAAAACCACTCGGTAGTCGCCAACGCGTAACTTCCAATAGCCCTTCAAGTTTTTTCTCAGAGGCAGGCCATATTCGTGAGGCGCGGTCATAAGCCGCTCTTCAAGCGCCTTGCGTATTCTTTTCCGTGCCCGCTGATCAAGCCGAGGGATATCGGAGGTCTTCACGTCCGGATGATAGCGAAGTTTAAAATGCACAACCTAGCCCCACACCTGTGTGTGTGAAAGAGATTTTTTACGATCGAAGGTGCTGTCCCGTTCTTCCGCCAAAGCAGCCAAAGAAACATCTTCGCGTAGTTCCAGCGCTTCGCGGATCAAATCGCGCGCCAACGCAGACATGGACTGCCCCCCGGCCTGGGCAAGATCGTGCATCAGACCATACAACGGTGGCTCAACAACTATATTGACTCTCGGATTTTCAGTTGGCATACTTTTTCCTCCTAAAAGTTCCTGCTATCTTACATACCATGTGTACCACTTTTGTTTCACCAATACAAGCAAAAAACTGCACATTGGAAATCCGGGTCGGACCCCGAAATTTTAATACACTAAAGAGGACAGATTTATTTTTGTTAAGCGGTTTTATCAAAGACAATCGTGCTGAGAACCGCACACATCGTCTTTACAACAAGTTAAAAGTTCACGGCCACGCCGAAGCGCGACCCTCCACAGATGGGCAGGCTGTTCAACAATGTCTGGATGCAAGACGCGCAAAGTCAGGGAGGTATGAGGCGTACTGTTACGTACGCCGCAGTATAGAGCGCAGCGCAGTAGACGGGAATTTTCAACAGCCCGCCAGATCTACTCGCAGCCGTTCCAGCAATAGGTACAAACCTTATCACGCGGAACGCCGATAGCACTGATCATCTGCTCAAGTTTCTGATAGCGAAGAGACGTCACGCCCATGCTTTTCCCGATATGCTCGACCATGGCCTGATACCTGTCGGTTGAATCATCAGCATATTCTTCAAGCCGGCAGTCCCCGTCCCCTTCTAAAGCCTTGATAGCCCTGCGGGCGGCAAGGTCATATTCGGAACGAGAGCGTGAAAAATTCAAATACTTACAGCCGAAGACCAACGGCGGACAAGCAGGCCGCATGTGAATTTCGCGGGCCCCGTACTCAAAAACCCGCTGCAGCGTATCTTTAAGCTGCGTACCGCGTACAACCGAATCATCGCAAAATAGTATCCGTCGGCCATCAATGAGATCCCGTATCGGAATCAGCTTCATCCGAGCGACAACATCGCGAATATTTTGCTGCTGCGGCATGAAACTGCGCGGCCAGGTCGGCGTATACTTTACAAACGGGCGACTGTATCTCACCCCGCGGCGCTGGGCATAGCCGATAGCATGCGCCGTGCCCGAATCAGGAATCCCGGCCACACAATCAACCTCTGTCGAATCCTCATCCGCAAGCGCTGCACCATTACGATAACGCGACGCTTCAACGTTAATGCCTTCATAGCTGGATGCCGGATAGCCGTAGTAAATCCACAGAAACGTACAGATCTTCATCTCGTCGCCCGGCGGATTTTTTTGTTCAATTCCGTCTGCGGTAATCAGTACGGTTTCATTGGGCCCCAGTTCCTTTGCCACGTTGTAGCCCAAGTTCGGCAGAGCACAAGATTCCATGGTGACAGCATGCCCCTGCTCACCCTTACCGATAATAACCGGCGTGCGGCCGAACCGATCGCGGGCCGCGTAAATACCCTCTTCCGTCAAAATCATAATTGAGCATGAACCGTCAATCTGTTCCCGGGCGGCATTAATACCGGCCGTAAAGCTCTCTTCCTGATTAATAAGCGTTGCAACAAGCTCGGTCGGATTAATTTCATTGCCGCTCATCTCCGAGAGATGAACCGACCCTTTCCCGAGCAGCTTCGCAGCGATCTGTTCCAGGTTTTGAATAACACCAACAGTAACAATGGCATAGCGACCAAGATGCGAACTGATCAAAAGCGGCTGATCTTCATAATCGCTGATAATACCGATGCCACTTGAGCCCTGCAACTTACCGATATCCTGATCAAACTTACTGCGAAACTGGGCGTTGGTAATATCGTGGATAAAACGGGTAATACGTTTCTCATTCAGCACAGCCAATCCGCCCCGGCGTGTACCGAGATGGGAATGATAATCTGTGCCGTAAAAAAGATCGGTCACACAGTCCTGCCTGGATGTTACGCCAAAAAAACCGCCCATGCTGTCTCCTTCTTGAATAACCTGATGCCTGTCCGTTCACACAACGCCTGGGCACTGAGTCTTCGTTTATATTTTTAAACAGTAAAAAAAGCCGGCCGGTATACACCTAAAAATATCGGGGCATACCTTTTTTTATGCGCGGCTGATATCTTCATGATAACTCTGCAATGACTTTATCTCGGGAGCCTCTTTTTTAAAGGCTGCTATACCCTGTACCGCCGAAAGCGCTGCAGCTATCGTGGTAACATAGGGAAGCCGGTATCCAATTGCAGCCTTGCGAATAGAGGAATCATCCTGCTTGCTGCTTTTGCCAAGCGGAGTATTGATAACAAGCTGAACATCTCCGTTTTTGATACAGTCCGTCACATGCGGACGAGCTTCATGCATTTTATTCACCAATGCGGCCTCAATACCGTTTTCCTTAAGAAAATTGCGGGTACCGCTGGTTGCAACTATGGAAAACCCGAGCTCAGTGAAACGTCGCGCAACGTCAACTGCTTTTTGCTTGTCACTATCGGCAACCGTCATCAACACTTTCCCGCTCAATGGCAGGCAGCTCTTGGACGCATCCTGGGCCTTGTAAAAAGCAGCCCCAAAGGAATCCGCCATACCCAGAACCTCACCGGTAGAGCGCATTTCAGGGCCCAACACAGGATCAACTTCAGGGTAGAAATAAAACGGCAGCACGGCTTCCTTAACCCCGTAATGCGGAATCTTTACATGCTTCAAGTTCAGATCCTTCAGCTTTTTACCAAGCATGATTTGGGTTGCGAGACGGGCCATGGATATGCCGCAGACTTTGCTGACCAGCGGCACGGTACGGCTGGCGCGCGGATTGGCTTCCAGGATATAAACCGTATCATTATATATGGCGTATTGAATATTCATGAGCCCGATAACATTAAGCTCAATTGCAATGCGGCGGGTATATTCAGATATGGTAGCAATATGTTTTTCAGAAATTGAAACCGGTGGGATTACGCAGGCTGAATCGCCGGAATGAATACCAGCCTCTTCAATGTGTTCCATAACCGCAGGCACAAAGGCATCGGTACCGTCGGCAATCGCGTCCGCTTCGGCTTCAATCGCATTCTCAAGAAACTTGTCAATCAAAATCGGGCGCTCGGGTGAAACATCGACCGCAACCTGCATATAGTGCTGCAGGCTTGCATCATCATGCACAATTTCCATCGCACGACCGCCCAGCACAAATGAAGGCCTGAGCATAAGGGGGTAGCCAATACGCTTGGCGATCTCAAGCGCCTCTTCCTGGGTCGAGGCCATGCCGCTTTCAGGCTGCGGAATACCGAGCTTTTCAATTTTTTGGCGAAACCGATCGCGGTCCTCGGCAAGATCAATGGAATCAACAGACGTGCCGATAATGTTTACGCCTGCCTCCTGCAGTTCGCGGGCAATATTAAGCGGAGTCTGACCGCCGAACTGACAGATGACACCTTCAGGCTGCTCCTTTTCATAAATGGCCAGCACATCCTCAACCGTCAAGGGCTCAAAATAGAGCTTGCTCGAGGTGTCAAAGTCCGTTGAAACCGTCTCGGGGTTGCAGTTGATCATAACAGAGTCAACGCCCTCATCGCGCAGCGTAAAGGCGGCATGCACACAGCAGTAGTCAAATTCAATCCCCTGCCCAATGCGGTTCGGGCCGCCACCCAGCACCATAACCTTACGGTTATCTGAAACCGGAGCTTCATCCGGAGCATTGTAAGTTGAATAATAATATGACGCATTTTCAACACCGCTGACCTGCACTGCGTGCCAGCCGGCAACCACGCCTGCTTTCTTACGCTGCGCGCGAATATCTTTCTCCGCTACCCCCAAAAGCTCGGCCAGATAGCGATCAGCAAAACCGTCCTTCTTAGCACGAGCCAGCACCTCATCGGGCAGCGCAGTACCCCTGTATCCGAGTACCTCCTCCTCAAGCGTAACCAACTCACGCATCTGTTCGATAAACCAGGCTTTAATATGAGTTTTTTCAAACAGTTCCTGCGTTGTGGCACCCTTACGCAGGGCTTCATACATAATAAACTGCCGCTGGCTTGAAGGCTCATTGAGCATCTGCATGAGCTCTTCCAGCGGACGCACATGATAATCCCGGTCAAAACCAAGCCCGTAACGGCCCTGCTCAAGGGAACGCATGGCCTTTTGAAAGGACTCCTTGTAGGTTTTACCAAGGCTCATCACCTCACCCACAGCCTTCATCTGCGTACCAAGCTGATCGGTCAGGCCCGGAAATTTCTCAAAAGCCCAGCGCGAAAACTTTACGACCACGTAATCGCCCGAAGGCGTGTATTTTTCAAGCGTGCCATCGCGCCAGTAGGGAATCTCATCCAGACTGTGCCCGCCGGCCAGCAGCGAAGAGATATAGGCAATCGGCAGTCCGGTAGCCTTGGACGCCAGCGCTGATGAGCGCGAAGTGCGCGGATTGATTTCAATAATAACAATTCGACCGGTTTCCGGGTTATGGGCAAACTGCACATTGGTGCCGCCGATCACCCCAATAGATTCCACAATCGCGTAGGATAATTTCTGCAGGCGCTCCTGGGTTTCCTTATCAATAGTCAGCATGGGAGCGGTACAGAAACTGTCACCGGTATGCACACCCATGGCATCCACATTTTCAATAAAACACACCGTAATAAGCTGGTTTTTATCATCCCGTACCACCTCAAGCTCCAGCTCTTCCCAGCCCAGCACCGACTCCTCAACCAGAATCTGGCTAACCGGGCTGGCCTCCAGCCCCCGCACGGCAATCTTCCGAAATTCCTCCATGTTATACACAAAACCGCCCCCGGTTCCGCCCATGGTATAGGCCGGGCGAATTACGCAAGGCAGTCCGATTTCGACTATGGCCTTTTCAGCGTCCTCCAGGTTTTCAACAACAGTGCTGCGCGGCATTTCAATGCCCAGTTCATCCATGGCATCTTTAAAGGCCTGGCGGTCTTCACCGCGCTTAATGGCCTCAAGCTGCACGCCGATCACCTTCACGCCGTACTGTTCCAGCACACCCGCCTGAGCAAGCTCGGAGGAAAGGTTCAATCCAGTCTGCCCGCCAAGATTAGGCAAAAGCGCATCGGGGCGTTCCTTCTCGATAATCCTGGTAAGGCTGTCAAGGGTCAGCGGTTCAATATAGGTCACATCGGCTGTGCCCGGATCGGTCATAATAGTTGCCGGGTTGGAATTCACGAGCACAATTTCATATCCCATGCTCCTGAGGGCCTTACATGCCTGCGTTCCTGAATAATCAAACTCGCACGCCTGGCCGATTACAATCGGACCCGACCCGATAATTAGTACTTTTTTGATGTTTTCCAGCTTCGGCATAAACTTTCTCCTGCTAGTAAGCACTTCATGAATATTTATTGTAAATATACCGTCAGGACTTGACGCTCCAGGAACACATGCGTAGCCACCCACGATATCCTATGTTTTTCACAACGAACCGGACACCGTAAAATACAAAAAGAAGGGCTCTCTGGCAAGCAATTTTAACGAAAATCTTCCCATACACCCTGACACGCATTAACCGCCGGTACACAACGCAGAAATTTGCAGTCCCTGCAAAAAAAAAAGCCCTGCAAATGCAGGGCTTTTTAACATTCAAACGGCTAACCGCTCCTAGAGCTGCACAACGTTTGCAGCAGCAGGGCCCTTAGCGCCGTCCACGATCTCAAACTGTACCCGTGCGCCTTCGGCAAGAGTTTTGAAACCTGAGGACTGAATAGCGCTATGATGCACAAATACATCAGGACCGGAATCCTGCGCGATAAAGCCAAAACCTTTCGAATCGTTAAACCACTTTACTGTTCCTTCTACCATTGCTTCTGTACTCCTTTTGTACTATGGTCCCGTTGGACCTACTTTTGATAGTGCCCGGTGCCATCACTGGCCCGGACGGGCAATACTGATGTTGTCTTCAAAGCACGAAAAAACCGCATACCCTTGTGCGGACTATGCGGTTCTGATGTGCACTCGTAATGACTACAATCGGTACTGCGCTTCAGGTGTAGAGCAATAATAACATACCATATAAAGAAAGCAACCTTTTTTTTGGGAGTCGCCAAAACCGGCCCGGCACCATTATGAACCCTCAGGCGCAGCTATAATAAATATCTGAATACGACGGTTTTGCCGACGGCCATCAGGAGTCTTATTTGAAGCCACAGGCCTGGCCGCGCCAAACCCGACTATCTCGATACGGTCGGCTTGCAGGTTCCGGGAAATTAGTTCATTTTTTACCGCACCGGCCCGACGCTCGGACAACTTCTGATTAGATGCCGCAAGGCCGATTGAATCGGTATGGCCCTCTATCCGAATACGTGTTTGCGGATAGCTGACAAGCACATCGGCAACCCGCCTGATTGCAGCCTGAGCGCCTGAATTCATTACAACAGAATCAAAACCAAACATAGAGTCAGACCTGAATGTTAAAACCAGCATATCCTGTTGGCGCTTAAACGAGATGGTCTCAGACACGGCAAGGGTGCGTTGCAGTTCTTGCTCCAGACTGTCTATAGCGTGGCCGATATTCTTACCGCCCGGGCTGCCAACAGCTGCACCTTCTTTCACGGAACCAGCATCAGTTCCGATAACCGTTCCCGGTCCAGCTCCGGCAGAGGGCCCAGTTTTTGTCTGCATTGCACAGGCACCGGCAAAAAACAGACACATAACCAACACAGTAAAATTTCTTTGCATACTCATAACAGGTTTTTTCCTTTACTCACATCAACAGACTGCTCAACAGATATACAATATAATGCAGATACTCAGTAAAATCAAACCCTTGAAAAGCGGGGTATAACACTCCGGTTTCCCGGCAGCCAATCTGCCCGACCGTATCCGCCTATGAAAGTGTTGAAAAATCAAAATCAATTTTTGACAATTGATTTCTGCAGGCGGAAACATCCTTCCCGTCCCTAATAACATCCATAACAGCATCGCTTCCGCGCGTGTCCCCGAAAAGAATTGCACCCGCCAGACGACCGTCATCTATTACAAATTTGCGGTACAGGCCTTTCTCCGGATCTTCATGCACCACGGATTCCAGCTTGTTGTCCGCGTCAATGTCGCCTGCCGCGACAAGATCTATACCCACAACTTTAAGCTTATTTGCCAGCACTGTGCCCGTGTAACTTTCGGAATCGCCTGCCATATTTAGCCCGGCGATTCTTCCCTGCTCCATGGACGCGGGCCAGACACCATAAAATCTTCCCTTATGCTCCACAACATCTCCTGCCGCGTACACATCAGCAATCGATGTTTCCATACGGTCGTTTACCTTGACGGCCTTATCGATTTCAAGGCCTGCCTGCTTTGCAAGGTCAATTACGGGTCTGACACCCGCGGAAACAAGCACCATGTCTGCCGGGATATGCTCGCCGCTTTCAAGATTAACAAAAAGGCTGTTGCCGTCACGTACGATCTCTTGTGTTTTGGCCCCGAGGTAAAACCCAAACCCCATGCCCTCCAACTTTTTCTGCAGTATTGCAGCACCCGCAACGTCCATTTGACGTGGCAGCAGGCGCGGGAAAAATTCAACCACGGTTACATCAAGACCTGCTTTGCGAAGACCGTTTCCAGCCTCAAGACCAAGCAAACCGCCGCCGATTAAAACAAGTTTTTTTGACTGTACGGCTTTTGCCCTGATTGCCTCCGCATCCTCCAATGTTCTAAGGGAATACACACCGGGACTGTCTGCGCCGCGTATGGGCGGCACAAAAGAAAAACCGCCTGTGGCAAACAAAAGTTTATTGTAAAGGTATGGAGTATCCTCATCGGTGATAACAGTTTTTGTCGCAGGATCAATTGCAACTATTTCAGTATTTAAATGCAGCTCGATGTTTCTTTCGGCATACCACTGTTCATTATGCAGGGTCATGCCTGTACCATTTTTTTCTCCGGCAAGAAATTCAGGCAGCGCTGGTATGTAGTAAAAGCCGTACTTCTCGCGTGAAAACATACAAATTGAACTGTCAGGTTCAAGCTTGCGGATATTTTCTGCAGCAGTATTTGCAGCGATACCATTTCCGATAATAATATGATCTGCCATAATCATACCCCCTCTATTTTTATAATAACTGTTTGTCTTCTATTATGGTTCGCTTTATAAGCTTTTTCAATAGTAATTTCAGAAGGCAAACATCATTGCCGACAAAAAAGCATTAGTTTTCTCCAGTCCCTTGCAGAAAGACTTGCTGCCAGTATAGTATTGTTGTTGACCCTGACGACTCCGAGATTGCTCGTAAAGCCAGATGCCAATCCGCTATGTGACATTGAATGCCGTGATGAGAGCATGCTGGTCGGACTGCAGGATTACATCGACACACAGAAACAAACAGATATCCAGATCGTTCTTCATCAAATGGGTAACCATGGCCCTGCCTACTACAAAAGATACCCGGCGGCGTTAAGAATAACTATCAATATCTCACTTCCCGAATATTGATTTCAACAAATCCGTTGTGCGCGCCGCAGGATTGGTCCTGATGCTCTTTTCCTCCTCGCCGACCATGGTAAAAAGCCCGTCCATTGCTTCGTTGGTCACGTACTCCTCGATATCAATCGACTTTTTGGGAACAAACGGCATAGCATTATATTTCGACATGATGTCGTTAAAAAGGGCTGTCGTCCCGACCTCCTGCATGCTGGAAGAAATAATCGGCTTAAAAGCGCTGAAGATCTGCTCTGAAGTTTTCCCCTTGAAAAATTCAGTCGCAGCCGTATCGCCGCCGCTGTAAATCTTCTGTGCATCTTCAATGCCCATGTCTTTAATGGCTGCGCCGAAAATAGAAGCTGCCTGCGGCGCCGCTTTTTCCGCGGCCCTGTTCATACTGAGTGTAAAATCATCAACCTGCTTTTGCATACCAAATTTGCCCAGGATGTCGACCACCTTTTGCATTGTATCCGGCAACTGAATTTTAATCGCCTGATTGCCGAAATAGCCGTCCGGCTTTGAGACCGTTTGTACTGCTTTCTCCGTACCAATTGACAGGGCCTGCTTGAAACCTACAATCAGCGTACTTTCCGCAGATACCCCGCTTCCAGCCTTTGCATTTACCAGAAACATCAGGCAGCATAGAGCGAACACAATACCAGAATACATTTTTTTCATAGCAGGCCTCCTGTTAAATTTTTAATAAAAACGAGATTTGATATAGAGCAACTATAGGCAGGGGTACTCTGGATGTCAATACAGAAGAGAGACGACAAACAGAAAATGCAGGCATACCTTTTAATAAGAAATGACTAAAGGGATGGACAGGTTTCGGCTCCATCTGCTGCAGTCCCGGTTATTGTCTTGATAAATACTGTCGGGGGATTTAGAATCGGCACTAATGCATGCGCAGCAACCGAGAGCCCGGGCAGAAGGCAATCACGCAAACGAAAGACAGGGGTAGATGATCAAATTTGAAAACATCACTATTCAGACGCAGGATCACCTGATTCTGGACAGGGTCTCGTTTGACATTGCGCAGGGCGAGAAGGCTGTTTTCTTCGGTCCGTCGGGATCTGGAAAAACAACAATTTTGATGACCCTGATCGGCGCTGCCGTACCCACAATGGGCACAGTATGGTTCGACGGAGAGCCGCTCACTGTCCAAAGCCTGCCACGACTGCGGCAGACAATGGCCTTTATCTGCCAGGAACCGGTGCTGGGTGCACCGGGAACGCGCGAAGCCCTGCTGCTGCCCTTCTCATTCCGGGCCAACCGCACCCGAATGCCCTCCGAAAAACAGATACAACAAGTTCTGGAAGACCTGTTGCTGCCCTGTGAAATCCTGGCTAAACAGACCTCCGTACTCTCAGGGGGAGAGAAACAAAGGCTAGCCGTGGCCCGGGCACTGCTCTTGGAAAAAACTTTTTTTGTGCTGGATGAAATCACCTCGGCCCTGGACCCGCAGAGCCGCCGGGCCGTGCTGAAACTCTTTAGACAACCGGAGTTGACCCTGATATCGGTATCCCACGATCCTGAGTGGCTGACGCTCTGCACGCGTTTTTTTAAAGTCGAGGGAGGTCGGGTGACAACGCAAAACAAGCCGCCGGTCTTCCGGGAAACAACAGTGTAAGGAGGAATAAACGATGCAGGTTATGGATATATCCTGGTGGGCGCTTGCCGGTATGTTCGGACTGCTGGCTGTACCCATAATAATCCTGTGCTGGACTGGAGTTCCCCTGCTGCGGCAGATGTTCTCGGCCACAGGCCGCATGACCGTGCAGCTTGTACTGGTAGCACTCTATCTGGAATTTATTTTCCGGCTCAATAACTTCTGGGTCAACAGTGGCTGGATA
>Ga0208648_1002288_pt1 | contig 13633 bp, 13 predicted proteins | sample AntAceMetag02UKL_FD_184772 | JGI IMG/M metagenome (GOLD analysis project Ga0208648, IMG submission 184772) | Saline lake microbial communities from Ace Lake, Antarctica - Antarctic Ace Lake Metagenome 02UKL (SPAdes) (version 2) | ecosystem: Environmental > Aquatic > Non-marine Saline and...
GAAAAGACAACAAGCTGCCAAAAAAAGGGGAGGATTTGTGAATCCCTTATTTTTTAATGAAAGAATTACACGTATAAGCTCGTATACTATTCGGGCAGTTCAAAACGCAATAATGACCGGAAAGTCACTGTGTAGCTTTATCAATGCGCTTGTTGCCAAATTAGTTCTAAGGGTAGCGCAGATAGGGGAACACTGATGTGAAATATAGTAAATTTTACACATTAAATGACTTAAGACACAACCCAGAAAAATCTATGAAAATCAAATTAATCATTTTATCACTCTTGCTAGTGACACTTTCCGCATGTGCCTCTACCAGCACTAATGGGAATCATTCTAAGAGCAGTCGTAGTGGACATGGTAGCCACAGCCACTAACTCGGTTGCGTGACTTTACACGGCGAAAAAATTATTTTTCGCCGCTATTATTGGCATCTTTCATTTTAATCCCAAGGTAGCTTACACTTTTTAAGTGGAAAAAGTGTCCCCATTATAGGATGTGCTGAGGTACGAAGCGCATCAGTTAAGATGAGCTTGATGCGCCTCCTAAGGTCGGCACATCCTATAGAAATATAAAGTGTAAACTGGAAAATGAAAGATGCCCTATTATTCTATGAAAAATACCTTCCGTCCCTTCCGTTCAATACAATAAAGCGCAAATATATCTGTAATTTAGAGCATTAAAAATTTGACATAAGTGTAACTCCAATGTTTTAAAATCAGACTGTAGTGATATAGATTTGAATCATTACTTTTAAAGGAGGAGAATAATGAATGCAAAATTTAAGCTAAATGCCATTCAGAACTCAAGCAATCTGGAGCGTTCAACTCAACAAAAAAACATTGCAGCGGATAATACTTTGCCTGATATTGATAATAAGTATGCTGAACAAAGTATAACCAGACATCAGTGGATTGCAGAAGCCGCTTATTTCAAGGCAGAAGCCAGAGCGTTTGCAGAGGGTCGTGAATTAAACGATTGGCTGGAAGCTGAAAAAGGGTATATAAATATGCTGATAATTGACTATCTTTCAGTTTGCAAAGAAGACGGGGGAATGACCAAAGTCAGTTTGCAACAGCTCGCAAAAGCGATTGGTGTTGAAAAACTGGAGAACATAACTCAAACAACCGAACTAGTTCGAGTTATTCAAACTGCAAGTCAGCAGCGTTCTTGCTTTCAGCCTGATCATTCCGAGATCTGTGAAGACATGGACTGTCAATGGAGAACTGAATGTCATAAACTGATTGCCGCATGGATGAGGTAATAGATGTCTTATCAAGTCAGTGAGTTGGCTCTAAAATGCAATGTCAGTAAGGATACAGTCAGATATTATGCAAAAATCGGTTTGCTTCAACCTAAGCGTAATGCAAAAAATGGCTATCAGTATTTTACTGAACGAGATATTAAACTTCTGGATTTCATCAAGCGGGCTCAGTATCTGGGATTCTCGCTTAAAGAAATTCAACATATTATTGACGAAAGCCAGAAAGGATCATCTCCTTGCCCACTTGTTCGCAATCTCATACAACAACGCCTTAAGTCAAATAAAGAACGGTTAGCACGGTTGATAGAACTACAGCACCATATGGAACAAGCATTGCTAAAGTGGCAAGTGATGCCTGATGGCGTTCCTGATGGTGACAGTATTTGTAGCTTGATTGAATCAATTGATTCATCAGTCGGCAATGATTTAATCTCTATGGTGGATATCAAAGACCGATGTGAGGAATGAGTCTACTATGTGAATGCAATTTGTAGTCATGTTAATAACAAAGAGGAAAAACAGATGGAACAATTATTTTCATTTTTGCTTTATGCGGTTTTCTTTTATTTCATTATGCGCTTTACCTGTGGTGCTCATCTTGTTCATGGCTCTCATCAACACCAGTCGGCAAAGTCAATTGACCCTGTCTGTGGTATGGAAGTTCCCCAGGAAAAAGGCTTTAGTAAAATGTACCTGGGAAAAGAATACCGTTTATGCTCGCGTAATTGCCTGATTAAATTTGATGATACGCCCGATAAATATCTCAATTCTGATGGAGATACCCCATGAAACAGCCGCTATCTTTGACTGCTGTGGGTCATGCCAGCAGTTTATTTCTCGCCATGACATTTACGCTTTGCGTTGTTTTTGATCTGCTCTTTCCTGATGCAGCGATGTACCGTTCCTGGCAAGCATTATTACCGGGATTTAAATGGTTAAGCTGGAGTGGTTTTTTGTTGGGATTGGTGGAAAGTTATGCATATGGCTGGTATTTCGCACTGCTTTGGGTACCGACTTATAACATTAGTCTTCATTTTCAAGAAAAACAAAGCCTTCGTTCGCAAACAAATATACATCAGAAACATGCCCATGTGCAGCCTGATCTTACAATAAACACTTCCGGTCATAACCTTATTTATAGTTGCCCCATGCATCCTGAAATACAGCAAGAGCAGACGGGAAACTGTCCAAAATGTGGTATGGCATTGGAACAGGCTCACTATTCATTAAGCGCCTCGCTTCAGACCGAATATAGTTGTCCCATGCACCCTGAAGTTGTTCGTAATGAACCAGGTGATTGCCCTAAGTGTGGTATGGCCTTAGAAGCACGCAATATCACAGAAGATTCCGAAAATCTTGAATTGATTAATATGAATCGTCGTTTCTGGATTAGTTTACTTCTCTCTTTCCCCGTGTTTGTCATAACCATGATTCATGATATGGCACCTGATTTGATACCGGAAAGCATCTCCTTACAGCAAATACAGTGGCTTGAATTTTCCCTGGCGACTCCCGTAGTCCTCTGGTGTGGTTTGCCCTTTTTCCAGCGTGGCTGGGCTTCTATTATTCATCGTAGTTTAAATATGTTTACCTTGGTATCTTTAGGTATTGGCGTTGCCTGGGTTTACAGTGTTATTGCCACTTTTTTACCGCAACTATTCCCCCCTATCATGCAGGATAGTCATGGTGCTGTTGCGGTTTATTTTGAAGCAGCTGCGGTTATTACGACATTGGTTTTATTGGGGCAAGTTCTGGAATTACGGGCAAGAAGCCAAACCAGTGATGCCATTAAGCTTCTGCTCGGGTTAGCACCTAAAACAGCTCGAGTACACTATGACGATGGCAGTGAAGAAGATATTCCACTGGAGCAGGTCAAGCCAGGTGACATATTGCGAGTACGTCCTGGCGAAAAAGTCCCCGTTGATGGAGTGGTGATAGAGGGTAAAAGTTCTATTGATGAATCCATGGTGACTGGCGAACCTATTCCGGTAGAAAAATTTGTTGAGATGCCTTTGATTGGTGCAACGATCAATGGTACTGGCGCATTGTTAATGCGTGCTGAACGTGTGGGTAGTGAAACGCTACTTTCTCAAATTGTACAGTTGGTAAGTGATGCACAACGCAGCCGTGCGCCAATACAGAAGGTCGTTGATACCGTTGCCGGTTATTTTGTTCCCGCTGTACTATTAATAGCGATAGCTACCCTATTTATTTGGTGGATATGGGGACCAGAGCCGCGCCTGGCTCATGCAATTGTTAATGCAGTCGCTGTGTTAATTGTTGCTTGTCCCTGTGCCTTAGGTTTAGCAACACCTATGTCTATCATGGTAGGTACGGGGAGAGGAGCCAGTGCAGGCATATTGATTAAAAATGCAGAAGCATTGGAAGTCATGGAAAAGGTCGATACTCTGGTGGTTGATAAGACCGGAACATTGACGGAAGGCAAACCAAAATTAACCTCTGTGTATACCATTAATGACTTTGTAAAGCAGGATATTTTACGTTTTGCCGCCAGCCTGGAGCAAGTAAGTGAGCACCCGCTGGCCACTGCGATTGTTGCAGGGGTTGAAGAAAAAGGCCTATCCCTAATGCATGTTGACAACTTTAATTCTCTCACGGGTCGAGGCGTAACAGGACTCGTTAAAGGCCATCAAGTTGCCTTGGGTAATGCAACATTAATGACAGAATTAAGTATTGATACCGAACTGTTAACTGAGCGTGTCGATGTTTTACGGCAGCAGGGACAAACCGTTATGTTAATTAGCGTTGATAACAAAGCCGCTGGTTTAATTAGCGTTGCTGACCCAATCAAGAAAAACAGCATTAAAGCGTTACAGCAACTACATAAAAGAGGCATCAAAGTCGTCATGTTAACAGGTGACAATAAGGTTACCGCGCAAGCCGTTGCCCAAAGTCTTGGTATTGACCAAGTCTATGCTGATGTGTTGCCAGAACAAAAAGCAGAAGTCGTCAAAAATTTACAACAAGAAGGACATATTGTTGCAATGGCAGGTGATGGTATTAATGATGCACCGGCATTAGCTCAAGCAGATATTGGCATTGCCATGGGTACAGGCACAGATATTGCCATGGAAAGTGCCGGTGTTACGCTAGTTAAAGGTGATTTGTTAGGCATTTCAAAAGCGCATCACTTGAGCCAGTCAACGATGAAAAATATTCGTCAGAATCTATTCTTTGCCTTTGTCTATAATTCTCTGGGTGTACCAGTGGCAGCCGGGCTGCTATATCCTTTCTTTGGTATTTTATTATCCCCCATGATTGCAGCGGCAGCGATGAGTTTCAGTTCGGTTTCAGTTATCAGTAATGCCTTAAGGTTACGTAACTTATCTCTGTAAAAAAGGTAACGATTATTGGGCATCTTTCATTGGTCAGTTTACACTTTCATTTCATTGACATCGTCATTCCCGAGTGTTTTTATCGGGAATCTCTTTGTATACGCAAGATTCCTGCTGAGAGCATGCAGGAATGACGATAACTCACCCTAAAAAGTGTAAACTACTTTTAGTTCCAAATGAAGGATGCCGATTATTGAATAAGCTGGTCAACTAGCTCAGGAATTTTTTATCTTCAAGCTAAGTTGAGATGCAAGGTTTAATAAGTAGTCATTCACAATTAAATTAACATTTTAGAACTGTTAATTTAAGGTAAAAACAGCGTAGGTTTGAATTTATTCGTACCAAAAACATGGGGTTAGATAAGCGGCACGAATAAATTCGAACCTACAAAAAATGTTAAATTAATTTTACCTTTGTACTTAATACCGAAACTACAATCTGTAGGGTGTGCTGAGGTATGAAGCGCATCTTACATCTTTAAAATACAAAAGGTAGTCATATGATCCTGGTCATTCTTTTAGCCCTATTATTGGTTATTCTGACATTTATTTTTCATTTCAAGATGTTGCTGTGGCTTTCAAATTACACACCTCGTCTTAATGTATCTGATCAAAATCGTGTATTAATCATCATATTAGTATTATTTTTCACTCATATTATAGAAATTGGTTTTTATGCACTCATATTCGCTTGCTCCATAGAGCTTTTTGAACTGGGTACTTTAGAAGGAAGCAAGATAAATGACCCTATGGAATACTTGTATTTCTCCAGTGTTCTCTTCACATCTCTGGGAATAGGTGATATGTACCCAGTGGGGCATATCCGGTTTCTGACAGGAATTGAAGCACTCAATGGTCTTTTACTGATTGCTTGGTCAGGTTCTTTTACTTTTCTTGCCATGGGAAATTTATGGCCACAGATCAAATGCTATGATTCTGATGAAAAATTAACTGAAAAGTAAATGAGCAAGGCTTACAAATGATGACATGCAAACTAATTTCCCTCTTTCTTGTAAAAATACAGAATAGCTTGCTGTAACATTAGACGTATACGATTGATGTCTTCTTCTTCTTATCATCAGCAATCCTAAATTATATTAAAATTGAACCTTAAAAATGAAAGCTAATATTCATATAATTGTCATTAAAAGGTTACTGATAGCAAGTACTTTTATCGCAATAGTGGTGTCTACAATAGTCCTTTATATTGAACTGGAACGTATAGAGAAAAACGTTGTTCATATGGCCTACGAGGAATCAAAACAATATGTCGATTTTTATAATCAATACAAACAGAATAAAAACACCAATACATTCCAAATATTTCAAAAAGAAATAAAAGATAAGATCAAAAATAGCCACTTTATAATCCTCGAATTTTACAATAAAAAGCATGATTTATTATTATCATTAGGAACGGTTAATGTTGATGAAATAAAAAATGAACTCATCAGAAAAAATCATAAATTACAAATGGATGATAATGTTAATTACAAAACTTTTTTTGCTCATAATGCCTTTAAAAATGAACTGTATATGGAGGTCGAAATACCTTTTACAAAAAATGAAAGCAATCTGAATAATGGCTTTTTAAAAGGTATTTACAAGGTTTCTTCAACAGAAATCAATGCAATGATATATGAAGCTGTTTTTGTGCTGGCTCAATACCTTGCGACAATTATTTTTACCACACTTGTGCTTTATCCCATTATTATTCATTTAAATAAGGGCTTACTTAAAAGTGCTAATGATTTGTCGCATGCAAACATCACACTTCTTAAAGTATTAGGCGGTGCAATAGCTAAACGCGATAGTGATACTAATGCACATAATTATCGAGTGACTATTTATGCGATTTGCCTTGCTCAAGCTGTTAAACTCAATAAATCGCAAATTAGAGCGCTTATCAAGGGTGCCTTTTTGCACGATGTTGGAAAAATTGGTATTAGTGACACAATTCTATTAAAACCAGGCAAACTTAACGATACGGAATTTAAAGAAATGCAACGGCATGTTGTTTATGGTGTTGATATTATTAAACACAGTGAATGGTTAAGTGATGCTGTAGATGTAGTGAAATTTCATCATGAAAAATTTGATGGTTCGGGATATTTTGGTCACCTTGTAGGCAAAAAAATCCCACTTAATGCCAGAATTTTCGCAATTGTAGATGTATTTGATGCATTAACCTCGATACGTCCTTATAAAAGAGCATTCTCTTATACTGAATCCATCCTACTCATTAAAAAAGATGCTGGCTCTCACTTTGATCCGGAACTTGTTCAATTATTCGAGCAAATAGCTGAAAACCTCTATCTTCAATTATCTGTTATAGAAACAGAAGAAGGCCTCAGTAAAGAACTTAACGTATTAATGGGAAACTATTTTATTTTTTAAAATAAGTCAGAGTCATTTAATGCTTTATTATGCAAATAATAACTGTTATCACTTGCATTAAAATAAAACAACTATTCCACCATATGTGCCCCCCACTCTTTATTTACTTATAACATTAATATTATTCACCAGGAGCTTGTCCGAGAACAGATAAGCTAGAAAGGTGCCTATTGCAATACCTGATTACGTAGAAGCCTCAGCAAGTTTCATGAAAAAAGCTATACTGGAAGTAGAGCTCTAAAGTGGAGGGTCAGGAAATGAGCAAAAATAAAATTCAGTTTCAATCAGGCTATAGTTTAACGGATCTATTTCGCGAATATGGTACTGAAGATCAGTGTGTCGACGCATTGTTTAAGTGACGTTGGCGTGAGGTTATCAAGTGCCCTGAATGCGGTTGTATTCATTATTGTAAACTTAAGGCTCGTAAGTTATATCAGTGTAATAAGTGTCATCACCAAACCTCATTGATTAGCGGAACGATCTTTGAACAAACCAAATTACCGCTCACTACTTGGTTTTTGGCAATGCATTTAATTAGCCAGGCGAAAACAGGCTTATCTGCATTGGCGTTAATGCGTCATCTGGGTGTTTCTTATAATACTGCATGGAGTTTGAAACATAAAATCATGCAGGTGATGAAAGAGCGAGTTGACAGCAAGCCCTTGGCAGGTATCATTCAGTTAGATGATGTATATTGGGGTGGTGAGCGTCGAGGTGGTAAACGAGGACGAGGCTCAGAAAATAAAGTGCCTTTTGTTGCCGCTGTTGAAGTGGATTAGGAAGGTCACCCCATTGCCATGAATATGAATGTTGCCAAAGGGTTTCAAACGAAAGAAATTGAAAGATGGGCAAAAAAGCATTTAGCAGCCGGAAGAGCTGTTATTTCAGATGGACTCGCCTATTTTTCCTCTGTCGAAAAAGCAGGCTGTATACACACCAGCATTACCACTAGTGGAGGGCCTGATTGCGTTACCTTAGAAGAATTCACTTGGGTGAATACGATGATTGGTAATGTAAAAACGGCAATGATTGGAGTTTACCATTCTGTCGGCAAAAAGCACTTGCCGCGTTACCTTGCAGAGTTTTGTTATCGGCTCAATCTGCGCTACCAATTGGAAGACATGTTGCCTCGATTGGGATATATGGCTATGCGAACTTCACCTATGCCAGGACGCCTATTGAAATTGGCTGAGGGTTATGGGTAATCAGGTAAAGTAATGTCGGATTACATAACCCAGCCTGCGCGGCTAAAAAACAACACACTCTCGAAGGGGCTTGATATATTTGGCCTTTTTTATTCTTGCTGATCTAATAGTGAACCACCACTTTTCCCTTGAACATCTACCCATAAATAGGGTAATCCCAGTTGTGCCAGCCATTGAGTGCCTGCACTTTCTTTGAGCATGGCAATAGTCGCGGCACTGCCGGCTACTACACATAATTCACTGACCACGCTAACGGCGGCTAAATGACTAACCGGCCAGCCAGTTCTAGGGTTGAATACATGACCGTAACGTTGATTATTAACAATAATGCAACGTTCATAATCGCCGCTACTTGCTAATGCTCCCTGACTTAAGTTTATTTTTTGTATGACTTGTTGCTGTTCTCGCGGGTGTTGAATCCCTACGACCCAGGGCTGGCCATTCGAGTGTGGGCCTACAACTCGAATATCGCCACCCAGGTTGATAATGCCGTGTTGCATACCTGATTCCTGAGCGATAACGGCAGCACGATCAACTGCATATTCTTTAACAATACCGCCAAAATCAAGCTCTAATCCCGGCTCAGGAAATTCAAGATGCGGCGCCGACCAGTTTAAACGTTGCCAGCCCATTCTATTGCGTATAGCTGCTATTTGTTCTTCATCTGGCAGGGCATGTTGTTGAAACTGCCAGATCTGGCGCAAAACGCCGGAAGTAATATCAAATAATCCATCGCTTTGTTGATAACAGGTTGCAGCATAATTTAATAAACTAACGGTTTCATTATCCACCTTGATTTGTCCGCCTTTTGCAGCTAGACGATTGATTGCTGATAACAGGCTATCAGGCCGGTAACGTGAATATTTTTGTTCCAGGCGATTAACATCGCTGATAACCGCAGCTGAAATATGTTTGGCTAACCGGGTATTTTGTGCATATAGCTGAATTGTACAGGTTGTTCCCATTGCCTTGAATTCATAATGATATAATTGCATCGTTCTAAAGCGGCTTTCTTATCTGTTTAGAAACTAAAATTCCAGGTAACACTTAAGGCACCATCACGCGCTAGCTGATAACCCTTAAAATCATCACCTGCGGGTTGCAGCCATTCGAAACTAACGCTATTTCCCACCAGATCACCTTTTACCACGCGTGCTGTTAAGCCAAAACCAACATCCAAGAAACTGCCGCCATAATTATCTGGGTAATCCATAGGTCCAGCTTCGGCATTAAAACCGTTATAGTCGCCGTGTATTGAATCCTGCCAGGTATAAACGCCGCGTAATGATGCAGAGAGCCACGGCGTGATATTATAACTTCCCCATGTTGTCGCCTGGAAAATATTGCCCAGTCGATAACCGGTGCTGTTTTCCTCTTGCATGCGTATAGTTCCACTGAGCTGTGCTCCCCACGACCAATCAGCGTACATACCGTTATAGGTCAGGCTGGGTAAAAAATCCCAGGTTCCGCTACCCAGTTGCATTCCAAAATGTACCAAACCACCGTCTGTTCGTGCAATCCTTCTAAACTCCAGATCCATAGCGCCTGTGGGTGCGCTAAACATTAACCCCGCATGCACTTTATGCCCCGGCTGATCCCAGACATCAACTAAAGCCCCGAACAGGGTATCACCTACTCCTCCTGTTTCATGTCCACCCACGCCAGTATGTTCATGTACATCAAGTCTTGGGGGGGGGCGTCCCTCCAGTTCACGCAAATTCATACTCATGGACACAAACTGTGGCATTAACATCAGGTTTAACCAGTCGGTGGGGGCATACATGATATTTATCATGCTCATGGTCATATTCATGTCACTAGGTGTAAAGCGACAGGGTAGCGCATCGCTACAGCCATTCTGTACCACTTGCAGATCACTTGCAGAATTTTTACCATGGCGCATCCCTCCACCCCTACTACCATACATAAATTGATAACCGATCATCCAGCTATCCGCTTGTGGCATCATATGGGCAAAACGCAATCCTGCCGGGGCATAATGCATATGTTGCTGGTGGTCGCTGTCGTGATGATGATGATGGGTATTATGACTTATCGAATTAGCCGCTGCGGACAGGTCAACTGTTAAGGCTGCACTGGCGACATAGTAGTTAAAATCTGCGTAGGCACCTTCTCCACCACCGCCTAGTTTCAGACCGCCGGCATGTGAGTAATATTCAAAGCTGGCTTGTAAGCCAATCCCGCGAGAAAATTGTTTGGCAATGCTCAAGCCGCCACTAAGTGCGCCGAAACCTGATAGCCGGTGGTCACTGGAGAAATTATCAGGCAATTGTGATGCATCAAATGGGATGGTTTTACTACGTACATTAAGTTCACTTTCATCAACCAGATTGCCTTGGGCATCAAGCAAATTAAAATTTTCATCACGAACATATTCTACACCGTTATCCGGATTGCTGGCATCGACCCAGATTTCACGCCCCTGATCATCGACTGCCTGCTGACTATAAGCTTGTTCTACGGTTAAATAAGGCTGATAAAAATTAGCTGCATTCTGACTGTAATAGCGAATTCTTGGGGTAATCGTCCAGCCAAGGCCCAGCGGTTGTGCCCAGTCAGCTTCGAAAATATGGGCATTTATTCCCCAGTCATCATGAGAAAATTGATAGCTTAAATGTACAGCCGCATCAAGTGGCTCTATATACTGCACGTATTTTCCGCCGATAGCCACTTGATTACGCTTGTCAGGCCTTTGCTCCATCAGGGCTTGAACATTGCCACTCAGCACCTCTTGTCCACTTTCTATTTGTTTTGGATCAACGAATATAGCGGTCACGACTTTATAGGGATTACCCAGATAGCCACTGCTGTTAATATAGCTAAGGGTCGCATCTAGTACTGCGTTTTTATTCAGTATCTGGCTAATGCCAACACTGCTAGCCCAATCCTGGCGATTACCATGAAAAATCTCGGAACCGCCGCGTATTTCGATTTGATCTGTATAAGCTGTTTTTGTTATGTAGGGTGTTGCATCATGGTCAAGTATGGCCGATGTTTTGCTATAGGTATAATTGACCCCGGCATTCAGGCTGGTAAGTTTTTGATTTAAATCCCAGCGCCCGATAAGTCCACCAAACCCTGAAGTATAATCACGTTCTACCGAGACTCCTCCAGTCATGTCCAGAGCTGCTTCATCCCACTCATAGCCGAGCTTTATATCTACTTGATTTCGGGTTTCCGGGGATGCTGTTGATAACACCAGAACAGTTTGAGTATTGGGTATTGCGGCTTGCCCGGAGCTGAATTGACTGAGTGGCAGTAAATCCTGATTCAGCGCAATATTACCGGTGATTATCGGTGAGGCTCCAACCGTAGTAATGCCATCTGGAGTATTGACTAAAATGGGCGAATTCCCTCCTGTTACTATAGGTGCTGTAGTAACAGGTGTTGCACCCGACCAGGTGTCTTGCACATAATTAAAGGCAAATTTGATTCTATCAGCCAGGCTTAGATTAGTTCTTAAATGAATAGTATCTACTTCAATCGGAGCCAGACCACTATTTATATTGATTAAGTCACGCTCGCCTTCCTGATAATGACTGTACTGGAAATCGACATTGTTGTTTTCCAGAGCCTTGACGGGTGAAGAGACGAGTCCTGGTAATACTAATGCGGCGGAGGTTAAGGCTTGTAGCGCATTATTTTTAGCAGGAGCAGGGCGTTTAATAGCAGCCACAGCCACCGCCACCGCCAGCACTAATGGCTCCTGCTGCTTCACGACTACCATACACATGGCCACGCAAATTGCTCTGCATAGGATAAGGGTCGATAGCCATATGTGGTTTGGCCAGATTGCCTCGTTCCCAGGGCGCTACTGAGCTACAGGCGACTGATGACAATAGTATAATTGTCGATAACAGTAATTTGAGCGGATTAGTTATGTTCATTAATAAACTTGGATATTATCGATCATTAGCGTGTGCATTGCTGCTTGAAATGCCGGATGATGCCACGCTCTACCTTGATATCCTGGCTGTATAAATAGCTTATACTGTGCTGATAAAAGGTAAGTGTTTTTTAGCGAGAGCTTGTGTTACTGACCAAAGCTGCAACTATGTATTAGCAGAATTGCTCTATGAGCATGGCGAATAATTACTGTGCCTCATCTGTCATAACAGGCTCAGCTAACAACTGCTGAACTTGATCAAGCAACTGCTCACTATCCCCAGAGCGAAAACCTAAATGCACATAACGGATGACACCGTTGCGATCAATTAGATAGGAAGAAGGCATTGCGCGCACATTCAAATCGGTTGCACATTGTTTTGTCTGGTCACTTGCTAACATAAATTCTGCAGGATAGCGTTGTAAAAAATCTGTAGCATCTGCTACATGCTCATCCATGTTAACTCCAATTACCACAAGCCCGTCTGCCTGCAGATCACGATGCAGTTGATTCAAAAATGGAAATGATTTGGCGCAGGGCGGGCACCAGGAAGCCCAAAAATCCAGATACACAACTTGGCCTGCATACTGCTTAAGATCCGTTTTTTGCTCAGATGTCAGTGAGCTCAGTGCGCAGGGTGGGCTAATTTCACCTGATTCGCCAGCAGATGCAATAGCGTTAAAGCTGATGACTGCCAGGCTAGTCAAGCATAATGTCCGTTTTGCTAACAATCTCAGCAAAAAATAACAGGATTTGAAGGTAAACATGAGTTGCATTTACTGAAATTGTTTAACGACAAGATCCGTGCCAGTATGTATGTCATCCGCAGTTACACAATGCCAGATTAAATCAAATTGTCTTGGTCCCGCAATAGTTTTATCCAGCATAACCGCGTAAGCCCCAGGACCAGCAGCTAATTCAACAGGCTGACTATAATTGGCATCACCTGAAACAGGATCAGTAATACTGGTTGCTTTATTGCCTTTATAAATTTGCACGCTAAGCAATAATCCATCAACAGGCGCTGATTTATCTCTAAGCTGTACAAATAGTTTTGCAGGCTCTCCATTGCCATCATCAAAACAGGTCATTAGTGCTAATGCAGTTGCACTGGGATTGTTACCTCCCGCATCTATTGTTGCTAGACCTTCATAAGAATGTGCATGTGCAGTGCTATATATTCCAAAGCTTAATATAGCCGCGCTAAGGGCTACTTTGTTTATTAATCGAGTTGTCATCGTTTATCCTCATTTTTTAACACATAAAAATTAAGATTATTATATTACACAAAAGTACTTTTTTTTAAACTGCTGTACAATTTAACTTTAATAAAAAACTCCTGTGTATTAAGCACAGGAGTTTTTTAAGTGAATAAATAGTATCCGCTATAAATTCTAGGGAGGCACAAAATTTCCCTGAGATTTTTCTTCAATCAGCTGTGCAAGAGAAGGCAGTTTGAATTCTCCGCTAACTCTGTCTCGAATATAATCATAAGTTCTCACCTT
>Ga0208648_1002289_pt1 | contig 13631 bp, 12 predicted proteins | sample AntAceMetag02UKL_FD_184772 | JGI IMG/M metagenome (GOLD analysis project Ga0208648, IMG submission 184772) | Saline lake microbial communities from Ace Lake, Antarctica - Antarctic Ace Lake Metagenome 02UKL (SPAdes) (version 2) | ecosystem: Environmental > Aquatic > Non-marine Saline and...
TTCATAGAAATTTCTATCTGGGTTTGTAATTAATCAGGCACAGAGGGGTATCATTTTTGCCAGACCTGCAAATCTCTATATGTTTTTATTTTGCTTTGTGCCACTGTGCCTTTGCCCCTCTGTGCCTGAGAAGTTACTGTATTTAAACCTATCTGCGTTCATCCTCCTGAGGCGGACAAGTCTGTGTTAATCCGTGGCTGAATAGTTACTTATATGTTAACTATTTGGTATCTATTCAGAGGGTATTATATTACCGCCCATTCGCTTCACTCATTAGAGTCGCAGAGTACGCAGAGGGTTTTATCTTATTAATTTTCGCTGAGACCCGCCTGCCTTGCCTGAACTCGCGATGGCGGGCAGGGGGCGAAAATTAATAAACCCAAGCCCTTCGGGCAGGTCACGCTAACTTTAATCAACTAAGATATTCAGATAATTAGGGCGGCCTCATATTATAGCTTTCTATAATACCATCACATGAAGCGAAGCTTCTGAAGCTTTCTGTTTACCGTCCTCTCAACGGTAAACAGAAAAATAAAATTCTCTTTGCGTTCTTTGCGGCTTTGCGGTGAATAAATTCTTTGAGTTAGCAGTGTACTCCCTGAATAGTTACACTATTTGTTGAGCTTCTCCAGTTCCCTTACAATGGATTCGAGGCGCGGCCTTTTATTGATATCACCTACACCAATATAACGAATTATGCCTTTCTTGTCGATTACAAAAATTGCCCTTTCCGTAATTCCATCAGAACGCAAAACGCCATATGAGTCAGCTACTCTGCCGTGAGGCCAGAAGTCGGAAAGAACAGGAAACCATAATTCCCCCATCTGGTTGGTCCATGCAAACAGAGTCGGTATATTGTCCACCGTAATTCCAAGAAGTATGGCGTTGTTTTTATCAAATATACTTTTCACAATGCCGTAGCCAGGCCACTGGTCCGAACAAACTGGCGTCCATGCTGCAGGAACAAAAGATATGACTACATTCTTTTTTCCTATATAACTGCTAAGGGATATTTCCCCCCCGGAAACTGCGGAAAGCGTAAAATCAGGTGCACGATCGCCTGTCTTTACCTTTAAAACACTGTCCGTAGGTTTAAGATTTTTGGGATTATAAATATTGTCCTTAAAGACATCTGAAAGACCGTAGGAAGAAGTTATACCAAACAAAAAAATCAGCATGATTACCAAAAATACACTTAAACAATTACTTTTTTTCATTTAACACCTCCTTACTTTAGTCCAGACAATCGAAGCATCATATCCAGAAATTTATCAGCATTATTGACACCGCCAAGTTTGGAATAAAAAACCCGGTGAGTTCCATCATTATTGATTTTGATTCCCATGAAGTATGGAGTTCTGACCTCTCCCAGAATCTTGTGGATGGAAAAATCCATATCTGAAAAAAGAGGGAAAGGGACATCGTATGTTTTCGCGAATACTTCTACCTCGTAAGAAGAATTTCCTGCTCCGATTCCTATTAATTTGACCTTATCCTTCAACTTCGGGTTATCTTCTATGATATTATATAATTTATTCACAGTGTGCGCATCGGCCTGGCAGTGAGGGCAGTACATGCTGAAAATTTCAATGAGCACTACCCTTGCATTGATCTGTGGTATTTTGAACAAATCGGAAACAGGAAGGCCAAGATAGCTTCTATCGCTGTCTTTTACAGGCGTAGCAAGGTTTATCTCCGGCAGTATCGCCCCTTCTCTCGGCGGCGATTGATCGGCTATAACAGGAGGACTAAATACAAAAACGCAGACAGCAATAACTATAAAGTGTATTAGAGTTTTTTTCATGACTTTTACTCCTTTCTTTTATGTTAGGCTTAATATGACATCTTTTCCGTCGACATTGTGACCCGTGTGCCAACCCCGCCCTGCTAAAGCCTCCAGTATATTGCGTTCATTTTTTTTGCCTCACTATAACTGAAAACAGATTTCAAATCTACAACAACAGGAATCTTGTTTCCACACAAACCTGCTATGGCTGAAAAACCAATGTCCATGTAAAACTTGTGTGGAACTGCCAAAATTACGACATCAGCTCCGGCGAGCCTGTCCATCTCGTTTAGCTCAATCCCATAATATGTGCTTGCTTCTTCAGGATCAGCAAAAGGATCATGCACAAAAACTTCTGCCTCATAATCCTTGAGCTCAGATATAATGTCCACTACTTTGGTATTTCTCATATCCGGGACATTTTCCTTAAAAGTAACGCCAAGAACAGCAATTTTTGATCCACGCACCCTCCTCCCAGCCTTTATAAGCATTTTGACGACCCGCTCAGAAACATATTTGCCCATACCATCATTTATTCTCCGTCCAGCTAATATCATCTCAGGATGATATCCCAGTGATTCAGCCTTAAAAGTCAAATAATAAGGGTCAACGCCTATACAGTGTCCGCCAACAAGGCCCGGCTTAAACGGAAGAAAATTCCATTTAGTTCCCGCAGCTTCAAGAACCTCGGCAGTATCTATTCCCATTTTATGAAAAACCATGGCAAGCTCATTTACAAGGGCTATATTTATATCTCTCTGCGTATTTTCAATTACCTTGGCAGCCTCTGCAACCTTAATCGAAGAAACAGAGTGTATGCCCGCCTTTACCACCTTTCCATAAACATTGGATAAAAGCCATGTTGTATCCTGATTAGATCCTGAAACAATCTTTACTATGTTTTCAAGTGAATGGGTCTTGTCACCGGGGTTTATTCGTTCGGGCGAATATCCAACAGTAAAATCTATGCCATATTTAAACCCGGATTCCTTTTCCAGAATAGGGATACAAACCTCTTCCGTAGCTCCGGGATATACTGTGGATTCAAATACTATACATGATCCTTTTTGCATATATTTGCCGACAGTTCCTGAGGCGCTGCAAAGCGGTTTTAAATCAGGAATGCGATATTCATCAATCGGCGTGGGCACAGCAACAATAATAAATCTGCACAGAGAAATATCTTCAGGATTATCTGTAAACAAAATCTCTGCATTCTCCAGAGAATAATCTGAAATCTCCAGGGTCCTGTCAAAACCAGACTTAAGTTCCTTAATTCTGTTCTGTTTAAAATCATAGCCAATTACTTCAAAATATTTTGACATGCTGACTGCAAGAGGAAGCCCTACATAGCCTAAACCAACAACTGCAATTTTATCCTCACCTGCGATCAAAGAATCAAATGTTACCATTTCTTATTCTCCAGCAACGCATAAAAATATTCAGCCATCAATCTTGATTGCGTCGTAAAAAGCTGCATTATTCCGCTTTGCAGCAATTGAAACCAGAATAACTTTTGAACAATCAGTCTTCGGTTATGATTAAATTAAAATTAGAAAACTGTTTGAATGTATTAAAAATCGTTAGCAAAGAACCTGTTGTTATATTGTTATTAATAAAAGATTAAATTATTAGCACAATTGCTGTTTTTGTTATGGCCGGTTCTTTGTTTACGATTTGTTGGACGAAGCCGCTACGCGATCAAGCAAGCAGCCGACTCCATAAACGAAAATATTGCAACCTTTGTAATTATGATTGATAAAAGATCAATTGTAAAATTATTATTATTAACCCAAAATCAGGAGGTTGTAATGGACATTAGATTACCAGAAGATTCGCAATTCAGCAAGTATTATACAAAACATTGTAAGTATTTAAAGCTCAAAGGTTTGCAGCCAAAGACCATTGAGGCATACGCAAGAACCTTAAGACGTATCGGCAACTATTTTGATGGCCAATTGAAAAGACTATGGGAAAGCTTGAATTGTGAATAAATTAAAGTTAATTCACAATTCAACGGGCTGTTGCCCAAATCATATCGATGATATATAAGCATTCCTTAAAGCACACGAAGGACATGCCCGAAAACACAGTTAATTATTTGAATTAATTTAAAATAATGGCTATTTTTGCTTGACTTCACGGCTGCTTTTTGCAATAATATTAAACAATTATCAAAGCAAAAGGAGTTTCCGCCTTATGATGGGACACCAGCCTCAAAGTCAAGAAAAACTTTTCTACACCAGATTCAATCTGAGCCAACGCATTCCCAAAAATCATGTTCTCAGAAAAATAACAAATATGGTCGAGTTTGATTTTGAGAGCTTTGCATAACTCCACGATTTCGGTTAAAATTTAATTTTATGGTTTTAAGCATAGAAAACAAATTTTATCGATAAAAAAGATTCCAGAAATCCCGCTATTAACCTCTAATAATTTGACTTATCCAATTGTTTTTACTTGAAATAACATCTATTTTATGCCATATTATTTGTTAAATTTAACTGCTTTTCAGGAGGATAATATGGGTTACAAAAAAATAGATAAATCTTTAGGTTTTGCTGATCTCGCTCTCGCAAGCTCCTTAAAACATAACCGCAGCCTTAAAATCATGGAAAAAATTGATAAGGCCATTGACTGGTCAAGAGTTGAATCTATTTTAATGGGTCATTATGTTGTTGGCACAAGCTCGGAAGGCGCTGATGCTTATCGTCCTTTGCTTTTGTTTAAATGCCTGATGTTACAAAAATGGTTCCATATTAATTCCGATCCTGAACTCGAAAATCAAATAAATGATCGCTTATCCTTTAAGAAATTCCTATCTCTTCCCTTTAGTAAACCCGCGCCTGACCACTCAACTTACTCCCGTTTCAGAGGTAGATTATCCAAAGAAGCCATGGATCAAATAAATAGTGAAATCCTCAGGCAGTTTGAGAACCAGGGCCTGACCATTAATGAAGGTGTTGCCGTTGATGCCAGGCTCGTTAAATCTGCCTCCCATCCCATCAGCAACAATCAAATCAAAGAACTCAAAGATAGAAAAAATACTCCTGAAGGTAAACTGGACAAAAACGGGAAACCACTCAAATTCTCAAGAGATATGGAATCCGACTGGACGATTAAAAACGATAAAGCTCACTATGGTCTTAAGGAGCATGCCTCTATAGATGTTAATCACGGCTTTATCTTATCCGCCACTCTAACATCTGCCTCAGTTAGTGACTCAATCTATCTGCCATATTGCACCATCTACAGCAGGCATACAAAACAACCAATCAAAAAGGTCTATGCTGACAAAGGTTATTTTGGAAAGCCTAACAGGGAATTTCTTTCCATGAATAATATAGCTGACGGCATTATGAGAAAAAATACTACTGCTGCTAAATTAACCTCCTATGAAAAAGAACGTAATAAGAAAATATCAAAAGTACGCTATATCGTGGAGCAGTATTTTGGACTCAGTCATCTGCATGATGAAGCCTATAAAGCTCGGTTTACGACAATCATTAAAAATAAGTTTGACTGCTGGTATCGCCAGTCTGCATTTAATATATCAAGGGGCTTAAAAATACTGGGAGTAGCCACCATTTAGGTGGTGAGGTGCGCCCGGAGATCAAAATCCGGGTTAAACACCTCAAAATCAGCCTCTTGTGGGGCTAATATGCAGCCTGATCATAGGCTGTTATCCAAATTTGAGTGTATTTTGTTGTAAGTTTTACTGCTCCTTTTCTAAAAAATTGACAAAAATCATAAAATCGGGAATCTGAGCGGTTTTTCAAAGGTCTCTTTGTCTACAAAGAAGTAAAAGACAAATACGGTTACAATGGGAATATTTCTGTGCCGCCACCTGTAATATTAAAGTTAATGTTTCTTTTAATCTTTTACAATGTCAGGTCAGAACGCGAACTCATGTCCACACTGCCCTTTCGATTGGACTGGCTGTGGTTTTTGGGCTACGATTTAGATGATGAAATCCCAAACCACAGTGTGTTGAGTAAAGCTCGCACCCGATGGGGAGTGAGTACCTTCCAGTGTTTTTTTGAAAGAATCGTCAGCCAATGTGTGCAAGCCGGTCTTGTAGACGGCAGTAAGCTGTTTATGGATTCAAGTAATATCCAGGCTGATGCCTCCAATAACTCGGTTGTAAATACCCACGATATCAAACGTTATCTAAAAAAAAGCTACCAACTCCTTGAAGACCGCCTGGAAAAGGAAAACAATCAATCTGACGATGATCATATTGACCCGCCCAAAACCGGCAGCGCCAATAGCAAATATTTATCAACCACGGATCCGGATGCATCTGTTCAGCGCCAGGGAGGGAGCCGCTCCAAGCTAAAATACAAGGTTCATCGCGGTGTTGACGGAAAGCATGAAATCATTACCGCTACCTCAGTGACTACTGGGTCTGTCAATGAAGCCCATTTGCTAAAACCATTGCTTTTGGATCATGAAAAGACCACCGGGTTAAAGGCTCAAACCTGTGTTGCTGACAGCAAGTACGGCATTATTGCAAACTACCTGGACTGCCATGATCTGATGCTGAAAGGTCACTTTGCATCGTTTGAGAAAGCCCATCGGGGTTCTGGTAGCCAGAAGGATATCTTTCCCAAGAAGAATTTCGTTTACAATCCTGACACCGACTCGTTTACCTGCCCTGAGGGAGAAAAGCTTAAACGCAGGCGATTCAACAAACAGCGTCAGCACTGGGAATATACAGCTCCATTAAGTGTGTGTCGTAATTGTGGTTCTTTGTCCCGATGCACTCGAAGCAAGACCGGCAGATCATTGAAGCGTCATGAACGCCAGGAAGATCTGGACCATATGCAGTTGGAATCGGAATCAAAAGCATCACTTAAAGATATTCGAACTCGTCAGTATCTTATGGAACGATCCTTTGCCAGAAGCACCCGCTATGGGTTCAAACGGGCCCGCTGGAGGCGCTTGTGGCGTGTTAAGATCCAAGAATATTTAACAGCAGCAATCCAGAATGTGATGGTACTTGTTCAACATGTCAAAGAACCAGACGCTACCCAGACGGTAGCAAATCGGAAACCAGAAAAAAACAGCAGAACAGGGCGATTTATACTTCAATTTTTAGCTTTATTCACAACTAAATCTATTTCAAAGAATTTACTACATGTGCCAGCTGGATAAGGTTTAATTTCTATATTTTCTGTTCCTGAAACTGGGGTTAGGGCAACAGCCCGTCAAGCTTTGACCCCTATTTGTAACCAATCAAACCGGCCTCCTGAAAGCTGTAGTATCCCTTCCGTGTGATAATGAGATGATCCAGAATCCTAATTCCAAGGATTTTACCTGCCTCAGTCAGTTGTTCATGGATTTTTAAATCGCTGTTGCTCGGTTTCAAATCACCAGATGGATGGTTATGTGCAAATATCACAGCAGCAGCCCTGTCTGATATGACATCCGCATAAACTTCACGTGGATGCACCTGGCTGCGATCCACCAGGCCAATGGTGACAATCCTTTTTTTAATTATTTCATGTGCACCATTAAGGGAAATGCAGACAAAATGCTCTTGCTTTTTATCGGCAATATCAGCCAGAAGCGGCATCACATCCTGGGCACCGGTTACCTTTACAGTATCTTTAATCAGATACCTTCTTGCCAGTTCAAAAGACGATAGGATTTGGGCAGCCTTTGCCAGGCCCATTCCACGCACCGCTATGAGGTGTTCAATAGTTAAATTTTTACTGTGTTTACGGATCAGTTTAGCAACATTGCGGGATATCGTACCAAGATCCTGGCCTTTAACACCTCTCCCCAAAATTGCTGCCACCAGTTCCTCATCAGTCAAGGCGGATGCGCCTCTTTCCTTTAGTTTTTCCCGTGGGCGATTATGAGCCGGCAGGTCTTTGATATTTTTCATAGTGATCTTTCAAGAAAAAGCATCAGGGCAGGCACAGGGGTCTGCCCCTACGATTGCATTTCATTAAATCTATTATAAACCTTATACAGCATCCATTCTTTCACAACACCACCAAAGGTCTTGTCATCCATGATTTTTGTAAATATATCCTGATTGCTATCCATCCTTTCGATTAATTTATTAAGGAACATATCTTCAAAACCGAATTTAAAATTGCCAATGCTGTTATTTTTGGCTTGCTCTGATAGCTTTTCATCCGCAACCAGTTCCTCCTCGATTTGAGAAAAGAAATATTTATCCGCATCCGTAAAATCTGTTCCAAATTTATCGTTTAAAACTTCAATGATCTCCGAGAGTCTTTCTAATTCTTCCTTTTCTTTTTTTGTCCCGGCCTCGGTTATTGGATGAAGTGCGCTTTCACTGTCTTTTTCAAGGACAATTGTGCCTTCTCTTATTTTTTGCAGCCTGTAATATTCCAAAGCCACTTCATCGTAGATTTTAAATCTGTCCGAAATATCCAGTTTTGGCAGCTTGTTGAGGAGAAGGCGCGCGTATGCGTAAAACTTTTCCAAATCCATGTCCGCAAACGGCATGATCTGGGATAAAAAAGAATAGAGACGAATAAAAACGGTCAGGGTGTGTTTGAAATCTTCCTGCTTATCTTCGTCCTTTATTACTTTGTAGCGGTCAATTGCAGGGTCAATTAAAGAATTGAGCATAGCATGGTCTTTTGCGCTGCGAAGTTTTTGTGGTCTAAAAAAGACTTTGGTAAAAGCATCGATTTCAGACTGCCATATTATTTGAAATCCTTCGAGTTTGTTTTTCAGGTCGTAGAGCTTGTTCGGATCGGTTGTTGAAGAAAGTGTAGTCTGTTCATAATAGGGTTGAAATGCATCTATTATTTCCTGGTCTTCGTTGGCAAAATCAAGAATAAATGTATCTTCTTTCCCCGGATATATTCTGTTCAGGCGCGAAAGTGTTTGAACTGCTCTAACGCCGGACAGTTTTTTATCCACATACATGGTATGAAGCAACGGCTGATCAAAACCTGTCTGGTACTTTTCCGCGACCAGCAGGATTTGATACTCATTTGTTGCAAACTTTTCCGGTAATTCTTTTTCCTTAAATCCATTGATTTCATATTCGGTATAGGAAATACCGGTGTCTCTATCGGTAAAGGAGGTAAAGGCAACAATCGTCTTGATATCGGTATATCCTTTTTCCTTAATGTATTTATCAAATTCTGTTTTATACCTTACAACATGGGGCCTGGATGAGGTGACAACCATTGCCTTTGCTTTTCCGCCTATCTTAGGCATAACGCATTGCCGGAAATGTTCAATAATAACCTCGGTTTTCTGAGCCAGGTTATGGGGATGAAGAGAAAGAAACCTGGCTATTGCCCGGCGCGCCTTTTTCTTGTTGATATCGGGATCATCTTCAATGGCTTTTGACAGTCTGAAATAGGTCTTATAGGTAGTGTAGTATTTTAATACATCCAGAATAAAGTTTTCTTCAATCGCCTGTCTCATGGAATAAAGGTGAAATGGAGCAGGTTTTCCATCATTGTCTGTTTGGCCGAAAACTTCGAGGGTTTTTGCCTTTGGTGTTGCGGTAAATGCGAAAAAAGCAAGGTTGGGCTGCTTGCCACGCGCCAGCATTGAGCTTCTTATCTCGTCTTCAATGTCATGATCTTCACCATATTCAGGCGTTTCACTTTCGATTTCACCACTAATGTCAATAACCGTCAGGGTTTCTTTCATCTTTTTTGAAGCCTCACCCCCCTGAGAGCTGTGGGCTTCATCCACGATTATTGCATAGTTTCTTTTTGGAAGGTCTTCGATCTTATCTAACACAAAAGGAAATTTTTGAAGGGTGGTGATAATAATATTGATTCCGGCGCTTAAGGCCAGGGCGAGCTGAGTAGAATCCTTGTCGATTTTTTGTACAACGCCGAGCTTGTGTTCAAACTGGTAGATGGTGTTTTGAAGCTGCTGATCCAAAACGCGTCTGTCTGTGACAACAATTATGGAATCAAAAATTCTTTCATCTTTATCATTATGCAAACTGGACAACCTGTAAGCAAGCCATGCAATGGAATTGCTTTTGCCGCTGCCTGCCGAATGCTGAATCAGATAATTATTACCGACGCCTTTTTGCCTGGCATCCCGGACCAGCTTTCGGACAACATCTAATTGATGAAACCTTGGGAAAATCAGCTTTTCTTTTTTAAATATTTTCCCGTCAATTTTATATTCATCTGTCTGCAAAAGAAGAAAGGAGCCGATTATATCCATCCAGCTATCTTTAGCCCAGACATATTCCCACAGATAGGCGGTTTTATGGCCGTTTGGGTTAGGGGGATTGCCTGCGCCCTTATTATATCCCTGATTAAAAGGAAGATACCGGGTAGCTTTGCCTTCAAGCCTGGTGGTCATATAAACTTTGTCGGTATCAACGGCAAAATGCACAAGGGCGCGTTTTTTGAATTTAAAGAGCAGTTCGTTCGGGTCTCTATCAGAAGCATACTGCCATTTGGCATTTGCCACATTCTGGCCGGTAAACTGGTTTTTCAGCTCCACACTTGCCACCGGCAGGCCGTTCAGACTAAGCAGTATGTCGATTGAGTTTTCATTTTTAAGGCTGTATTTTACCTGACGGGTTACAGTAAGCCGGTTTTTGTTGTATAAGGCAATCGTTTCAGGATTCAGCCTGCTGGCCGGTTTAAAATAGGCCATCTTGAATCGGACACCATGATCCACAAAGCCGTTACGAAACACATCGAGTGTGCCCCGGTTGTCAAGTTCCTTAAAAAGGCGTTGCAGAACCTTGGATTCAATCTGCGAACCGTGAATTTCAGATAGTTTTTCCCATGACTGAGGCTGAGTGTCTTTTAGAAATGCAAAAATTGTCTTTGAATCAAAAGCCAGCTCCCGGCTGAAATCAGAAGGATCCCCTTTCGTGTATCCACCATTTTCAATAAGACTTTTTTCTATCGCCTCTTCAAATGTCTTTTCTGTGGTTATATTTGGATTATTCATTTAATCCCTCATCACGAACATCTATTTTGCCGGTTACGACCTCGGAAATCAAGGCGGTGCGGTATTCTGTTAATAGATCGATCTGTTTTTCGATTTTGGAGATTGTTTGGTCGATTTTAGTGGTTTCTGCGCTAATGAATTTAGAAATTCTTTCTTGTTCATCATTAGGTGGAACAAGAAAAACTGTTTCTTTCAATTTTTCTTTAGTTAAATGCGCTATGCTTATCCTGTTCACAACTGATTCAAATACGCCTTTTTCACCGTACAAGCAAAATGTATAGAAAAAGAAAAAAGGATCATTGGTAGGTTCCATTGTTACTTTGTGGACTGAATTTTGTATATAGCATTCGTCGATTTCTTCATTCCATATGGAAGTTCGCCCGACCTCGCCTCCTTCACTGACTAATAAATCATTCTTATTAAGTCGATATTGGTGAAGCTCATCTTTTGAAAACCACATTTTTTTGACATCTTCTATATTTACCTTTTCCCAATTAATATTTTGAGCTCGCAAATACGGCCTGTAATGGTAGCCGCCTTTGTCAACGTTGGTGAGCATTTTACCTAAGATTATTCTTGCAATATATTTGAGCCTCTTCACATCCCAATGCTTCGGCACCTCCCCCAGCCATTCAATCCCCGAATCCTTCATCGGCGCATCGGGATTCAATCCTTTTGTTACTGCCTGATTGATTATTGCAGCGCGCTCCTCCTTCAGCAGTTCAATGAGTTTTTGCTTTTTTGAGATGAGGTCGTCGATTTGAGCGGTTTTGTGGTCGAGAAATAAGGATGTCTGAACTTGATCAAGCAATTTTGGCAAATAAAGAACACATGAACCTATTTCTTTCTTCCCAATATTTTCTTGCGCCCCACCAACGCATTCATATTCTATTAATTTTTTAAATATGTCTGAATTAATAAAAAATTTCAAAAAGTTATTATGAGTTTCCCCTTTGGGCCTTAATATCGCAACCCTTTGGTTTAATAAAGCAGGTCTTGTGCTTTTATAAACAGAGCTCTTTCCGATTGTTGCACCAGTCAATGCTACAAGAATATCATTTTTTTTGACGGCAAAAGTCTTAAATATTGCTGCATATTCTTCAGGAACCTTTTGGGCTTCATTGAAGTCTATCTCAGGTTTAATATCTCCAATTCTTATGAGAGGTATGCCTTTGTTATTGACATAATCATCAGATTTAAATGCGTAACCATTTATAAATTCAGTACAAAATTTAATCTTTGATTTTTCCCACCCCTCCGGCACCTCTCCAATCCACTCAACCCCGGAATCCTTATATTTCGGATACGGCTTCATTATTTACACACCAGCCCCCAGCCGTTTCCGTGCCAATTCAACCGCTTTGTGAAGCTTCTGCTCCAGCAATTCACGTTTCGGCAGTTCGGTCATGTATTCGGCTACTTTGATGCCGCTTTTATCCAGTTGCAACAGCTCAATTTGTTCGCTGGCTTTTCCTGCGCAGAGGATTAATCCAAGTGGCGTTTCTTCGCCGGGTTCCTTTTCATATTTTTCCAGCCAGCGCAGATAGAGTTCCATCTGGCCCTTGTAAGCTGGCTTGAACTTGCCGAGTTTTAATTCAATGGCAATGAGCCTTTTGAGTTTTCGGTGAAAAAAGAGCAGATCAAGATAATAATCCTCATTATCAATGCTAATTCTCTTTTGGCGGGCAACAAACGAAAACCCGATTCCAAGCTCCAGAATAAAGCTCTCCATTTCCCGCAGGATAGCTGCTTCAAGGTCTTTTTCGCTGTAAGTATCTTTAAGTCCCAGAAAGTCTAAAAAATAGGGATCGCGGAAAACCAGATCAGGCGTGAGCTTATCCTCCTCCCGCAAGGCTGCAAGATCTTTCTCTATTAGTTTTTCAGGTTTTTTTGATATGGCGGTGCGCTCGTAAAGCATCCCATCAATTTTTTTCCGCAAAGTGCGGACACTCCAACGTTCTATGCGGCACATTTCAGCGTAGAAATCGCGTTGGAGGTCATCTTTGATCGGCAGAATTTCTTTAAAATGCGACCAGCTCAATTGTCGCGACAGTGTAGCAACAATTTGAGTATCGGGAAATACTTCGGCGAACCGAACCATTCGAGTAAGCGCCGAATAGCTAAAACCGTTTCCGTATTCTTTTGTTAATTCTTGCGACAGTGTAGCAAGAATCTCTTTACCGTACTCAGCCCGTTTTTTCTCTAAAATATCCTGGCAAATACGGCTGCCAATCTGCCAGTAAAGTATGGTCAGTTCGGCATTAACCGTAACGGCAACATTATGCCTGGCAGTTTCAATGAGCGAACGGATATCACTGATAAGATCGCCGGGAACAACCTTATTGCCTGCTTTAATAATTTGTGTTCCGGTTTTCTTTCTCATATTTCGACAACCTCATTCATCAACCCCTGAGTTTGCAATTCAAGCTCAAGAATATCCGTCCTGATTTCTTCAAGGTTCCTTAAGGGCTTGTATTCGTAAAAATATTTAGTAATATTGATTTCATAGCCCTTTACTGTCTTGCTCTCATCAATCCAGGCATCAGGCATATGGGGCAGGACTTCCCTGTTGAAATATTCCCCGATATCTTCCTTTAGAGGCACGTTTTCATTATCCCGCAGTGACGTATCCGGTTCTGGATTACCTTTTTTATCAGCGCAAATATCTGCTGTTTCGTCCTGTTCAGACAGGGCTTTCAAGACAGCTTTTTGTATCGCCGCAGGCAAAAGCAATCCATATTTTTTGCAGCGCTCATTAAGGTCTCCCTCAAATTGATCTCTGTTGAGCCTCTTGCAGAAACAAAAAACTTTTGAATTATTTTGATCAATAAAGGAATAGTTATGGTAAAGAAGCTGTCTCTATGATAGAATACAACTAATTGATTTTGCGAAAGAATTAGTTAAAACAAGG